>LSQX01240641.1_pt1 | contig 29949 bp, 28 predicted proteins | sample 654561 | NCBI WGS metagenome assembly LSQX01 (sample SAMN04489861, study PRJNA283612) | anaerobic digester metagenome | isolation source: 4 biogas reactors fed with cattle manure at either 37C or 55C with and... | place: Denmark: Kongens Lyngby | collected 2014 | reverse complement strand
CCAGAGTGGTGTCGGTCAAAATGTCGGTCATATTAACCAGGGCCAGCCACAGGCCGACAAGAATATGGATCACGTGAAAAGTGGTCATCATAATTTCATTTTCCCCCCTTTCGCTTGCACATTAACTTGCCACAAACCGTCCCAGGCGGCGGCAAGCCGGTAGCGATTCAGGCTTTAAAAGAGAGACTGGATAAAAGGAAAGAGGTGCCGGGATAAGAAAAATAAAACGATGATTAAACCGATCAACCAGGTTCCGTATTTTAACGCCGCGTGTCCAAGACTGATAAATTTGCTTTCCTCAAGATCGCTCATGATTATCCACCTCACCATGTTTTAGCTTTAGTTTGCAGATCTTGGCCAAAAATATACCTTGCGGGGGATAAGAGCGCAGCAAGGTGCAAAGAATATAAAAAGACAGCTGAAAGGAGGGTCGGGAAAAGGTGGCGAAAAAATTTAACCGGGCGCGGCCGCAGAAGAAGAATATTGACCGGAACAAACTGCAAAAATACCGGGAAGAGATTGCGAGGGAACTGGGCGTGGAACTGCCGGAGCGGAAAAAAAGGACCGGTTCGGAAGCGGATAGAAATACCACTCCCACTTTTACTTTTAAAGATGATACTCCACTATATTAAGCTGCATAAAGCAATATCTCCTGCACCGGCATGGAGGCGGGAGATATTTCTTTTTGCAGATCACGGCAGCGGCTTTAAGCCTTACCGGTATAGCTCGGTATAGCGCTGATAGGTTTTGAGAACCCGCCTCACGAAATGGCGCGTTTCGGCAAAGGGCACCTGCTCCAGGTTTGCCGCGGTGCCGTCCCAGATCTCATTCTCCAGCCAGCGGCTCACCTCTCCCCTGCCCCCGTTGTAAGCAGCCAGGGCGATCACCAGATCCCCTGAAAATGTTACCAGCAGGTCCGCCAGATACCAGGTGCCAAGCTCGATATTGCAGCGCGGCTCATAGAGCATCTCCGGCGCATAGGCGGGGTATCCGGCCTGGCCGGCGACCCAATTCGCTGTCTCCGGCATGAGCTGCATCAGGCCGCGGGCGCCCCGGGGCGATTCGGCTCCCGGTTTGAAGCTGCTCTCCGTGTAAATAACGGCTGCCACGAGCAACGGGTCAACCCTGTTTGCCGCGGCAGCGGCCCGGATCTCGGCTTCGTAATGCAAAGGATAGAAAAGGCGCCCGAGCAGGCTGCTGGACAAAAGACCACAGAGCAGGAGAAACAGGGCGCTAAAAGCAAGAAGGTAAAATAATTTCTTGAACAGCTTCCATTGACCTCCGTTATTTGTCAGCGCCATCCCGCCCGGGCACTCCGGTGGATGGCGGCTGCAGGCCGGTAAGGTAGCGCCAGAGTGCCTTAACCTGGCGCGCGGTGTTGCGGAGGGTGCCGCTATTGTTGATCACGTAATCGGCATATCGCTTTTTCTCGTCCAGGGGCGTCTGCGCCGCAATCCGCTTTTGCGCCTCTGCGCGCGAAAGCTTGTCCCTCCGGCAGAGCCGCTGCAACTGGATCTCAGGGGTAACATAGACCAGGAGCACCAGGTCAACGGAGCGGTGCAAGCCCGTTTCGATCAAGAGCGGGACATCGTAGACCAGGATGGCCTCCGGAGCCGTGCGCCGGATTTGTGCAGTGCGCTTAAGCAGCGCGGCAAAAACCCGGGGATGGACGATTTGGTTCAGCTTTTGCCTTTTGGCCGCATCGGCAAAAACCATTTCCCCCAGGCGCGCGCGATCCAGGGAGCCGTCGGGGGAAAGGATGGACTCTCCCAGCCAGTCGACGATCTCCCGCCATGCCGGTTTGCCCGGCAATACCACGGCGCGGGCCAGCTGGTCCGCGTCGAGGATGACGGCACCCAGCGCTTTCAGCATCCGGGAAACGGTGCTCTTCCCGGAGGCAATCCCCCCGGTCAATCCAACAATGATCATAAGACTCTCCCTTAAGCTTGGTGATCGGATAAGCAGAAGAAAAACATATACTTAACACTGGCAGCGGGGGCAGATGTAGGTGCCCCGGCCGGCGACGACAATCCTTTCGATTGTTGCGCCGCAGCGGCAGCTGCGTCCTTTTTGCCCGTACACGGCCAGCCGCTCCTGGAAGCCGCCCCGCTCTCCCCTGGCGCCCACGTAATCGCGGGCGCTCGTCCCGCCGTAGCGGATTCCCTCTTCCAGCACCGCACGGATCGCGCCATAAAGGCGGCAGATCTCTGCCCCGGTCAGGGAGGAAACCGTGCGGCAGGGGTGGAGGCCGCTCCGGTTGAGGCTTTCGTCCACATAGATATTGCCCAGTCCGGCCACAAAATGCTGGTCTAAAAGGAGCGGTTTCAGCTTGCTCCGGGGCCGGGTGCGGAGTAACTGCGCAAACCTGTCCCGGTCCACCTCTTCGTAGATGTCGGGACCGAGGCGGTGCAAACCGGCCCGGAAGCGCATGGCCTCGTTTTCCAGGAGCCAGAGGCCGCCGAATTTGCGCACATCGCTAAAGTAAAGGAGCGTTCCGTCGGTGAACGGAAGCACGACCCGCAGATGGCGCCCGGGCGGTTTTCCCTCTTCCAGGTAAACCAGGTGCCCGGTCATGCGCAGGTGGATCACCAGTTCGCCCCGGTCCAGGCCGAGTAAAAGGTATTTGCCCCACCGGCTTAAGTTTTCAATCCGGCGCCCGCGCAGGAGACGGCTGAACTCCTCCGGCGACGGGTAGCGGATGGAGCCGGCAAACTTGATATCAGCCCCGGCAAATACTTTTCCCCTGACGAGCGGCTCCAGGCCCCGGCGGATCACTTCAACTTCAGGCAACTCCGGCATGATTGATTCCTCTATTCAATAGTCCGAATTGATGAGCATCTATTTTAATGGTTCGTGCACAAAATTTCGCAGTTCTATTCCAACCTCCAACTTCCAACCTCTAACCTCCGCTTTTCAATACGGCTCCATCTCCGCCCAGTTGCGCCCCCATTTCAAATCGACCCGCAGCGGCACGGAAAGCGTTACGGCCTGCTCCATTTCGCGCCGCACCACCGGGGCGAAAAAGGAGAGCTCCCTCTGGTCAACTTCGAAGAGGAGGTCGTCATGCACCTGCAGCAACATCCGCGCCCGGAAACCGCCTTCCCGGATCAGCTTGTCAATTTTCAGCATGGCCAGCTTGATGATATCCGCCGCCGAACCCTGGATCGGCGTATTCCGCGCCGCCCGCTCGGCGGAGCCGCGCTGCCCGAAGTTTTTTGCATGCAGTTCCGGCAGGTAGCGGCGCCGGTTGAGCAGGGTGGTGACATAGCCGTTTTCCCGCGCCCTGGCGACCATTTCATCCACGTAGTGCTTGACCCCGGCATAGCGCTCAAAATAACTTTCAATATAGCGCCGCGCTTCCTGGCGGGGAACCCCCAGGTTCTGGGCGAGGCCGTAGTCGCTGATGCCGTAGATGATGCCGAAATTTACCGCCTTGGCCTTGTTGCGCATCGTATCGGTCACATCCTCCGGCCGGACGCCGAAAACCTCGGCCGCCGTCCGCCGGTGGATATCCTCATCGTGCCGGAAGGCATCTAGAAGAATCGGATCCTGGGAAAGGTGGGCCATGATCCGCAGCTCGATTTGCGAATAATCGGCCGCAAGGAAGACATAATCCGGACGCGAAGGGATGAAGGCCAGGCGAATCCGGCGTCCCTCTTCCAGCCGGATTGGAATATTCTGCAGGTTTGGCTCACTGCTGCTCAGGCGCCCCGTGGCGGTGGCGGTCTGATTGAGGGTGGTATATATTTTCTGGTCAGCAGGGTCAACCAGGGAGGCCAGGCCGGATAGGTAGGTTCCCTCCAGTTTAACCAGCTGGCGGTAATGCAAGAGCCTGGCCACGATTTCATGGCGCGGCGCCAGCTCTTCCAGGACGCGGGCGTCGGTAGAGCAGCCGGTTTTGGTCTTGCGGATGACCGGCAGCTTCAGTTTTTCAAAGAGGATCCGGGAGAGCTGCTGCGGTGAATTGAGGTTAAAGCGCTCGCCGGCCAGGGTGTAGATCTCTGTTTCCAGGTTGTCGAGGCGGGAGCGAATCTCCGCGGCCAGATCGTTAAGAAGGTTCGTGTCAACAGCCATGCCCTGCCGCTCCATCCCGGCCAGCACCGCAGCCATGGGCAGTTCCAGCTCGTAGTAGAGCTCCAGTTGGGAGCGTTCCTCGAGCGTCCTTTTCAGCTTTTCGTGCAAAGGATAGAGGTTGGCGGCCAGGGAGGCCAGCAGCCGGCCGCACTGATCCGGATCCGGCTTTTTATTATCCGTAGGCGCAGGCAGCGGCTGTCCCAGGTATTCCTTAAGCAGTTGCGGCGGCGCGTAATCGCCGCGCGCCGGGTCCAGCAGGTAGGCGGCCAGGCTCACGTCAAAGAGGCGGGACGGTTCCTTGACGCCGCGGTGATAGAGGTAGTTGTAAAGGAACTTGGCATCGCTGCAGATCACATCCACGCCCCGGCTCCAGGTTTCGGCCAGCACTTTTAAGCAGGCTCCTTCATGGGGCCGGAACTCTGCCGGGCGCAGGTAGTAGCCCTTTTTCGTGCCGGGGATGGCAAAGGCCAGCAGCGGCAACTGCCCGCGCCAGTAGGGCCGCCCCGGGGCGCTTTCCCACAAGAGGGAAAGGCTGTCCCCGGCCTGCAAGCGGGCCAGCAGCCCGGCCAGAGCAGTCTCATCGGGCACCAGCTCCCCGGCGGGCTCGGCCACGCCGATCTTTTCCTGACCCTCCGGCAGAAGGGCCCGCACCCGTGCGCTCAGGCTTTTAAAATCAAGTTCATCAAACAGCTCCAGCAGGCGCCCGTAATCGGGCGCGTAGCGGCATTGCTCCCAGGAAAAATCGAGGGGCACGTCTTGACGGAGCTTCACCAGTTGCCGGCCGGTAAAGAGCTGTTCCCGGTATTGCTCCAGGTTTTTGCCGGCCTGGCCGCCGATGGCTGCACGGGAGGCATAGAGTTTATCGAGGTCGCCGTACTGCTGCAGCAGGCGGCGCGCCGTCTTATCCCCAATGCCGGGGACGCCGGGGATATTGTCGGAAGGGTCACCCTTCAAGGCCTTGTAATCGACGAACTGGGCCGGTTCCAACCCGTAACTTTCGATCAGCTTGCTGCGGTCATAGCGCTCCATCTGGGTGATCCCTTTACGGGTAAAAAGGACCGTGACAGCGCCGTTGATCAGTTGCAGCAGGTCCGCGTCCCCGGTAACGATGGTGGTGGAGAAGCCTTCCTCCCCGGCCCGCGCAGCCATGGTGCCGATCACATCGTCGGCCTCGTAGCCTTCCGCTTCAAAAACCGGTATGCCCAGCGCCGCCATGATCTCCCGGATACGCTGCACCTGTTCTTTCAGCTCATCGGGAGTCTTTTCCCGGTGCCCTTTGTAATCGGTGTAAATCTGCTGGCGAAACGAAGGAGCCGGATAATCCATGGCCACGGCCAGGTAGTCAGGCTTTTCTTCTTCGATCAGTTTCAGCAGCATCCCGGTAAAACCGTAAATGGCATTGGTATGCTCGCCCCGGCTGTTATGCATCAGCGGCAGGGCATAAAAAGCACGGTAAATCAAGCTGTTTCCATCAATGACATATAAATGGCGCGGTGCTTCCGCTTTCAAAAGATACCCTCTCCCCATCCTTTGCTGCTCATGATCATCAACCGGCATTACTTTCGCTATCGGTTCAGGCTCTCCTTCTCAGCCTCTCTTTACATTATTTTACACTAACAGCAGCATTGTGGCAAGAACAATTTCCGGAGGCTAAATCTTTCAAGCTAGACCCCCATCCCCCGCCGGGCGGGGGCCCCATCAGGGGTATGAAAATGCTGCCGCTCCTAAATCCCCTCTCCACTGGCAGTGGCAAAAGCTTTAGGCTGCGTTCTCCTAAAATAGTGCTTCGCGTAATCCCCTCTCCCCCCCCCTTTGAGGGGAGAGGGTCAGAGTGAGGGGGGGCTGCATCCGGCTGACGCATTTTCAGAGCAGAACACTCGTTTGCAAATCGCTCCAACTTCTTAAGTGACAGGAGAGGTATCCGCGCAGATGTTGTGTAGTAAGATGGTACTATTTTTAAGGGTGCGGATGGATGAAGCGCAGCAAGAAGGATATCGATTGCGCGCTGGAGCGACGGATTAAGGGGACAGGCCGGACAAAAAACCTGTCCCCTTGTGCTGCTCCTGCTACCTTTGTTTTCTTTCTGATTTCTTTTCTTTCCGGGGCTGATAACGGGCACAGTGGTTAACCGGGTCCCATTCGGCACCAAATTCGACCCTGCTCTGGTCGATTCGGGGATCATCGAGCTGACAGCAGTTATTGCGCTGGTTTTTACAGCGGGCGCTGCATGGTCCTGACATGACCGCCTCACCTCCCATCGAAGTTGGTGCTTTTATTCTCCCCCGAAAAAGGGAACAATAAAGTTGGGATTTATTGCTTGGCCAGAGCTATTGCTACCAAACAAATACCGCGATGATGAAAGGATGGCGCCATTTGGACCGGCAGAAGCAAAAGATCCTGAATGAGCATTTTGAGAAGGGAAAAGCTTTATTAATGGCGCAGGAATCGCTGCTCTACGAGATGGCCGCTACATTCGAAGCGGAGCTCTGGGATTGCCTGGAGCAGCGATCGCTGTTTCGCCTGGGGCGGAAGATAGCCCTGGAAACACAACCGCCGCTCCAGGAAATCCTGGTGCGTCAAATCATCTTTACGTGGGGCCTGGGCTTCGCCGTGGGTTCCACTTCAATCAGCGGGAAATCCCGGAGTTGAAGGCATGGTTCAAAGAGGCCATCTCGATGGCGCTCAGGGCGGCGTCCCAGCCCTTATTGCCCACCTTGGTACCGGCCCTTTCAATGGCCTGTTCGATGGTGTCGCTGGTGATCACCCCAAAAATAACCGGTACTCCCGTATCCAGGCTGACCTTGGCCACACCCTTGGCCGCTTCCGAGGCCACGTAATTGAAATGGGGCGTGCTGCCCCTGATTACCGCCCCCAGGCAGATCACGGCGTCATAGCGGCCGCTTGCAGCCGCCTTTTGCGCCATCAGCGGAATTTCAAAAGCACCGGGCACCCAGATAATCTCGATCCGATCCTCGCTGGCCTCGTGGCGTTTCAACGCATCCAGGCAACCGGCCAGCAGGCGGTTGGAGATAAATTCATTAAAGCGGCTTACCACCAGGGCAAAGCGAAAATCTCTGGCTACCAGTTGTCCTTCGTAAATCTTCAAGCAAAACTCCTCCTCTTTTTTTTTTGAGTGAACCGGCCTGAAGACCGTCCCTGCCCCCTTTCGAGCGGGTCACCGGCAGGATGAAAACTTTCACCCCTTGCTGCCAGGGGCTGGAAATATCTCAGGGCAGCTCCAGCAGATGGCCCAACTTTTTCTTTTTGGTTGCCAGGTAGCGGCAGTTGTAATCGCCGGGCGGGATTTCCAGGGGCACCCGCTCCACCACTTTGAGCCCGTAGCCTTCCAACCCCTTGATTTTACGCGGGTTGTTGGTGAGAAGGCGGATCTGCCTCACCCCCAGGTCAACCAGGATTTGCGCCCCCACACCGTAATCGCGCAAGTCCGGGGGAAAACCGAGGGCCTCGTTGGCCTCCACCGTATCTTTGCCATGGTCCTGCAGCTCGTAGGCGCGCAGCTTGTTCAACAGGCCGATGCCCCGGCCCTCCTGGCGCATATACACCAGGACCCCGGAGCCATTTTCGCTGATCTGCTTCATGGCCTGGTGGAGCTGCTTGCCGCAATCGCAGCGTAGCGATCCGAAAACATCCCCGGTGAGGCACTCGGAATGCATGCGCACCAGCACCGGCTGATCCGGGTTGATCTCCCCCATGGTCAAGGCCAGGTGTGTTTTGTTGTCAATATTGTTTTCGTATCCAATCAGGTCGAATTTGCCGTAAGCCGTGGGAAGTTCCGCGATGGCCGAGCGCCAGACCAGCTTCTCTTTCTTCATGCGATACTTGATTAGATCGGCGATGGTGATTATTTTAAGCCCATGCCTGGCGCAAAAGGCAAATAGCTCCGGCACCCTTGCCATGCTGCCGTCTTCATTCATGATCTCGCAGATTACCCCCGCCGGTTCCAGGCCGGCGAGCTTGGCCAGATCGACCGCCGCCTCGGTATGGCCGGCCCGGCGCAATACGCCGCCATCCATGGCCTGAAGGGGGAAAATATGGCCGGGGCGTTTTAGATCCGACGGTTTGGTGGCCGGGTCGATCAGCGCCCGCACCGTGGCCGCCCGTTCAAAGGCGGAGATGCCGGTCGTTGTCGAAGCTGCGTCCACCGATACCGTGAAAGCGGTACAGTGGCTATCGGTATTATGGGCAACCATCTGCGGCAGGTCAAGTTCTTTTACCCGTGCGCTGGTCAGCGGAACGCAAACCAGGCCGCGGGCATGCCGCACCATAAAATTAATCGCTTCCGGGGTGACCTTGGAGGCGGCGAGAACCAGGTCGCCTTCATTTTCGCGGTCCTCATCGTCCACGACAACGATCATCCGCCCGGTTTTCAAATCCTCCAGGGCTTCTTCAATGGTATTAAACTGCATCCGTTGCTTCACTCCTAGTATCACCTCTTTTAAATAAACCCGTGTTCCTGCAGGAATGCGGTGGTGATCCCTTGCCTCTCCGGTTCGGCGGCCGCATGATAGGGCTGCAGCAGCTTTTCCACGTACTTGCCGATCAGGTCAGTCTCCAGGTTGACTGCATCGCCCGGTTTTTTGTAGCCGAGGGTGGTTACGGCAGCGGTATGGGGGATCAGCGAAACGCTGAAACCGTCCTCTTGCAGCGCGGCCACGGTCAGGCTGACCCCGTCTACGGCAATGGACCCTTTGGCAATGATATAGCGCAATATCTCCGGGGGGGCCCTGAAATAGAGAAGCTCTGCATTACCCTCTTTTGCGCGCCGGACCAGCGTGCCGGTGCCGTCCACATGGCCGCTTACCAGGTGGCCGCCCAGGCGATCGCCCAGGGCCAGGGCCCGCTCCAGGTTCACCCCCTGGCCGGGTTCCAGGCGAGCCAGGTTGGTTTTACGCAGCGTTTCGGGCATCACCTGGACGGTAAAAGTGCCCCGCCCCAGTTGCACCGCGGTCAAGCAGACCCCGTTCACGGCCACGCTGTCACCGATCTTTAGATCGTCGAGGATCTTCCCGGCGGCGATAACCAGCTCCGCCCCTCCCCCGGGGAAGCCCTGCCGCCCTTGCAGGCGGCCCATTTCTTCTATGATGCCGGTAAACAATTCCCTTCAACCCCTCCTACCGTGCCGCTGCCGGCTGGGGATAGCCGATCAGCAGCAGATCGCCGTCAAACTGCTTCAGCTCCAGATCGTGCACCTGCCAGGCCTGTTCCACCGCGGCTACCCCTTCGCCGCCAAAAGCAGTGGGACTGTTCCGGCCGCCGAAAATCAGCGGCGCGATAAACAGGTATAGTTTGTCGACCAGGCCGGCCTGCAGCAGGCTGTAATTGAGAGTGCCGCCGCCCTCTACCAGAAGGGATGCGATCTCCATTTCACCCAGTGTCCGCATCAGGGCGTGCAGATCAACCTTTCCCCCCTTGGCGGGAAGCACCGCGATCTCCACGCCCTTCGCCCGCAGCGCGGACAGCTTTTCGGGTGCGGCTGCTCCGGTGGTAGCCAGCAGGGTCCGGGCTCGCGAACCGGGATTGATCACCCTCGCTTCCAGGGGCAGCCGGGCGCTGCTGTCCACGATTACCCGCAGGGGATCCTTTCCCCCGCCGCCTGCGAGCCGGGCTGTCAGGCGGGGATCATCCTGGAGCACCGTTTCTATGCCGACCATCACCGCATCGCTGTTGTGGCGCAGGCGGTGCACGAATTGCCTTGCTTTTTCCCCGGTAATCCAGTGCGAAGCGCCGGTACGGGTGGCAATCTTTCCGTCCATGGTCATGGCTGTTTTAATGGAAACAAAGGGCAGGCCGGTGGTTATATACTTGATAAAGACCTCGTTCAGCCGGCGCGCTTTTTCGGCGAGGAGCCCCGTCTCAACGGCGATGCCCGCGGCTCTCAATTTTTGAAAACCGCGGCCCGCCACCCTGGAGTTCGGATCTTCCATGGCGGCCACTACCCGGCTTACCCCGGCCTTGATCACGGCATCGACACAGGGTCCTGTGCGGCCGTAGTGCGAGCAGGGTTCAAGGTTTACATAAAGTGTCGCCCCCCTGGCGCGCTCCCCTGCCTGGCGCAGGGCCACGATCTCCGCGTGCGGCCCGCCGGCTAGCCGGTGATAACCGGTTCCCACAATGGCGCCGTCCTTGACCAGGACCGCACCGACCATGGGGTTGGGATTGGTGCTCCCCCGGCCTTGCCTGGCCAGGTCGAGGGCCATCCACATGTATTTTTCGTCACTGCCAGCCATCAGTTCATCTCCACCCTTGGCCGCTGTACATAAAAAACCCTGAACAGCAACTTGATCAGGGTCTGGAGCTAAGCACGGGTTGAGGACCGCCGTCTTCTTCTCCCATCCAGACTATACTGTCGGCCCTGGATTCGCACCAGGTCAGCCCTAAGGCTCGCGGGCTCACCGCTCAGGAAGCGGTATCACCGCCGGTTCGGAATTGAAGGCTTGCCAAAAGCCCTCGCACCAGACCCCGAAGAATACGGTCTTTTTTATTTTTATTATAGCACAATGCCTGAAAAATTGTAGCCAGATCTCGAATTTAAATCAAGATCTTTTCGCCTTTGAAGCCAACCGGCGCCAAGCAGTTTTGCAAGCCAATCAGACTGCCGCCGTGGCTTCGATCTCGATCAGAATATCCGGGTGATAGAGGGCAGCGACGCCCAGCAAGGTGGAGGTGGGACGGCACCCGCTTCTTTCCAGCCGCTTGGCCAATTCCGGTTCGGCTTTCCGGAATGCCGGAATATCCGTCGTATAGTAGTTCAGGCGGACAACATCCGAGAGCTGCAAGCCGGCCCCGGCCAAAACAGTCTCCAGGTTGTCCAGAGCCTGGTGGATTTGCTCCACCATCTTTCCGGGATGAAGCGGCCTGCCGTCACTGTCAACCGGTACCTGTCCCGAGCAGAAGACCAGCCGTTTCGCCCCGGCAATCTCGTTGGCCTGCACAAAGCCCAGCTTCTCCTGCCACTGCCACGGATTGATCGTCCTTCTCTGCATCTCCTTCACCCCCATGCTCTTCTTGGTACTTTAGCCTTTCCACCGCACAGATGCAGATTTCAATCCTTTTTCTCCAACCTCTAACTTCCCACCTCTAACTTCTATATGGGTCTCGTCGGCCCTTTCAGCAGCTTAAAGGCCTGGATCAGCTTGAGGCCGTCTTCGCCGGTGAAGACTGCCGTTCCGGCGACCAAAACCGTTGCTCCCGCCTGCACAACCTGGCTGGCGGTTTCTGCATTGATCCCGCCGTCCACCTCGATGACCGTGCTCAGCGCGCGCTTGCGAATCTGCTGCGCCAGAAAACTAATTTTCGGCAATACCTCCGGAATGAAGGGCTGCCCGCCCGCCCCCGGGTTAACGCTCATGACCAGGACCAGGTCCAGCAGCGGCCAGACATAATCGAGGACCGCAGGGCCGGTGGCCGGGTTCAAGGCCACGCCGGCTTTAACGCCCAGGGCCTTGATCCGGCGCAAAACCCGGTCCAGATGGGCGGTCGCCTCCGCATGAACGGTGATCAGATCTGCGCCGGCGGCGGCAAAGGCATCCAGATGTGCTTCCGGGTTGGCGACCATCAGGTGCACATCGAAGAACAGCCTGCTGTGCGGGCGCAGCGATTGGACTACTGCAGGCCCCATGGTGATGGCCGGAACAAAATGGCCATCCATGATATCAAAGTGAATCCAATCGGCGCCGTTCTCCTCAACCAGCTTCACCGCTTCGCGCAGCTTCCCGAAATCTGCAGCCAGTAAAGATGGAGCTACCAGTATCGTCATCGGTATTGATCTCTCCTGTTCATCAGCTCATTGAAAAAGGCCTGGTAGTGCTCAAAGCGCATCCTGTTGATTTTACCCACGCTGACCGCTTCCCGGACGGCGCAGCCCGGTTCAGAGAGATGGCTGCAGTCGCGAAAAGCACACCGGCCGGAATAGGGGCGCATTTCTGGAAAGAGCCCGGCAAGATGCTGCGGCTCCAGATCGACAAATTCAAGGCGGGAAAAACCGGGAGTATCGACGACCATCCCGCCGGACGGTAAAACCAGCAGCTCGGCGGTACGGGTGGTATGGCGGCCGCGGCCGATTTTGTCGCTTACCGAGCCCACTTTTAAGCTGAAATCGGGATGAATGGCATTGAGCAAAGAGGACTTTCCCGCACCCGAGGGCCCGGCAAAGATGGAACAGTGGCCGCCTAAATGTTCGATCAAATCCTGGACGCCGTCACCGCGCAGGGCACTGGTAAAAATGCAAGGATAGGGAAAAGCTTCAAGCATCCTTTTCGTTTCCGCCTGCTCTGCCGCGGTGACCAGGTCGGCCTTGTTCAGGCACAAGATCGCTTTCATCTGCTGTTGTTCCGCCAGGGCCAGGAGTCTGCCGGCAAGCTGCCAATCGGGGGCGGGATCGCGCAGCGGCGTCACCAGGATCATTTGATCGACATTGACGGCCGGAGGGCGGTGTAATATATTCTTGCGGGGCAGCACCGCTTCGATGATTCCTTCGCATTTTTTATCCGCCGCACCGGCAGCAGGCTGGAAGATAACCCGATCGCCGACCAGGAGAGAGCCCCCGGTCTGCTTCAACCGGCCGCGAGCCCGGCACAAGAACTGCTCGCCACCGGAAGCCCGCACCAAGAAAAAACCTCCTGTGGCCTTGATTACAGTACCTTCCAGAAAGGAATGCCCCCCTTAATCGTCATCATCCTCCGATTTGCCGTTGCCTTTGCTGACCACGATATCAACCGACTGTCCTTTTTTTACATTCTTGCCCACTTCCGGATACTGGCCGATCACCGTGCCGGCGGGCGCATCTGCCCTTTCATAGCGCAGCCGGGGGAGCAGTCCATTAACTTCCAGGTAATCCCTGGCTTCAGTCTCAGTCATGCCGATCAGATTGCTGATCTGAAAGGGTGGACCTCCCTGGCTGACGTAGATGATTACCTGCTCGCCCCTGCTCAGGCGGAAGCCCGCCTCCGGAACCTGGCGGAAGACCATCCCCTCCGCGACCGCCTCGTTGTGTTCCCGGATGATTTCGCATTGCAGCTCCATCTCCTTGAGCAGGCGTCTCGCTTCGCTTTCCGTGCGCCCGAAGAGATCGGGCAAGGACATGGTCTCCGGCCCTTTGCTGATATAGAGATCCACGACCCGGTTTTGACGCACTTTTCTCCACTGGACCGGTTCCGTGCGCACCACATGGCCCACGGGAATTTTATCATCAAATACATAGTACACTTCCGGGTTTACCTTCAAACCGGCATCGATCAGCACCGCCACCGCGTCACTCTGGCTTAGTTCCCGCACCGGGGGGACCGTGACCTCGGGGACATAAAGCAGGCCGCGCAGGTAAATAAAACCGACCACCAGGATAAAACTCACGACGAGGACGATGATCAGCGGCGCAATCCATCTCTTCGGTGCCGGCAGTTCGGCTCTTTCCTCCGGATCCGCCTCATCATCCAACTGGCGAACCGGCTTTATGACCAGAGTATCCCCGTCATCGGCGGACAAATCGCTAGCCGGTAAAGCTACGGCAGTTCCTTTTTGCTGGAAGAGCAGCAAATCATCCAGAAAAGCCCTGGCATCCGGGTAACGTTTCCCGGGCTCTTTCTGCAGTGCTTTGAGGATAATCCTTTCCAGCGGTTCAGGGATATGGGGGTTCAGCCGGCGCGGCGGCTCCACCGGGTCCTGAACGTGTTTCATCGCTACGGAAATGGGGCTTTCTCCGCTAAATGGCACCTGGCCGGTCACCATTTCATAGAGAATGACCCCCAGGGAATAAAGATCCGACTGTTTGCCGGCCAGATTGCCCCGGGCTTGCTCCGGTGAAAAATAGTGCACGGAACCGACGATATCATCAGAGCAGGTCAGGGTGGAACCGTCAGCGGCCAGGGCAATGCCAAAGTCGGCTACCTTGACCTTACCGTCCCGGGAGAAGAGGATGTTTTGCGGTTTTATGTCCCGGTGGATCACCCCGGCCCCGTGCGCCTGCACCAGCGCGGCGGCGATCTGCCGGGCAATGGCCACGGCCTCCGCAGGCGAAAGGTAACCCTTTTCGCGGATATATTGCTTTAAATTATTACCGTCCACATACTCCATGACAATGAAATAGGTGTTGCCTTCTTCTCCCACATCGTAAACATTGACGATATTGGGGTGAGACAGCCCTGCCGCTGCCTGGGCTTCCCTGCGGAAACGGCGGACAAAATCGGCGCTGCCGGTCATTTGATCTTTCAGTATTTTTACGGCTACGGTGCGCTTCAGCAGTTGATCGCGGCCGCGGTAGACGCGGGCCATGCCTCCCTCGCCAACTTTTTCCAGCAATTCGTAGCGACCAGCAAGAACTCTGCCGACCATCAAACCGCCTACCTCCCGATCTCAGCGGCTAGCACCACTGTAATATTATCAAACCCGCCTCGCGCATTGGCCAGGTCAATCAGCGCCTCCACCGCCTGGTCCGGAGTCTCCTCGGCGAGGACTATGTTTAAGATTTCATGGTCCTGCACCAGCGTGGTCAAGCCGTCCGTACAGAGCAAAAGCATGCTGCCGGGAGGGAGGAGGCGCTCCACCAGGTCAACCTGCAAAGCGCGATTGGTTCCCAGCGCCCTGGTTAGAATATGGCGCTGGGGATGATCCTGGGCTTCTTCCGGGCTCACATCGCCCTGCCTGACCAGCTCTTCCACCAGGGAATGATCTTCGGTGAGGAGACTGATGGTCTGCCCCGCAATCAGGTAGGAACGGCTGTCGCCCACGTGGCCGATGATCAGATGGCATCCGGCCAGTAGCCCCATGGTCAGGGTAGTGCCCATGCCGTACTTGGTGCTGTCGCGGGTTGAATCCTCCAGGATCACCCTGTTGGCTTCTTGCATAATATTTTGCACTATTTCCTCTAGTCTGCTGTTATCGGCCGGAAAACCTTGCCGCACCAGTGCGGACCAGTGATCATCGAGGACGGCAATGGCGCGGGCGCTGGCCACATCGCCGGCCTGGTGACCCCCCATGCCGTCGGCTACGGCCATCAGGGTATATTCTCCTTCTCTCCGGATTAAAAAACTGTCTTCGTTGCGGGGCCGTTCAAGGCCCTGATGGCTTAGCCCGGCAACCAGCATGGCGCCACATCCTTCAGGGTGCTAATGCTTAAAAAATACATGTTCAGTATAGCAAAAAAATAAAGCAATCTCAACGATTTACGCGGCACCGTGCAAAAACCGTGCAAAAGGGGATCAACTTTCCCCGGGACGGCGCCAGATGGCCATGTAAAAGCCGTCCATGCCGTGCCGGTGCGGCAGCAGTTCCAGGCAGCCATCGCTCGTCGCAGCGTGCAGCTGATCCGGAACGGCGACGAAATGATCTTCACGCCTAAAGGACGGATGGGAATCTGAAAATTTTTCCACCACGGCAGCCGTTTCTTCGATCTCGTTGCTGCAGACGCTGTAGAGCAGCCGCCCTCCCGGTGCCAGGAGCGCTGCGGCGGTCTCCAGCAGCGCCAGTTGCTGCCGCTGCAGGACCGGCAAATCCGCCTCGCAGCGGCGCCACTTGATTTCCGGCAGGCGCCGGATCACCCCGAGTCCGGAGCAGGGAGCATCGACTAAAATGCGCTGCTGCGGCGGCAGCTGCTTGCGGTTGATAGCCCGCCCGTCGTCCAGGATGAGCCGGATCGATCTCAGCCCGAGGCGCCGCGCCGCCCGCTCAACCAACTGCAGGCGCTGCGGGTGGATGTCAACGGCATTGACGCGGCCCCGGTCCCCCATCAACTCGGCCAGGTGTGTCGTTTTGCCGCCCGGAGCGCTGCACAGGTCCAGGATCTCTTCCCCCGGCTGTGGATCCAGGTTGGGCGCCACCAGGGCGGAGCTGTCACCCTGGACCGTGAAATAGCCTTCCTGGAAAGACGGGAGCTGCTCCAGGGCCTGCTCCGTTTTGATCCGGAGCATGCCGTGCACCGGTCCTCCCGGCAGCACCGTGACCCCCTCCGCGGCGAGCTTTTGCGCCAGCTCTTCCGGGCTAATGCGCAGGCGGTTCGGCCGCAGCGAGATGGGGGTATTCTCGTTATCAGCCCGGCAGAGCGCCTCGGCCTCGTCCAGCCCGTAGCGTGCCAGGCGGCGCTGTGCGAGCCAGATGGGCATGCTGTAGCGCAGGGAGAGGTAGGCCGCGGGAGCAGTCTCCTTGCCAGGCCAGGGCAGGTCGGTGCCGCGGCGCGCCAGGCGGCGCAGGACGGCGTTAACCAGGCCGGCCACTCCGCGGTGCCCGTAACGCCTTGCCAGTTGCACCGCTTCATCCACCGCGGCGTAGGCGGGAATGCGTTCGAGATAGAGCAACTGGTAGGCGCTGAGGCGAAGGATATTGCGAATCCAGGGGGTCAGGGCGGAAAGCCGGTGTTTGAGGAGAAGGCCGAGGACCCAGTCGAGGGTATTCAAGCGCTGCACGGTCCCGCCAGCGATCTGGTGAGCGAGGGCCCGCTCCCGTGGCGGCAGCTCGCTCAAAAGCGGTTTGAGGGCAAAATTCAGGTAAGCCCGATCCCTTTCCACCCTGATCAGGGCTTTTAGCGCCGCTTCCCGCGCGGTCAGCCTTGTTTCCGACATGCCACTCACATCAACTTAAACCTCTATGCTCTAGTCAACTTGACCTGTATTACTTGCGTTTTCCAACAGCCGGCTGCGAACCGCTAACAGCCGAGCCTGGCGCCGGGTTCAAAGCGGCGGCCGCAATAGAACTCTGCCGCGCTCATGATCCGCTTGCCGTCGGGTTGCACTTCCAGGAGCTCCAGGGGGCCTGTCCCGGTGATCACGAAGAGCGCATCGCTCCGGTCGCAGATGATCGTCCCCGGAGGGGCGTTGCCGTCACCTTCTAAAACAGGAGGCTGCGCCGGTATCCTGGCCCGCCACACCTTCAAGCGCTTGCCGGCACAGTTAGTGTAAGCCCCCGGCCAGGGATTCAGCCCCCGGATCTGATTGTAGAGCGAAAGAGCATCGCGGCTCCAGTCCAGGACTTCATCCTCGGGGCGCAGCCGGGGCGCGTAGCTGACCCCTGCCGGGTCCTGGGGGCGGGATTGAGCCGTGCCTGCGGCCAGGGCCTCCACAGCTTTTAGCAGTAAGGCCGCCCCCTTTACCGCGAGGCGGTCATGCAGTTCTCCCGCCGTTTCGTCCTCATGCACCGGCAGCTCTTCCTGCAGGATGATGTTGCCGGCGTCCATCTCCGGGACCATCTCGATGACGGTGACCCCGGTACGGGTCGCCCCCTCCATGATGGCGCGGTGGATCGGGGCTGCGCCCCGGTAAGCGGGCAGGAGCGAAGCGTGGAGATTGATGCAGCCCAGCGGGGGGAACTGCAGCAGCTTCTCCGGCAGCATCTTCCCGTATGCCACCGTGACCACCAGATCGGGCTTGATCTGCTCGAGCTGGTTCCAGAAAGACGCGTCGAGCAGCCGCTTTGGCTGCAGCACTGCCACGCCGTGAGCCATGGCCCACTTTTTGACCGGGGGCGGAGTGACGCAGCCCCCGCGGCCGCGGGGGCGATCCGGCTGGGTCACGACTGCAGCCAGATCATGCCGGCTCTGATAGAGGAGATCCAGGGAAGGAAGGGCAAAGTCCGGCGTTCCCATAAAAACGATTCTCAGCGTTTTCATTCCTCTTCCTCCCGCTTTAGTTCAGCCGGATCCAGCAGGCGGATCGCCTTGTCAATAAACAGGATCCCGTTCAAATGGTCGATCTCATGCTGGAAAATCCGGGCCTGAAAGCCGGAAAGATTGAGCTTGAGTATCTTTCCGTCACGATCCAGCGCCTCGACGGTAATCTGTTCATAGCGGGGCACTTCGCCGTAGACTCCGGGAATGCTCAAGCAGCCTTCCACATCGACAGCCTCACCGGAGGCATCGATGATGCGGGGGTTGATGAGTTGCCATACCGGCTCCTCCTCCCCCGGGGCGACGATGATCAACTGCTTGGCAATGCCGATCTGCGGTGCGGCCAGCCCGACCCCTTTGGCCTCGTGCATCGTTTCAACCATGTCATCGAGCAGCCGCAATATTACATGGTTAATTTTTTCCACCGGCCGCGCGCGGCCGCGCAACAGCGGATGTTCATTATTCAGTATTCGCCTGATCGCCAAGGACGGCACCTCCCATTCCTAGCCATTATAGCACTAGCTGCGGATTGTAATCCACTGCCAGGCGCACGGCACGAAAAGATTTATGGGCCCGAAAAGTATGCATCGCCTCGCGGATGAAACGGCCATGGGCAGCCAGGCGTTCACCTTTGAGAATAGTATGGACCCGATAGTAATTTTTCAGCCGGAACAGCGGCGCCTGTGCCGGTCCGAGCAGTTCACCTGCTGCGCCGAGCGGCTGCAGCAGGGTATGCAGATAGGCGGCGGCCTCCCATACCGCCGCCTCGGCGGCGCCGTAGAGCAAAAAACGGAGCAGATCCGAAAAAGGAGGATAGCCCAGCCGGCGCCGGTTCTCCAGTTCGGCCTCGTAAAAAGCGGTGTAATCGTGCTGCGCGGCGGCCGTAATGCTGTAATGGTCGGGATGGTAGGTCTGGACGATCACCTCTCCCCCTGACGCCCCGCGGCCGGCCCGCCCCGATACCTGGGTCAAAAGTTGAAAGGTGCGCTCCGCAGCCCGGAAGTCCGGCAGGTTCAGTGCCGTATCCGCCGTAATCACGCCGACCAGGGTCACGCCGGGAAAATTAAAGCCCTTGGCGATCATCTGGGTGCCGATTAAAACCTGGGCCTTCCTCTCCCTAAAGAGGCGATAGAGCTGCTGATGCGCGCCCCGCCTGGCCGTTGTATCCCTGTCCATGCGGATGGCCGTCACCCCCGGGAAAAGGCGCTTTACTTCATTTTCAACCCGCTGGGTGCCTGCGCCGAAATGGCGGATCTGGGTTCCGCCGCACTCCGGGCAGGAGAGCGGCACCTTTTCCTCGTGAGAACAGTAATGGCATACCATCCGTTCCCGGCTGGTATGCAGGGTCAGGGAAACGGCGCACGAAGGACAGCGGAGCACAAAGCCGCACTCCCGGCAGAGGACAAAGCTGGCAAAACCGCGGCGGTTGAGGAAAAGGAGAGCCTGCTCGTTCCTGGCGAGGACCTGCTGCAAGGCGGCGAGCAGAGGGCGGCTAAATATATGCCGGTGCCCCTCCTTCAGCTCGCGGCGCATATCCACAACTCTGACCGGCGGGAGCTGCGACTGGGTTGCCCGGGTGCTCATGGTCAAGAGAGCAGCGCCTTTCCGGGTGGTTTCGTAGTAACTTTCAAGCGAAGGAGTGGCGCTGCCCAAAATCAAGACGGCGCGGTGGTAGCGGGCTCTCCACCACGCCACATCGCGGGCGTGGTAGCGGGGCGCCTCTTCCTGTTTGTAAGTCGTTTCATGCTCCTCGTCCAGGACGATCAAGCCGGGTTTAGCCAAGGGGGCGAATACGGCGGAACGGGCCCCCAGCACCACCCGGGCGGCACCGGTGCGAATCAGCTCCCACTGGATCTTTTTCTCCGCGGGCGTGAGGCGGCTGTGCAGCACCGCCGTCTGTCCTGGAAAGCGCTTTTGAAAGATTTCAATCATCTGGGGGGTCAGCGCGATTTCCGGCACCAGCACCAGCGCATCCCGCCCCCTTTCGAGGCAGCGGGCGATCCCCTGCAGGTAGATTTCCGTCTTTCCGCTGGCGGTGATGCCATGCAGGAGCAGTTTACGGGGTTTCTCTTCCGCCAGGGCGGTGCAAAGCTCTGCAAAGCAGCGCCTCTGTTCTTCTGTGAGCGGCAGGGGCGGCTCCGCCGGAGCACTCTCGCCAGGTGAACCAGCCCCGGTGCCGGCCTGCAGCGTACCGGCCTGGATCAGGCCTTTGCGCTCCAGCTCGCGCAAAATGGCTGCCTTCACCCCCAGGCGGGACAGCTCCGGCCTGGAGAGGGGCCCCCGCGCCCGGAGCAGGTCGAGAGCCCGCCGCTGCACCGGCGCCCGGGAAAGATCGGCCTCGCCGGCAGCGGCGGTGGCGGCAAACACTTCTACTGCGCCAACCTTCCGCCCCTGGCGGCAAACAGCGGGAACCATGGCGTGAATCGCTTCAATGCGGCGGCAGTGATAGCGATGCGCCAGCCAGGAGGCCAGCGCCAGTTGCTCCTTGCTCAACAGGGGCTCTGCGGTGACGAGGGCGCTCAGGTCGCGCACCGTCTCTACGCCTGGCTCTTTAAGCAGGCGCAGCACGTAGCCGTGATAGCTGCGATGGCCAAAAGGAACCCTCACAACCGCACCCGGTTTGATCCGGCCGATCAGTTCCGGGGGGATGCGGTAATGAAAGGGCCTGTCCACGGCATCGCTGATTAAATCAATGATTACTTCTGCGTAGCGGTCCATTACTTTACCACAATATCACAATTTGATAGAATAAAGAAGTGGTGCACCAGTAAAAATGCGAAGCGAGGTAGATCTGACCGTGTTCCAGTTGTTTATGCCGTTCGGTGCGGTCATCAGGGAGAATAAAAACTGGCTTGTGCTCGCGGCAGCCATATTTATCATGAGCGCCCTTTTAGTTTACAACCTGGCCCTCTCCGGCCGGGATACGCTGGGACAGTATTTCGATCTGCAATCGGAGCAGTTGCAGGAGCTGCTCAACCTGATCCTGAACGCGCCCCCGTTCATCGCTGCCTTGATGATCTTTATCAACAATTTTATCTCGCTGGCGCAAATGCTGTTTTTCGGTGCTCTAGCAGGAGTCTCGCCGCTGCTGACGCTGGCCTTAAACGGCGCCCTGCTTGGCTTCACTAGCGCCGCAGCCTCCGCCAGCGGAGTTGCCCTGGTCCCCCTTTTAACCCTGGGTATTCTCCCCCATGGTATTTTCGAACTCCCGGCCTTTATCCTTTGCGGCGCTCTCGGCTTAAAATTCGGCTATCACTGCGTGGCCTCTCCCCTGCCCGGGATGAGCCGCCTGCAAAGTTTCAAGTATATCTGGAAAGAAGCGATCTCTGTACTGCCCGTGGTTGTGCTGCTGCTCCTGGCCGCCGCCTTCATCGAAATACTGATCACCCCGCAGCTTTTGGCCATGTTCACCGACACAATTTAAAGAAATTGCAGGTGCGATTGCCCCTTCATCCTGTTCCTCTCCCCCAATAGGAAGAGGGCACTTAGAAGAGCACCACTTTAGTCCTGTTGGTGGTATCTCCGCTGACGGGGGCATGGGGGTCTACTCTGTCGTTTTGTGTGTCCTGCCATTTACAGGGACATTTCATGGCGACAGCGTGGCTCGGAGTTTCTTCGCTTCGCTCAGGATGACATTAAGGGCACCCTTGGGTTATGGCTTGCGTCATTTACATTCTTCAGTGGTGTCCCGGCTTACTATTTCTTGTCTCCTGCCCCCCGGATGGCGGCGACGCGGTCGAGGATGCGGTGCGCCAGTTCATCCTTTTTCATCAAGGGCAGCTCTTCGGCCGCCCCGTCCTTGCCGATTAACTGCACCCGGTTGGTGGACACGGCAAAACCGGCCCCGGGTGCGGTCAGGTCGTTTAACACGATTAGGTCGAGATTCTTCTCGGCAAGCTTTTGCCTGGCGTAAAGCAAACCGTTTTCAGTCTCCGCGGCAAAGCCCACCAGGATGCGGTTTCCCTTGTTCCGCCCCAGCTCCTTTAAAATATCAGGATTGGCGGCCAGCTCCAGGGTGAGGCGGGGAGCGCCTTTTTTCAGCTTTTGCGGCGACACTTCCACCGGGCGGTAATCGGAAACGGCAGCCGTCTTGATCACCAGGCCGCAATCGGCGTAGAGCCCCATGACCGCATCGTACATCTCCCGGGCTGTTGTCACGAGGGTCCGGCTGACCCCTGCCGGGCAGGGCAGCCCGGTCGGACCGCTGACCAGCTTTACCCTGGCCCCCCGTTCGGCCAGGGCCCGGGCGATGGCATAACCCATCAAGCCCGTAGAAGGATTGCTCAAGAAGCGGACCGGGTCTACATACTCGCGGGTCGGCCCCGCGGTAACCAGGGCCGTTACCCCTTTATAATCTTTCGGGGCGACGGCGGCGCGGATAAATTCGTAGATCTGCTGCGGTTCGGGCATCCGCCCCTTGCCGATGGTGCCGCAGGCCAGCTCCCCGGTAGCCGGCTCCAGGATCAGGCAGCCCCGCGCCTCCAGGCGGGCCAGGTTTTCCCGCACCGCCGGGTGCGCAAACATCTGATCATTCATGGAGGGCACCAGGATCACCGGGCTGCTGGCGGCCAGGTAAACGGTGGTAAGCAGGTTGTCGGCTATCCCCAGGGCCATTTTGGCCAGCGTGTTCGCCGAAGCAGGCGCCACCACCAGCAGATCGGCCTCCCTGGCCAGGTCTACATGGCGCACGCTACCCCCGTCAGCGGCGGCAAACAGATCCCTTAGCACCGGACGGCCGGTCAGCGTCTGAAAGGTTAAGGGAGTCACAAATTCGGTGGCTGCGTCGGTCATGACCACCTGTACGGTAAAACCGCCGCGGACGAGCAGCCTGGCCAGTTCCGCGGCTTTATAAGCGGCAATTCCCCCGGTCACACCAAGGACAATCGTTTGCAAAGCATCCACCACCTACTTGGTTCCGTCCAGGGGACGCTCAATTTCAACCATATCGGCAGCAATTTCATGGAGGGCAATGGATACCTCTTTCCGGGAATCGCACTTTACCGCCGGTTTACTGCCGTCGCGGATCTGGCGACCTCGCTTGGCGGCTGCAATCACCAGAGTGTATTTGCTGTCAACCTTGCTCAATAGATGGTCGATCGAAGGATAGATCATCGCTTCACCTCCTAAAAATTCGGACAGGCGCCGCGGCTCACTTTGCACTTTTCGGCGGTGACGATGGCGGCAATGGCCGCTGCGGCGGTTTCAACACGGTCATTGATGACCAGGTAATCATAAGCATGGTATGCAGCCATTTCCCGGCGGGCCACCTCCAGCCGCCGCCTGATCTCCGCCTCGCTTTCGGTCCCCCGCCCGGCGATCCGTTCTTTCAGCGCCTCCATGGAGGGAGGGGCCATAAAAATGGTCACGGCATCGTCCCACTGCCGTTTTACCTGGGCTGCACCCTGGACGTCGATTTCCAGCAGGAGATCGAATCCCCCGGCTAGAGCGGAGCGCACTTTAGATTTCAAGGTGCCATAATATTGACCGTGCACCATGGCCCATTCCAAAAATGCCTCCGCTTCGATTAACTCCTGAAAGCGGGATGGACTGATAAAGTGATATTCCCGGCCTTCCTCCTCCCCGGGACGGGGCCGCCGGGTAGTAACGGAGACAGAGAGTTTGAGCCGCGGCAACTGCGCCAGCAAGGCGCGGCAAACGGTCCCCTTCCCTACCCCGGATGGTCCGGAAAGTATCAGCAGCAGCCCCTCCGCCATACCTATTCCGCTTCTTCGCCTCCGCCGGTCTCCTTGGTCTGCAGGCGGTGCTTCACCGTTTCAGGCTGGACCGCGGAGAGAATGACATGTCCGCTGTCGGCCACGATCACCGCCCTGGTGCGGCGGCCGTAGGTTGCATCGATCAGCATCCCCCGATCCCGGGCTTCCCCGATCACCCTCTTGATGGGAGCTGATTCGGGGCTGACGATGGTCACAATGCGCCCCGCGGAAACGATGTTCCCGAACCCAATGTTGATTAGTTTAATCGACATGAGTTTTACCTCCTCATTCGATGTTTTGGATTTGCTCTCTAATTTTTTCCAGCTCCGTCTTCAGCTCTACAACCAGGCTGGAAAGGCGATAATCTCCTGCTTTGGAGCCGATTGTATTCGCTTCCCGGAACATTTCCTGGATAATAAAATCGAGTTTGCGGCCGGCGGGCCCTCCCGTAGCCAGTGCCTTTTCGAAAGCCTGCAGGTGGCTCTTCAAGCGCACCAGCTCTTCGTCTATGCCCATCCGCTCCACCAGAATGGCACATTCCAACAGGACCCGGTTCTCTTCATAAGTTCCGCTCAGAAAATCTTTTAATTTTTGTTCCAGCCGCGCGCGGCAGTCGTCAAGAACAAGGGGGGCCAGATCGGCGATGGCCTGCACTATTTTCCCGGCACAGCGGCAGCGTTCGGCCAGATCCCGGGCAAGGTTGTCCCCCTCGTCGCGCCGCCGCTGGACGAGCCTGGTGATGGCCTCCGCAAGGGCCTGGTGCAGGGCCGGCCAGACCAGCTCTTCCGGTAAAACCAGGTTCTGCCGGCAAAGGATATCGGGAAGCTGCATTAAATGCTCCAGTCCGATATCTCCTTTCAGCTCCAGGCGCCGTGCCAGTTCCTGCATGGCGAGGCAGTAAGCCCCGGCCAGTTCAAAGTTGGGACGGACGCTGTCGATACCGGCGGGGATATTGGCGAGCGTAATAGTGGCTTCCACCCGCCCCCGCTTGATCGCCTGCTGCAGCTCGCGGCGGATGAGGTCTTCGAGGTGATAAAGTTCCCGGGGCATGCGCAGGTGAAAGTCGGCGTAGCGGTGGTTGACCGAGCGCAGCTCCACCGTGCATTCAAACCCGTTCTCCGAACCGCTGCCCCGGCCGTAACCGGTCATGCTGCTGAGCAATGGTAAAACCTTCTTTTCTTAGCAGTAAGTCAATCATGATTAGAAGACAGAGGTCGGATGCTAGAAGAACAAAGAAACAGGTGCCAAAGATACTTCCCGGGCTTCTAACTTCCCACTTCCAACCTCCAGTAGTGCTGGCAGCACTACTTGTTAATCTTACCATCAAGCCGGGTTAAATTCAAGGGATTTAGCGGATTTTAACCTTTTTCTGCAAAATACTGGCCGCTGCGCCTTTTATCAGCCAATTAATGCCGTCCGCTACACTGGGCAACAGCCCCGCCGCCGCGATCAGCGCCCAATCGGCCGCCGAAAGGTTTGCCGTATAAAACAGCGGCCGCAAAAGGGGATGATAGATCACCAGGAGCATTAAGAGGCAGGAAGAGGCTACGGCGCCGTTTAAATACCAGTTCGGTTTTCCGGCACCGGCCCAAAAGGGCTTCCCCTCCGCGCGGCATTCAAACACGTATATGAGCTGGGCGGCGATCAGGGCGGCAAAGGCCATCGTTTGCGCCTTTTTCAGGCTGGCTCCACCGGCCAGCGAAAAGGCGAACAAGGCCACGGTTACCACGGCGATCAGCAGGCCGCGCGTGATCACCTGGCTCCATAAGCCGACGCTGAAGATTCCTTCCTGGCGCGGCCGGGGCGGCTGCTCCATCAGGGAGCGGTCCGGCCGGTCAAGGCCAAGGGCCAGGGCGGGCAAACCGTCGGTGACCAGGTTGATCCATAGAATCTGCATCGGGCGCAAAGGCAGGGGCATGCCGAGGATAATGCTTAAGACCATGGTCAACACCTCGCCCGTGTTGCAGCCGAGCAGGAAACGGATAAATTTGCGGATATTGCTAAAAATATTGCGCCCCTCTTCAACGGCGGCCACGATGGTGCTGAAGTTGTCGTCGCTTAAGATCAGGGCGGCGGCTTCGCGGGTCACATCGGTCCCAGACTGCCCCATGGCGACGCCGATATCAGCTTCTTTTACCGCCGGGGCATCGTTGATGCCATCCCCGGTCATGGCCACCACCTCGCCAGCCCGGCGCAGCAGGCGCACGATGCGCAGTTTATGGGCGGGGCTGACCCGGGCAAAGACCCGGACCCGCCCGATCAGTTGCTGCAGCCGACGGTCGTCCATGGCCTCCAGCTCCTGGCCGGTCAGGAGCAGGTCGCCGCGCTGCAGGATTTCGAGGCGCCGGGCAATGGCTTCGGCGGTAGCCCGGTGGTCGCCGGTAATCATCACCACCCGGATCCCGGCCCTGCGGCAGAGGCGGATCGCCGGCAGCGCCTCGGGACGGGGCGGGTCCTCCAGCCCCACCAAACCGGCCCAGATCAGCTCCCTTTCGGCCTCCGCCGCGCTATCGACCCTGGACGGCAGCTCCCGGTAGGCCACGGCGAGGGGGCGCAGGCCTAAAGAGGCCATGCGCTCCACCTGCCCGAGCAGCTCCCGGCGCTGTGCCCCCCCTAAAGCGATCACTTTCTCCCCCAACCGGATCCGGTTGCAGCGCTCCAGGACCAGCTCGGGCGCGCCTTTCAGCAGCAGGAACCGGTAATGGCCCTCCTGACGGATCACGCTCATCATTTTGCGCTCGGAAGAAAAGGGAAACTCCCGGATTCTTTGCGGATCGCGGCCTGACACTTTTAACCCCGCCCGGCGGGCCGCTTCCACCAGGGCCACCTCCGTGGGATCGCCCTGGAGCGAACCTCTATCTTCGTAGACGTTAGTGCAGCGCGCGGCAGCGGACAGCGTAAAACTTAAGGGACCGCTACTCTTTGCGCCGACCTTAAGCCATCCTTCCTGCTCCTGTACCTGGAACTCCCGGCCGGACCAGCGGTATAACCGGCCGCTGCTGTAGAGCTGGCTCACGCTCATCCGGTTCTCGGTAAGGGTGCCGGTTTTATCGGAGCAGATCACGGTGGCCGAGCCGAGGGTTTCCACTGCCGGCAGGCGGCGGGTGATGGCCCGCCTGCGGATCATGCGCTGCACGCCCAGGGCCAGCGACACGGTCACGATGGCCGGCAGCCCCTCCGGAATGGCCGCCACGGCCAGGCTGACCCCGGCCATGAACATGGCGTAGAGCGGTTCGCCCCGGATCACGCCCAGGATGGTGACCAGGCTGCAAATCACCAGGCATGCGGCTACCAGCGTCTTTCCCAGGCGGCCCAGGCGCTCCTGCAGCGGAGTGAGCTTCTGCTCAGCCGATTCGATTAAATGGGCGATCCGGCCCAGCTCCGTTTCCATGGCCGTGGCCACCACCACCCCCTGGCCCCGGCCGGCTACCACCTCCGTCCCGCTGAAAGCCATGTTGTAGGCGTCACCCGGCGAAGGGGCTGCGGCGCTTAAAGGGGCAGTTCTTTTGTGCACCGCTGCCGATTCCCCGGTGAGAGCCGCTTCATTAATGGAAAGGGCCTGGGCGGCGATCAGCCGCAGATCGGCGCTGATCCGGTCTCCCGCTTCGAGCAAGACCTGGTCGCCCGGAACCACATCCCGGGCGGGAACAACTTCAATTCTCCCCTCCCGCAGCACCCGGCAGCGCGGCGCCACCAGCCGTTTCAGCGATTCCAGGGAACGCTCCGCCCGGTACTCCTGGATCAGCCCCAACACCGCATTGAGAATGACAATCACTAAAATGGTCAGCGCGTCTGCAAGTTCACCGAGCAGCGACGAAAGCAGCGTTGCCCCCAGGAGCACCAGCACCATGAAATCTTTGAACTGGTTGATAAACAATGTGAGCAGTGAAGGACGGCGCGATTCCGCCAGGGCGTTTTCGCCCCAGCGCCGGCGCCGTGCCAGCACCTCTGCCGCGCTTAAACCCAGACGCGGATCGCTGGCCAGGCGCCGGCATACTTCTTCTGCCGTCATGGTAGTCCACTGTGCGAACACAATCGGCCCCCTTCCGCTGATCTAATCGGCAGCCCCGTTGACCATCGTTTTGCCCGGACGGGCCGCTTCATAACTGCAGTCCCTGGCGGTCATTCCAATGCCGGTCATTCTAAAATGCGGTTCTGCCAGACCGCCCCTTCATACACCACCGGCCTTGTTTCCAGTTGCTCGTGCGCCATGTACCAGTTAAGTGCGTCCAGAAAAGCATCGCGGGAAACCGCTTCCGCTTCCGGGCAAGCGATCGCATGCTCCCCTTCCAGCAAAGCCTGTAAACCCCATTCGGCAAGCGGCAAGAGGTTAAAATCGACCAGGCCCTCGTTGAGCCGCCGCACCGCGGCGCTGTAAGCCCGGTAAAAGGCGGCAATCTGATCCTCTTTTTGCTGCAGCGCTTCACCGGTAAAGAGAATGACACCGGCAGCAGGCTTTTCCTCTTCACCGCCGCCCATCACCACGGCCCCGGCGGCCAGGGCTTGGGCGGCGAGGTGGCGGGGTAAAAACGCCGCCGCCGCACGCTCCTCGAGGTATGCTGCAAGGGCATCCTCCGGGCGGGAGGCGATTGCAAGCTGCACCGCGGTCAGATCCAGCTCATGCTCACGCAGCAGTTTCTCCAGGAGATAGAGTTCATTTAGATCATCGGAAAGGGCCACAGGCACGTTATGCAAGGCGGCAAAGGAACCGCTTTTTTCCGGGGCGGCCGCCAATAAATAGTCCGCGCCGGAAAGGGAGGTGGCCATCACGAAAAAGCCTTGCTCCTGCAGGCGGATCAGGCTGAAGAGATCGCTCAGCGCCCCGTCAGCCGCCCCGGAACAGAGATAAATCTCCGGATTTTCCACGCCGCCCGCCTTGATTAACTCCACCCTGATGCCCTGATCAAGAAATAGCTCCATTTCCCGGGCAACCAGCAGCGGCAATACCGCCACCCCTTCCGCCGCCGCAATGGAGAGATCTACCGGCTCCACTGCCTCTTCCTGCTCCACTGTGCCATTGCCGCCGCATCCCGCAACCAGTGCAAAAAGCAGCAGCATCAATATGAACTTAGATTTAACCAACCACCCCACCTCCCATGGTGCCGGGCCTTGACATTGTGACATTAAATGTCTTTTTTATCCTTTTATTCTATTTCATTACATCTATTTTTCCTTCGCCAAGGCCATCCTTTGCCCGACAATTATTCATTGATCTATGCATATGCCGGCTTGAGGGCTTGTATACATGATCTCAGGCCTTGAAGCCCGCCGCCGGGATCTAACAGCTATTTTCCCGCCATGACAATTTGGCGCAGAAAGAGTATACTGGAGCACGAGGGGGTGGGAAAGGATGGCTTTTGACAGCCTGATCATGACCGCGGTGACGGGGGAGCTGCGCGCGCAAGCCATCGGCGCCAGGATCCAGCGCATATACCAGCCGGACCGTTATGACCTGCTGTTTTACATGCACCGCTACGGTGAGCCGCTGGTTTTGCTGCTCTCATGCCATCCCCAGTGGGCCAGGATCCACCTGACCGGGGAAGAGTACCGGCACCCGGAACAACCGGCGCCCTTTTGCATGCTGCTGCGCAAATACCTGATCGGAGCCGCCATCGCCGCCTTCCGGCAGCACCCTCCCGAAAGGGTGCTGGAAATAGAGTTTAAAGCTCCGGAAGCGCTGCCTACGGTTAAGCTGATCGCGGAAATCATGGGGCGCCGCAGCAACATCGTGCTGGTGGACGAACGCGGCATCATACTGGGCGCGGTGCGCACCGCCGGCCTGGAGCAAAATGCAGCTCGCCCGGTGATGCCGGGGGAAGTTTACCGGGCGGTGCCCGCTCAAAACAAGCTCAATCCCCTGGCGCTTGAATGTGAAGAACTGGGCAGCGTCCTGCTGCCCCTTGTGCAAAGCGGAGTTGACCCCGCGCAGGCGCTGGTAAAGGCGGTAGCCGGAGTGAGCCCCCTGGCCGCTGCCGAGATTGTTCACCGCTGCGGATGGGATAAAGGGTCGCCTGAAAACTCCGTGCAGCGGCTCTGCCGCACCCTCCGGGAGCTCTACAGCAGCGTTTTGCGCGGCGAGAGCGAACCCATGATCGCCGGAAGGCACTATGCCGCCTTTGCCCTGACCCATTTGGCAGCGGAAAAACCCATCTCTTTCTCCGGGGTCAACGAGATGCTCGACTATTATTACAGCACCATGCTGCGGGAAGAGCGGTCTGAACAACTGCGCCGCACCCTCAGGCATGCCGTTGACAAACAGCTCGGCCGCTTAAGACGCAAACTGGCGGAGCAGCAAAATGAGTACCAATCCGCCGAAGAGGCGCCCCGCTACCGCGTTTACGGAGAGCTCATCCTTGCCTGCGGCCACCAGGTTCCCCGGGGCGCAAACGAGGTCGAGCTTCCCGATTTATACCAGCCCGGCCAAACGGTCACGGTGCCCCTTGACCCGGCGCTGCCGGCTGCGGCAAATGCGCAGAGATATTTTGCCCGCTACCGCAAAGCCCAAAAAGGGCTGGCCGAAATCGAGAAGCAACTGGCCCGAACCAGGGCGGA
>LSQX01158276.1_pt1 | contig 29960 bp, 24 predicted proteins | sample 654561 | NCBI WGS metagenome assembly LSQX01 (sample SAMN04489861, study PRJNA283612) | anaerobic digester metagenome | isolation source: 4 biogas reactors fed with cattle manure at either 37C or 55C with and... | place: Denmark: Kongens Lyngby | collected 2014 | reverse complement strand
TGCGCAGCACCCTCACCGGTGTCGAGGAGCACGTACGCGTGGCCTATCTCGTGGGTGCGGACGGAGGGCGGTCACGGATCGCAGAAGGAATCGGCCTCCCCTTCGAGGGACATGTCGGCAGGGCCGGGACCCTGTACACGCAGGTTCGATGCGACCTCAGCAAGTACGTCGAACATCGACCCAGCATCCTGCACTGGTTCGTGAATCCCGAACTGGCTGTTGGCGAGATTGGGCTTGGCATGATGCGTTGCATCACGCCGTGGACCGAGTGGATCTGCGGGTGGGGATTCCTCATCGAGGACGGACCACCCGAATTCAGCGACGAGGACATCATTGGTCGCATCCGGATGCTGGTCGGCGTTCCCGATATCGATATCGAAGTCACCAATCGATCGGTGTGGTACGTGAATCAACAGTACGCCACCGAATACAGTCGCGGCCGCGTCTTCTGTGGCGGCGACGCCACCCACAGGCATCCACCGTCGAGTGGGTTGGGACTCAACACCAGTGTGCAGGACGGGCACAACCTGGCCTGGAAGCTGGCCTATGTGTTGCGGGGGCACGCAGGTGAGGGGCTGCTCGAGTCCTATTCAGTCGAGCGCGCGCCGGTGGGCAAGCAGATTGTGCTGCGCGCGAACCAGTCCCGGCATGACTACGCGGCGATCCATGCCTGCATCGACGTGAGCGGCGACGCGGACCCGATCACCAACATCATCACCAACCTGAACGCGCCCACCGAGCGCGGAATCGAGTTGCGGCAGAAGTTGGAGGATGCGCTGCAGCTCAAGGAGACCGAGTTCAATGCGGAGGGTGTGGAGAAGAACCACCGATATGTCTCCTCCGCGGTTCTCCCCGATCCGACCCTCGGGGAGGAGGTGTGGCACAACGACCCGCAGACCCATCATCAGCCAACCACCCGCCCCGGAGCGAAAATTCCCCATGCCTGGCTCGTGGGACCGGACGGACTGCGACGCTCAACCCTGGACGTGGTCGGCTCGGGCAGATTCACTGTCGTCTCAGGCCACGCCGGCATTGCGTGGCGCGCGGCCGTCGAGAGGCTGAATCTCCCGTGGCTCGACTGCCTCCTCATCGGTGCTGATCCACAGGCACGTGATCCCTATCACGACTGGCGTCGCCAACGAGAGATCCACGAGGCGGGAGCTCTCCTGGTGCGGCCGGATGGAGTCGTGGCGTGGCGGGCACCGCACGCCGTCTGGGACGTGGTCGAAGCCGAACGGCTCCTGACCGACACGCTCGACAGAGTGCTCTCGCGCCCGGGCCAGCACGCGTGAACCTCTCCTAGAGGGCCACCCCGTCCGAGACATCCACCGCCGGGGGCGTCGCCGGTTTGCGCAACGCGAGAGCCAGAAGAATGGCACCCATCGCGATGAACCCGGCGAGGGTGAACGTGGCATGCGTCCCTGCCAGCAGGGCATCCGTCGGGTGCATGCCGGCACGTTCCAGGCCGCTGGCTCGCTGAGCCATCACGGTGATCAGCAGTGCCGCACCCGCGGCACCGCCCACCTGTTGGAGGGTGCCGACGAGTGCCGACCCGTGCGAATAAAGGTCGGGGTCCAAGTCGTTGAGTGTTGCGGTGAACGTCGGGGTGAACATGAACGACAAGGACAACGACAACACCACATGCACGGCCATGAGCAACAGCACCGGAGTGCGCTCGCTGGTGATCCACGTGAGGACAAACACCATCAGCGTCATTGTCGAGGCGGCCGGGACGACGAGGACCCGGGCGCCGAACCGGTCGAACAGCCGACCGATCACCGGGCCGAGAAGCCCCATCGCCAACCCACCAGGCAGCAACAACAGACCGGTCCCCATCGTGCTCAAGCCACGCACGTCCTGCAGATAGATCGGAAACACCAGCGCGACGCCCATGAGCGACAGGAATCCGATCATGAGCAGCCCGATGCCGACGGAAAAGTTGCGGTGGCCGAACGTGCGCAGGTCGAGGAACGGCTCATCGATCCGCTGCAGCGCGACTTGCCGGAACACGAACAGGATCAAACTGACCGCGCCCACCGCCAGGGATCCCACCAACACCGGCAGGCCGGTCGGATCGCCCACCTTGTTGAGCGCAAAGACCAGGCCTCCGAACCCGAGGCCCGACAGCACGATCGACAACGGATCCAGCCGCTGGCTGCGACGTTCGCCGATGTCGACCAGTCGCACTGCCCCGGTGACCAGCATCGTCAACGCGATCGGGAGCATGACGAAGAAGATCCATCGCCAACTGGCCACCTGGAGGATGAGACCGGAAATCGTGGGCCCCATCGCCGGTGCCATCGACATCACGATGGATACGAATCCCATGACCTGACCCCGCCGGGAGACCGGCACGAGCTGCAGGATCGTGGTCATCAGCAGCGGCATCATGATCGCCGTGCCGCTGCCCTGCACCAACCGGGCGATCAGCAGCGGGGCAAAACCGGGCGCGAAGCCCGCCATGAGCGTCCCGGCGGAGAACAGCCCCATCGCAGCGAGGAAGATCTGTCGGGTCGTGAACCGATTGAGCAAATAGCCGGTGGTCGGGATGACGACGGCCATTGCGAGCATGAATCCGGTCGAGACCCACTGTGCGGTCTGCGCGGAGACCGAGAGGTCGTGCATCAGGGATGGCAGCGCAACCGCCATCGTCGTCTCGTTGAGGATCACCACAAAGGCGGCGCCGAGCAGCAATCCGATGATCGACCACGGCGTCCGTTCAGCCGCAGCTGGCTCAGTCATCCAGAGCCTTCTCCGCGGCCTTGGTCACTGCCTTGCTCTCGCCCTTGGAGAGCAGCCCACTCTCCTCCATGCGCTCGGTCAGTTTCTCGAACGACTTCAGATCATCGAAGCGCTTCGCGTGGTCCCAGGCTGCACTGAGGGTGTCTCGAGCGACTCTGTTCGAGAGGTTCCGGATCGCATTCTGCACATCAGCCTCACCCTCCTGGTTGCCGTTCCCGCCGCTGCCCTCGTTCCCACCACCGCTGTCGCCGCCATTCCCGTTGTTGCCCTCGGGTGGCGCAGTGGTCGTCGGCTCGGTCGTCGTCGGCTCCATGGTCGGCGGCTCGGTCGTGGCCGGTGGCGGTGTGGTCCGCCGCATCGTCGGGGTTGTCGTCGGCACCCGCGTGGTCGGCGGCCGCGTTGTGGTCGGCTGAGTGGTCGCCACAGGACTGGGAGTGGGTGTGGCTTCCACGGGTCCGCCCGGATCGCGCCGGTTGTCCATCACCAGGAAGGCCCCGGCGACGCCGACGGCCAGAAGCAACAGGATCACCGTGATGATCAGGCCAACGGGCGCCTGCCCACGGGACTTCCGGGGGCGCCGCTCACGCGGCTCCGGCGCGATCGGTGGGGGCGGAGGGACCGGGCGTACCGGAGGGCGCGCCTGCGCCGACTGAGCCGGCGCCTCCCAGGGGCTCTCCCGATAGCTGGCCCGACGCTGTTCCGCGGTTTGACCGTTCTCCGCCCAGCCGCCGTCTGCATAGAGGGCAGTCGCGTCCGGTACGCCACCGGCACCAGCCGCCCCGGCCAACAGGATGGTGCTGGCGTTCGGATCACCGGTCGTGCCGCTCTGGGCTTCTCTGGTCAACTGTGCGAGCTGTTCGACCACCTGCTCGCCGGTGGGCCGGTCGCCGGGCTCCTTGGCCAGCAGGTTCGCCACCAGCCGATCGAGGGCGAGCGGGACCTCGGGCCTGCGCTCCGAAAGATAGGGCGGCTTGGCGTTGATCTGCTGGTTGGCGACAGCCAGGGCCTCACCTTTGAACGGCGGCAGCCCGGTGAAGATCGTGGTCATCAGGCAGCCCAGTGCGTACCAGTCCGATTTGTCCGTCGCCCCTTCGCCGGTGGCCTGTTCAGGCGACATGTACGCCGCAGTCCCCAGTGCGGTCGCCGGTGCGGTGAGTGCGGCTCCGAGATGCCGGGCGAACTGGGCGATGCCGAAGTCGACCAGCTTGATCTGGTCATGGTGATACATCACGTTGCCGGGCTTGATATCGCGATGCACGATCCCGACCTTGTGCGCGGTGAGCAGTGCCCGCGCGACCTCGAGCGCGACCTTGAGGCCCTCCTCGATGCCCATCGGCCCCTCGTCGTGGATGACTCGGGCCAGGGTGGGACCCGTCAGCAGCTCCATCACCAGATAGGCCGTGTCGTTGTCCACGCCCCCGTCATAAACCTGAACGATGTTCGCCGCTGACAGTCCGGCGGTGGCGATCGCCTCGCGCCGGAAGCGTTCCCTCGCCGTCGGCTCCTGGGCCGTGAGATCGACGGTCTTGATGGCGACTATGCGCTCCAACACTCGATCGCGGCCTCGCCATACCTGGCCCATGCCGCCACTCGCGATTCTCTCGGTCAGCTCGTATCGACCCGCGAGCACGTCCGGACTCATGGGGTCCATCCTGACACGTGATCCGGGGGTTTCCGATCTGCAGTTCCGTCCAGGACAGTCATGGACGCGGCTCCGGCTCCTCACCGAGTTCGGCCGCACCCTCAGCAGTCTCTGTCGTTGTTCGCTCCGCGATCGGTGGATGCAGGTTGAAGCGGCGCGCCCAGAGCCACAGCACGACGCCTCCGACGATCATCGGCAGGGACAGCCACTGCCCCATCGTCAGCCCGAAGCCGAGCGTCCCGAGGAAATCATCAGGAGCCCGGAAGAACTCGGCGGCGAACCGGAAGACCCCATAGCCAACGAGGAAGGCGGCGGACACCGCACCCCGCGGGCGCTCGCGCCTCGCGTACGCCCACAACAACACCGCCAACAGCAGTCCCTCACCGAGGAGCTGATAGAGCTGCGACGGGTGGCGCGGGTCGGGCCCCCCGGTGGGGAACACCATCGCCCAGGGCAGCTCGGGCGAGGCGACGCGACCCCAGAGTTCGCCGTTGATGAAGTTGCCGAGGCGTCCGAACGCCAAGCCCGTCGGAATCGCGGGGACCAGGAAATCGGCCACCTCCAGAAAAGGACGCTTCGTGCGCCAGGCATAGATCAGCATGCCCACGATCACCCCGAGCGCCCCGCCGTGGAAGCTCATCCCGCCTTCCCAGAGATAGAGGATCTCCAGTGGATGGCTGAGATAGTGCGCCGGTTTGTAGAACAGGCAGTAGCCCAGCCGTCCGCCCACGATCACTCCGACGATCGCAACGAACAGCAGGTCCTCGACGGTGTCGCGCGTCCAAGGTTTGGGGTCGACGATCCGGTTGTAGGGGGCATGCTTCAGACGCAGTCGCAGCAGGACATATCCGAGGGCGAACCCCAGGAGATACATCACCGCATACCAGTGCACGGTCAGCGGACCGAGACTGAACGCGACCGGGTCGATGTCCGGAAAGTGCAGCACAAGGGGATCCACGGTGGCCCAGTGTGCCACGCGCGTCCGACTTGACCTACTCGGACGGGAACCGCCCTATTCCGACATCAACCGCGCAATCACCGCCGGCGCGGGCTTGCGGAGCGACGGCAGCGCCGGGAGGACCGTCGCCGCGACCGCGATGGCGAGCCCGAGCCCCACGACGCCGGCGAGCAGACCCACCGGAATGGAGATCACGGACACCCCGAGGATGAGCCGACTCGAATAGGCCATGAAGGCGATCGCCATCCCGCCCATCACAGCGCCCGCCAGGAGCCCGGTCACCGCGATCAGCAGGGCTTCGAAGACCGACATCCACACGCGCTGAGCCGGCGTACCACCCACGGTCGACGCCAATGCCGACTCCGCGGCACGTTGCCGGGACATCATGATCAGACTGCCGACGGAACCTGCGGCAGCAATGATGAGCGGGGCACCGACGATGCTGAAGATCGCCCATGCGCCGGCCGATTCGAGCGTCAGGTCGCGCCCGGCGGCAGCCATGCTCGCCTCGAGTGAGTCGACGATGCCGATCATCCCGACCATCAGACCGACGGCGAACATGATCGGGGTGACGCTGCGGGCGAACCGCTCGGCCCGGATGCGGACCGTCGTGCGGGCGAGGTGCCAGACGCCGTTCGGGCTGGGGATGAGCGACGCCCAGGCCTTGGCGAAACCGGCGAGCGCGGCGGGTCCGGCGGCGGCGATCACGAACCCCATCGTCACGAGGACGAGAACCGCGAGTTGGAATGCGAGCTCACCAGCGTCGGGGCCGAGGCTGTCGCGGATGGCGGAGAAGCCGGCGTACGCCCCCACGACGACCGCCAGCCCGGCCGCCATCGCGATCCCGCGCAGGATCCAGAGGCGCCGTCGTGCCTCGACGGTCGTCTCCCGGACCGGGCGCAGTGCCTCGACCGGTGGGATGCGGCTGGCGGCGCGGGCCTGCTTCCAACCACCGATCAGCGCGATGACGACACAGAGGAGGTTGGCGCCGAGGTACGCCCACCATGCCTGCCCCACCTGTGGCGCGATCATGTCGCGGTCGGAGGCCTCGGCCAGGACATAGCGGGGGAACAGAATCGCCGCGAGGAGATCTCCGGCGACCGCGCAGACCAGGGTGACGACGACCAGCTGGACCATCACCACGCGCACGACCTTCCCCGGAGTGGCGCCGGCGAGCGCGAGCCGGGCGAACGCTCCTCGTCGGGAGGCGATGACGAGGGCCGTGGACGCGCTGATGACAGCCGCCCCCACGATCGAACCGAAGAAGATGTTGACCGCGCCCAGGAACGCGAACTGACCGAGGTTGACCACGGTCATGACACCGGCCGCATACCCCTTGATCCCCGTCGCGATATAGAGGAACCCGACCGCGAGGCCATAGTTGGCGGCGATGAACGTCAGACAGACGCCCAGCCACGTGACCCAGGAGTGCTTGATCTCCGCGAGATAGACGGTTCTCATCGTCCGGCCTCGTCCCTGCTGCGCTCGAGTTCGGCGGTGAGCTCGGTCATGATCGAGGCCACCTGGTCGGCGCTCGGGTTGTGTTCCTCGCGGGCGAGGCGGCCGTTGAACAGGAAAAGTACGCGATCACACCGCGCCGCGACCGACGGATCGTGGGTGACGGTGAGCACGCAGTGGCCCTCGCTGTGGGCCAGCGTGACGAGTTCGTCGAGCACGACCACACCCGTGCGGGTATCGAGGGCACCGGTCGGTTCGTCGGCGAACACGATCGGCGGGCGCATCGCGAGCACGCGGGCCAGGGCGACCCGCTGCTGCTCGCCGCCGGACATCTGGGACGGCAGCGCATACGCACGTTCGGCGAGGCCGACGGTGGCGAGCGTCTCGTTGATGCGGTCCTTGGGCGGCTGCTGCTTCCCGAGGCGGAACGGGAGAGCGACGTTCTCGAAGCCGGAGAGGGTCGGCATGAGGTTGTACGACTGGAACACGAACCCCAACTCCGACCGCCGCATCTTCGCGAGCTGCGCGTCGGATTGGGTGGCCAGGCGCGTGCCGTTGAGGATCGCCGCCCCCTGCGTGGGGCGCACGAGCCCGGCGAGGCAATAGAGCAGGGTCGATTTGCCGGAGCCGGAGGGGCCCATGACGGCGACCATCTCTCCCTGACGGACCTGCAGGCTGATGCCGTGCAGGATGGGTACTTCCCGGTCACCCGCCTGATAGGCATGGCCGATGTTCTCCGCGACGATCATGGTGTTGCTCCTGGGGGTTGAGTCTCACCATGGACGTTATTGACGAATGCGGCCGGCGATCCGTGCTGTCCGCCACTGTTTCGAGGAGTGACCCATGACCCTGGTAACGGTCACCCTGCCGCGCGTACCCCTGTTCGCAACTGCATCGCCTCGCGCTGGCCCCCGGAGTGGATGACGTCCCGTCCGTCGACGGTGATCTGTGTCTGATGATGTTCGAGCGCGGCAGCGAGTTTCGGATGCCATGGGGTCAGGTCGTGCCACTCCCCCTCGGCCCGGTCGTCGGAGAGGACTTCGAGCATTGGTACGCCGACCTCCGCGCATGCGGCCTTGGTCAGTTCGTGTACGCGTACGTGGTCCGGGTGGCCGTAGCCGCCCGCGTCGTCGTACGTCACCACCAGGTCCGGGGCTGCTGCGGTGATCCCCGCAGCGAGATCGGCGATCGCCTCGGCGGGATCTGCGGCCGTCAGGGAGTCGGGCCCGGAGTCCTCGGCGGGTCCGGCAAGCCCCTCGCGTACCCATCTCATCCCCGAATCCGCATAACGCCGCGGCGGCAACCCGGGGACGCGGGCAGGCGCCTGGCCCAGAAACATCGGATCGCCAGCGCCCAGCTCCCGCAACGCACCGGCGAGCTCACGCTCGCGCCGCGCGACGAACCAGTCGGCGAACTCCTCGGTGGGTGCCTCGGGGAACCGGCCCGCAACCAGCTCCCCCCGCTCGCCGCGGGTGGCCGTGAGGACGCGACACTCGACCCCTTCGGACACCAGCCAGGCGATCAGGGCACCCGTCGCGAGAGTCTCGTCATCGGGATGGGCGTGGACGAACAACACGCGTCCCGCGTCTGCGAACACGCTCACGCCGCCGCTCCCTGCTGTGCGGCGTAGAGATCGGCCAATCGCGCCGACACGGTGAGCCAGTCCTGGCCCTGGACACGCGCGAGCCCACCGAACGAGAGCCGCTCGTGCTCCTGCCGGTCCTGTAGCAGTCGCACGATCGCATTCGCCCAGGCCTGGGGGTCCCTGGTCGGCATGATGATCCCGGTCCGACCGTCCTGGACGGACTCGACGAGGCCGCCGGCGGCCGAGGCGATGACGGGTACGCCGGACGCCGCCGCCTCCAGCGCCACCAAACCGAACGTCTCGGAGTGGGACGGGACGAGCACCAACCGCGCGCCCCGCATCATCCCCGCGAACTCGTGCCGGGGCCGCGAACCGGAATAGACGACATCGCCGGCCACCCCCAATCCGTGCGCGAGGCGCTCGATCTGCGTGTGGTAGTCCGCGAAATCGGCCGACACCTCACCGGCGATGACCAAGTGGGGGCGAATCTGCGGATCGATCCGGGCCAGCGCCTCGAGCGCGAGATCCGGTCCCTTCAGCGGCTGTAGCCGGGCCGCGAACAGCAGGAACGGCCGGCCCATGTCGCAGCAGCGCCACGCATCCTCGCCCGGCGAGATCGGACGGAACAGGTTCGTGTCCACCCCGGGGTGGAGCACGCTGATCCGGGCGGGATCCGCCCCGCAGCGGTCGACGACCGTGCGCCCCTCCGCCTCGGAAACCGCGATGATCAGGTCGGACTCACGGGCGATATGGGCCTCACCGGGCACGCGACGCTCGGACTCCGGGGGTTCACCCTCCGACAACGGGTGACCGGGGAGCGCGGCGATCGAGTGATAGCTCTGGACGTGGGGTACGCCGAATTCCCGCGCCACCGGCAGTGCCGCGACACCGGACATCCAATGGTGGGAATGGATCAACTCGAGCTGTTCGTCCATCGCTGCGAGCTCATGTGCCCGGCGCCGCAAGCCGTGGGTGAACTGGTCGAGGTAGTCGTCAATCCGACTCTTCGGCAGCGGCTTGGGCGGCCCGGCATCCAGGGTGTGCAGGCGTACGCCCGGCGACATCTCCTGGATGTCGGGTGTCTCCGGATCGTCCCGACGGGTGAACAGTTCCACCCGGTGACCGAGCTGCCCGAGGGATTCCGCATTCTCGCGAACGACGACGTTCATCCCGCCGCCATCCCCCCTGCCCAAAGCCGTATAGGGGGAGGTGTGGAGGGATATTTTCGCCACGCGCATGAAGATCGGACCTCCTGGGCCAGGGTCACTCGGTGAGAGTGCCTATTGAACCCGCTGCCACTCGCTCAGCCACTCCCAGGTCTTGGCCAATCCGTCGGTGAGCTCCACCGGTTCCACGTCGGGGAACAGCGCCCGGAGCGAGGCGTTGTCGGCCTGGGAGTGCGGCACGTCGCCGCGGCGGGGCTCCCGGTGCTCGACCGCCGGATCGATCCCGGTCAATTCGCGCAGCTTCTCGATGAGAGTCAGCAACGAGGTGTTCGTCCCGAACGCCAGGTTGACCGGCTCGTCGTGCGAGGTCTTGTTCTCCGCTGCGCGGAGCAGCACGCGGCACACGGTGTCGACGAATGTGAAGTCCCGGGACTGCTCGCCGGTGCCGTTGACCGGAAGCGGTTCCCCCTTGAGCAGTGCGTCCATGAAGACGGGAATCACGGCCGCATAGGCGTGGCCGGGACGTTGACGGGGTCCATAGACGTTGAAGAACCGGAAGGCCAATGACTGGATGCCGAACGTTTCCTGATAGGCGAGAACGTATTGCTCCCCCGTCAGCTTGGTGACGGCATAGGGGCTCATCGGGCGCACCCATTCCCGCTCGTGCTTGGGCAGTGCCGGGTTCTTGCCATAGACAGAACTCGATGACGCCATCACCAAGTGGGAGACATCGTTGGCCCGGGCGGCCTCCAGCACGCCAAGCGTGCCGTTGACGTTGACGTCGTGGCTGCGCATGGGGTCTGCGATGCTGCGGGGTACGCTACCCAGCGCGGCCAGGTGAATGATGCTGTCCGCGCCGGAAACGGCTTGGTTCAGCGCATCCGCATCGAGCAACGAGGCCTCAACGAACTCCACCTCGGCGGGGACGTTGTCCCGATAGCCAGTGCTGAGGTCGTCGAGCACCACCACATCGTGTCCGGCCGCGCGAGCCAGCAGGGCGAGGTTGGAGCCGATGAATCCGGCACCGCCGGTGATCAACAAGCGCATGTGTCCGTCCTTCTCGGCAGGTCAGAGCCGCAGGTCGGCTTCATCGGCAGCGACGACGTACTTCAGGTCATAGAGGAGGTTGGAGTTGGCCTTGCCGAACGCGCGGATCCCCTCGGCACCCATCTCGACGAACTCCCGATGGGCAACGGCGACGATCATCGCGTCATACGAACCGGGCACAGGATCCTCCACCAGGGTGATGCCGTATTCCCGTTCCGCCTCGGCGGCGTCGGCCCAGGGGTCGTGAACATCGACGTCCGCGCCATAATCGACGAGCTCGCTCACGATGTCGACCACGCGGGTGTTCCGGAGGTCCGGGGTATTTTCCTTGAAGGTAAGCCCCATGAGCAGGATCTTGGCGCCGGCAACGGAGATGCCACCCCGGGACATCTTCTTGATCAACTGGCTGGCGACATAGGTGCCCATCGAGTCGTTGATGCGCCGGCCGGCAAGAATGACCTCCGGGTGGTGCCCCACTTCCTCTGCCTTGTAGGTCAGGTAATAGGGATCCACACCGATGCAGTGTCCGCCGACCAGGCCGGGCCGGAAGTTCAGGAAGTTCCACTTGGAGCCGGCCGCTTCCAGCACCGCCTGGGTGTCGATGTCCATCGTGTTGAAGAGCACGGCCAGTTCGTTGATGAGCGCGATGTTCACGTCGCGCTGGGTGTTCTCGATGACCTTCGCCGCTTCGGCGACCTTGATCGACGGGGCCAGGTGAGTGCCTGCGGTGACGACAAGCCGATAGAGGTCGTCGACGAAGCGCGCACACTCCGGCGTCGAGCCCGAGGTCACCTTGACGATGGTCTCAAGCCGGTGCACCTTGTCGCCGGGGTTGATGCGCTCCGGGCTGTATCCGACGAAGAAGTCCTCGTTGAACCGGAGCCCGCTGATCTCCTCCAGCACCGGGACGCATTCGTCCTCGGTCACGCCCGGATAGACGGTGGACTCATAAATCACGACGTCCCCGGAGCGGAGCGTCTCGGCGAGCGCGGATGTGGCGGAGAGAACAGCAGTGAGGTCCGGATTCTTGTGCGGGTCGATCGGGGTCGGCGCGGTCACCACATAGACGTTCGCATCGACCATGTCCGCGGGGTTGGCGGTATAGGAGAGGTGCTTCGCCGCGGCGAGATCCTCATCCGAAACCTCCAGGGTCCGGTCGGTGCCCTGTTCGGCGAGTTCGCGTACGCGTTCCTCGTCGATGTCATAGCCGATGACCGGCAGCACCCGCCCGAATGCGACGGCCAGCGGCAGGCCGACATAACCGAGACCGATCACGGCCACCTTGGCGTTTTCCACGGAAAATTTCACTGATGCTCCTTAGGCTGCGAACACTGGCGTCGATCGAGGCACGTCGGCAGATTAGCGAGTCCCACGCGTCCGGAACCCGCGTGTTCACGCCAACGCACAGCGCGTTCCGCCGACCGTTGAGGTTGACCCGAGTCAAGTGGCAAGAGCCCCCTGCGCGGCCAATTCGTCCACGGCGTCTTGGACCAGCGCTGGGGCATCGGGATGGTCGCCCAGCTGGGCCACCATCTCCTCAACCAGCTCCGACACCGCCCTCGGTCGGGCAGCCGCAAGCCAGATGAGGGACCCGATCCCCTGCAACTGCAGACACGTCGAATCCAGGAGAACGATGACTCGGCCGTCGATTCTCAGTGCGTCCCGGTAGGGAGCCCGGCGCACCAGGGCACCCGTGGATTCCACTTGGCCCGAGTCCGGCGGGAGCCAGTCATAGTCCGAGCAGATCGGTTCGGCCGCCAACACCTCATTGATCATGTCGCCGATCTGAGCTGCCTCCCGATAGCGGATGCGGAACGTGCCGCCGCAGGCATCCATGCTTCCTGCCAAGCGATTCAACGCTCCTGGCAACTGCGGCAACGCGGAGACGTGTGGAACGACAGCAGCAATGGCTGCGGGGAGATCCATCGCCTCGATGCTGGGCTCACCGTGATCCTCATGGCGATCCAGGACCACCAAGCCCTGCAACCACAGCTCGCCCGGGCACCGGGTCAAGCCAAGCTCGTCCGGTCCGAGTTCGATCTTGGGCCCGCCCCCCTCCGGAACAACCGCGATGGGTTTCTCGAACGGGATAACGCTGCCGTCCTCCCGAACCGCGACGGTCTCGTCCGTGACATAGCCGAAGCCCTCCCGACACAGGGTCCTGGACACGGTCGACTTCCCGGTCCCGCTGGGACCGGCCAGTGCAACCACCGCACCATCCGGCGTGCTCAGGCCTGCGGCATGGAACATCAACAAGTCACCGGCTCGCGCCTCGATGGACTTGATGGTGACGGCCGATGTCCAACGATAGGGATCCGCGACAGCGTGATCCAGCCTTCGCGCGGATGATCCGCCTTCCACCAAACAGCGGTTCCATCGGTCGCGCCACGCTTCATCGGGGATCTCCCACGTTTCACCCAAGATCGACACAGTGGGATATAGCAATGCCCGACCTTGCCTAGACGCTGTGTTCGGAGGCCGCGAAGGAGCCCACCGTCACCCTCGCGATGCGGCGTTGGACAGCAGCGATTCGGACGAGCGATTCACGGGGACGTCGCTCGGTGCTGCCGCCCGAGCAGAATCCACGCCTCGGATGACCGCTTGGCTGTCGAGAACCCTGACGACGCGGTCACTGTCGGCATCGTCGAAAACGACTTCATCGGGACTCATCACGGGCACGGTCACCTGGCTGATGAGTGGATGCGCGCTCTCGACACCGGACTCCGACTCGCCGAAGAGAACCTCATGCATCTTCTCCCCCGGTCGGAGGCCGGTATAGCGGATCTCGATGTCGTGCCGTCCGGAAACCTCGATGAGTCGCTTGGCCACATCGACGATGCGCACCGGCTGCCCCATGTCGAGCACCAGCACATCGCCGGGCTTCCCGATCGCCGCAGCCTGAAGCACGAGCTCACAGGCCTCGGGAATCGTCATGAAATAGCGGGTCACCTCAGGATGCGTGACCGTGACCGGCCCGCCCCGCTCGATCTGCGCCTTGAAGGAGTGGATCACGGAACCGCGGGACCCCAACACGTTGCCGAACCGGACCGACACATAGTTCAGGCCATGGCGGAGGGCATAGAACGAGGTCAGCCGCTCAGCCAAGCGCTTGGACTGGCCGAGCACACTGGAGGCGTCGGCGGCCTTGTCCGTCGAGACGTTCACGACCCGTGGGACGCCGGCGTTGAAGGCACAGCGCAGCACGTTCAGGGTGCCCAGCACGTTGGTCTTCCAACCTTCGACAGGGAACCGCTCCAGCATGGGGAGGTGTTTCAGAGCGGCGGCATGGATGATGAGGTCCGGCTTGCAGTCCGCAACAACACTCTCGAGTGCCCGATAGTCCCGGATATCACACAGGACGGTTTCATCGGTGTCCAGGAGACCGTTGCCATAGATGGACAGCTGGACCGAGTGCAGGGCCGACTCATCCCGGTCGAGCAGGAACAGTTTGCTGGGTCCGAGGTGGTGCACCTGGCGGCTCAGCTCCGAACCGATCGACCCACCGGCACCAGTGATCAGGACCACTTTGTTGGTGACGAGGCTGGCGATTTCGGACAGATCGGTGTGGATCTGACGACGCCCCAGAAGGTCGACGACATTGAATTCCCGCAGCTCGTTCAGGTTGACCCGACCACCAATCCGCTCCCGGACCGGAGGCACGACGACCAGCTTCGCGCCCACAGCGGTGCAGTCGTCGGAGATCCGCTGGATCAGGGTCGGGGAGGGGCTGCCCATCGCGAGCACGACCTGCTCCGCCCCAGTATCGACAATCGCGTCCTTCAGGTCAGCGCCGGTTCCGAGGATCCGGTGGCCATGCACACGCCGGAAACGCTTGTGGCGATCATCGTCGATGAATCCGAGGATCCGATAGCGCGACTCAGGCGCAGACGCCACCAACCGCGCAACCTCGGTCCCGGCCTCGCCTGCGCCATACACGATCACAGGCGTCGCGTCCTGCTCGGTGGCAGATCGACGACTTGCACCGAACATCACACGGAAGGCCAATCGGCCAGCTGCCATGCCGACGAGCGCAAACGCGGGCATCACCAGGGCGAGTGCGCGGGGGAACGAAGGGACGAACGCCATAAAAGTGACACCGAGGACGCTGGAAACAGCGAGGACCAGCAGCCCGAGTCCTGTGACCTCGGCAAAGCTGGCAACCTTTGAACGCCCCAGATATTGGTGGGTGACGAAGCCAACAGCAACGTGCGCGAGCATCAGGGCACCGGCAAAGACGACCGCCGCCATCCACTGTTGCTCATTCAGCTGGAAGTCATAACGGATCAGCACGAAGGCGACGAACGCCAAGATCCAGCAGAACAGGTCCCACCCGACCATCATCAGTCGTTTCCAGTGAACTGGAATATTTGCCATCTTTCCCCCGCTGAGCATTTCTTGTCGGCCAGTGCCACGCAACAAACTAGAGCATTCAGCCGCGTTCAGGAAATTCTTGTACTACTCTCAGTAACGTAAGTCACGATAGCCGGTTGACCACCCACCGTCATCACGCCACTCGCGCCACTCGCTCAGAGAGCAGACAACACCGTGGCCACCAGGATCTTGGTCACCATCGCTGCCGGGTAGGCAAGCGCATACCCCAGCCCTATCCGCGGATCGAAGTTCGTTCGCCCGTTCGCGTACGCCAGCAGAGCCGGCTGGGTGTGCACGCCCGCAATCATCCCGCTGAGTCGCGTTCCGCCGGAACGGAAAAGCCACCGGCCCACAACGTACGCCAGTCCGCTCGTCACCAGTGTGATCACCACGCCCAGAATTGCTATTCGCCACCACGCACCTGAGGCGAACGCCTGCGCGATCTGCCCCCCGGCTCTCGTGCCGGCGTACGCCAGGAAAATAAGCAGCCCGAACTCCGTCAGCGTCATCGCGGCCGTGTAGGGCAGGGTGGTGATGACGCGACCAATCCGGCCGACCCGGCCCATGATCAGACCCATGATCAAAGTGCCCGCGGCTGCCCCGATCGCGAACTCCCCGCCGCCCGGCAGTGGCAGCGGGATATGCCCGATGATCAATCCCAGAGCGAGCCCGATCCCACCGGCGAGGGGATTGATGTCCGAGAGCCCGCGGGTCGAGTCCCCGAAGTACTGGGTGACCTCGTTCATCTGATCGCGATGGACGATCACCCGAATGCGGTCTCCGAGCTGCAATACCGAGTCCGGCATGGCGACCATGTCGATGTCGCCACGGCGAATGCGGGAGATGCTGGCACCAAAGCGCTTCTCCAAGTGCAGCTCGCGGATCTCGCGTCCCGACACCTTCGGGTTGGAAATCGTCATCCGGCGGAAGTCCAGGCTGCGACGATCCGCGGAGAGCTGATGCGATGACCGATGCCCGAGCTCGCGTGCTACTTGCGCCACGTCATCCGCAGGCCCGATCACAGTGACGACATCCCCCGGCTCCAGTTCCTCCGCCGGATCCAGGATCTCCGTCGGGCCGTCCTCGGTCCTGCGAATCCGGTTGAACCGAACCCGCCCCTCATGCATCTTCGTCACGGCACTGGCCACAGGATTGTCGGTTCGCTCGATGCGAACGGCCATCTCAATCAATTCCTGTGGCACGTCCGCATCACGCTTGCCATAACTCAGAGCGGCGTTGACCGCGAGTAGCACTCCGACAACGCCGAAGATATAGGTGACCGAGTACGCCACCGTCGCCTCGGGCGTACCCCCTGCCGCGGCCAGCGCCGGCGTGTTGGTGAGCGCTCCCGCGTACGCCCCGGCGATCGAGTCGATCTCCAGACCCACCAGTCGCCCGACAGGCACCGCGACAACACCCGCAGCCACGAGGATCGCGGCGACGCCGAGCATGACCGGCCAGGAGGTCCGCAACGAATGGAAGAAGTTGGGCCCCGACGTGATGCCGATGGCGAACGCGAAGAGCGCCAGCCCCAGATCCCCGACGAAGGGCGACACCTCGATCTCCGCGCCGACCGAGGCACCGGCGGCGGCAACGCCGATGGCGGCGAACAGCACCATCGCCGCACCGAGGCGGACTTTGCCGAAGGGGATGGCCCCCAAGGCGGCACCCAGACCGACAACCAGAAACAGATGGATCAACGGCATGTCCGCCAAGAAGTGGAAGACTGCGCTCACAGAGGACTCCTAGATTCGGCAACCCGTGCCAAACCTTAGCGACAGCCCAACGCCGAGCAGATTCGCCATGGGGGGAGTGGCGCGCTCGGAGGGATTCGAACCCCCAACCTTCTGATCCGTAGTCAGATGCTCTATCCGTTAAGCTACGAGCGCAGATCGGCACGCTTTCACGAGCCGAGGAGAAACGTTAGCGCATTCACCACCGGACTCCAAATTTCCACCCCGCGGACCTGAGGGCCCTCACGCAAGGGGGTGATGAGCGTCACACCCAACTCCCAGCGAATGGGTCCGCCCCTCTTGCGCGTCCGGTACAGTTGTGCCCCCGACCGGGACATCCCCTTACCTGCAGGAGTACAAGGACGTGACTGCGACCGTTGGCCACAATGCACCTACCACCCACGCTGAGCTGTTGGCGTGGGTGGCAGAGGTAGCAGAGCTCACGAAGCCTGACGCGATCCGTTGGTGTGACGGATCCGATGCCGAGTGGAAGGAACTGACAGACCACTTGGTCGACCGAGGCGTCGCCATCAGGCTCAACGAAGAAGCGAAGCCCAACTCCTTCTATTTCCGATCGGACCCCTCCGACGTCGCCCGCGTCGAGGATCAGACCTATATCTGTTCCGAGACCGAGGCCGGCGCGGGGCCCACGAACAACTGGGCCGCTCCGGCCGAAATGAAGCAGACCATGTCGGAGCTCTATGACGGCTGCATGAAGGGCCGCACGATGTTCGTCGTGCCGTTCTGCATGGGCCCGATCGATGCCGACGATCCCAAGTTCGGCGTGGAGCTCACCGATTCGGAATACGTCGTGATCTCCATGAAGATCATGACCCGCATGGGGTCTGATGCGCTGAAGGCGATGGGCGAGGACAAGCCCTTCGTTCGATGCATCCACTCAGTGGGTCACCCGATCCCCGAGGGCGAAGAGGACGTTGCGTGGCCCTGCAACGCCACCAAGTACATCTCACACTTCCCCGAGACCCGCGAGATCTGGTCGTTCGGCTCCGGCTATGGCGGCAATGCCCTGCTGGGCAAGAAGTGCTACGCGCTGCGCATTGCCTCCGCCATGGCCAATGATGAAGGCTGGCTCGCCGAGCACATGCTCATCCTCGAGCTGACGTCCCCCGAAGGTCAGACCTATGTCGTCTGCGCGGCCTTCCCGTCCGCGTGCGGCAAGACCAACCTGGCCATGCTGGAACCCACTATTCCCGGCTGGACCGTCAAGACCCTCGGCGACGACATCGCCTGGATGCGTTGGGGCGAGGACGGACGCCTTTATGCGGTGAACCCGGAGAATGGCTTCTTCGGTGTGGCACCCGGCACCGGCTATCACACCAACCCGAACGCGATGCGCACGGTCGAGGCCGGCAACTCCATCTTCACCAACGTCGCACTCACCCCTTATGGCGATGTCTGGTGGGAGGAGATGACAGACTTCGAACCGGATTCGCTGACCGACTGGCACGGAGAGCCGTGGACCCCGCAGTCCGAGGTGAAGGCCGCGCACCCGAACAGCCGTTTCACCACGCCCATCGCTCAGTGCCCGATCCTCTCCGACGAGTTCAACAACCCCAAGGGCGTGCCGGTCGACGCGATCCTGTTCGGCGGCCGCCGAGCCACCACGATCCCGCTGGTCGCCCAGTCCCGCGACTGGAACCACGGCACCTTCATGGGCGCGACCTGTTCTTCCGAGACCACCGCTGCCGCCACTGGAGCGGTCGGAGTCGTTCGCCGCGACCCGATGGCCATGCTGCCCTTCATCGGCTACAACGCCAATGACTATCTGCAGCACTGGGTCAACATCGGCGAGAAGGGCGGGGAGGACAAGCTTCCGAAGATCTTCTTCGTGAACTGGTTCCGCAAGTCGGCCCAGGGCAAGTTCCTGTGGCCCGGGTTCGGTGAGAACAGCCGAGTGCTCGAGTGGATCGTCCGTCGGCTCGAAGGCAAGGCCGAAGCCATCGATACCCCCGCCGGCGCGATTCCGGCTGAGGGCTCATTGAACATCGAAGGTCTCGACATCGACGCGGAAACCCTCGACGAAGCGACCAAGTTCGACGCGGAGGAGTGGAAGAACGAGGTCCCGCTCATTGAGGAGTGGTTCGACAAGCTGGGCAACGTTCCGGATGCCATCAAGGCCGAGCTTGAAAAGTTGAAGCAGGGTCTCGGATCCTGAGCCATAGCCGATTCTCGGGGAGCCTCTGTTCGCAGAGGCTCCCCGAACTCTTCTCCAGAGTTCGGGTCTCTCAACCCAGATGGGCAAATATTCGGGTCAAGTGACCATCCAACAAGTCAGCACACGCTCGCGCAGCCTCGGGACCCTTTCGATAGGGATCAGGGACATCCAGAGCCGACGATGATGTGCCGCGCCGCTCGATGACGTCCGCGACGACCTCCCAAGGGGACCAGCCAGTCGGCTCGCCCGGGAGCAATGCAGCAAACTGGCCCACCGTGAGAATGCGCCGGCTCAGCCGCGGCCAATCAGCGAGAATCCATCGGCGCTGCTGAGCTTCAGCGGTCAGGATGAGGTCAGCAGCATCGGCCAGATCCTGGGTCAGCTGTTTTGACCAGAATCCGTCCGTATGTGCACCTCGCACGCGGGCCTCGTGGGCCATGTGGGCATCCATCGGAGCGCCTGCCAGGGCGTGGGTGCCTGCACTGGCGAACCGGTGGCGTCTGCTGAGCGACGCCGCGCGCCGCTCAGCGTACGGAGATCTGCACACATTGCCGGTGCAGACGAAGAGGACGCCGAGGACGGGATTCACGGGAGTTCCTCCAGCACGCCGCTGGCGACGAGCGTATCGATCACTCGCTGCACATCCGCACGGATGTCATTCACGGACACCTCGAAAAGACTGGCAATTCTGCTGACCACCTGCTCAGCGGAGTCTCCGTCCTCAATGCTGGCAACCACATCGACAGCACTCGCTGACAGCGCCATGATCGGCCCATCGGGCAGAGCCGCCAAATACCATCCCCCCGCGTCTTCCACCAGGGCTCTCCTTGCCCAGACGTAGGTACTCACCGCGAAAAACTCCGCATCTTCAGAATCGCTGAAGCCAACCGCCTGATCAGCCGGCGGTAATGGCGAGCCAGAACTTCCAAGCGGCCCCGTCGCCCCAAATGGCGACCTGCGCGAAGCTCCTCATATCGGAAATTCGGAACCAGATGACGTGCGAGAACGCGGGCCTTGGAACGCACAGTAGGGGCCTTCCGCATCCGCACACGGAGCGACTCGAGCCGGGACTCGGGATGGAGTTGGATCCGCCAGATGTCGTACGCAGGGTCGTCCCGATAGCAGTCCAACTCCCCGATTGCTGCAGCCAATGCAACTTCGGCATCAAGCTCGCTGGCCAACTCCCGGATTCGCTGCCGCACGTCGCCGGGCTGACTGTGCCACACCAGATCCATATCCCGTGGACGGCCGTTGGAACGGGCCGCGTGCACGGCGAGAACAAGCGCCTCTCCGACTGGATCCAGACAGGCGCACGGGACGCCGGCGATCTCTCGGGAGACCCGACGCCGCCACAGCCGGTCGAAGGCGTCGGAGGCTTCCAGCCCGGGAAAGGATCGATGGACGTCCACATACCCGAACGTCCCATTGTGAAATGTCGCAGCATGTTCGAACATGGATCCCGTCTGGAAACTCGTGATTCGGGTCCATCCATGTTCCAAGAGGCTCTGGGCCAGACGATCAACATCGGTTGCCCGTGCCCAGACATCAGCATCGGTGCCGCCACCGCGAACCGCCACAACCTCAGGAGACAGCGCGGGACCCTTGACATGGAGAACGTCGATCCCTTCGCGATCTGCGAGATGCTGAACGACGGCATGCGCAAACCTCACCCTCACAGCGATCGAGGGCTCAGCGGGCAGGCTCATATGCGGCATCCTAAATCGGGTCCCCCTTCAGGGCGAACCATCGGTCCACTTCCACAATTGAATCAGCCTTCTCTCGACAGAGCCCCGTGGGGTGGTGGGCTTTCGAGGGAATCCTCGGTGCCCTACTCGCCGCCAGTGATGGCGGGGTGATTACCAGTATCCATGGTTGTGGTGAGCAGCGCCATGGATTCTTCAGAGAGGTAGCGGCGGTCACCGGCGATCCATTCGTCGTGCATATCGATCAGCACCGCACCGACCAGCCGGATGACCGAGGCGGAGTTGGGGAAGATGCCCACGACGCGGCTGCGGCGCTTGATTTCCTTATTGACCCGCTCGAGTGGATTGGTCGACCAGATCTTGCGCCAGTGCGCCTTCGGGAAGCCGGTGAAGGCGAGGACCTCGGTCTTCGCCTCATCCATCAGCGGTCCGACCTTGGGAAAGGACCGGGCCAGCTGGTCACGGACGTCCTCCCAGGTCTGCGCGACGGCCTTGGGATCGGGCTGGGCGAACACGGTGCGGAACACCGCCGCGACCATGTCGGCGTGGGACTTGGGGACGTGGGCGAGCAGGTTGCGGGCGAAATGGACCCGGCACCGCTGATGCGCCGAGCCCTGGAAGGACCGGTTCAACGCCGCGACCAGTCCGGCATGCTGATCGGAAATCACCAGCTGCACCCCGGCCAGGCCGCGCTGTTTCAGGCTGAGCAGGAAACCGCGCCAAAACGTCTCCTCCTCGCTGTCACCGACATCGAGGCCGAGGACCTCACGCGAGCCGTCAGCAGCGATCCCGGTCGCGACCACGACCGCCATCGACACGACCTGGCCGCCCTTGCCGGGCTTGTTCCGCACGTGCAGATACGTCGCATCCAGGTAGACGTAGGGAAACGGGGTATGGACCAGCGGCCGGGTCCGAAAGGCGCCCACCGACTCATCGAGTTGCTCGCAGATCCGAGATACCTCGGACTTGGAGATCCCCGAGTCAATGCCCAAGGCGGTGACCAGATCATCGACACTACGGGTGGAGACGCCGTGCACGTAGGCCTCCATCACCACCGCGTACAACGCCTGATCGATCCGGCGCCGCGGCTCCAGAATGCTGGGGAAGAACGATCCCTTGCGCAGCTTGGGAATCCGTAGCTCGACATCGCCGGCCTTGGTCGTCAGCAACCGCGGACGGGTGCCGTTGCGTTCGGTCACGCGCTCGGCGGTGCGCTCATACCGTCCGGCACCGACCACCCCGGCAGCTTCGACCTCGATGAGTTCCTGCAACACCGTGCGGACCGATTCGCGGATCAGATCGACGCCATCGCCGGTACGAAAGGCTTCGAGCAGCTCCGACAGGGCAGACTGGGACAAGGCCATCGGTGGGTCTCCTTCAGTGCGTCTCTTCGTCGTTTCACACCGAAGATCCCGCCGATGGCCGCCTACTTCACGCTGCCTCGCCGACCGACCTCAAAACCCACCACCTCGTGGGACTCTCCTCTTCTCTCAGCTTCCTCAACGCGACCACTCCAGAAAACGCTGCGACCGGGCATGCCACCTGCCGACCCAACTTGGCGGAAAACGCCTTCTGAGTGGCAGAATGGCGCAGACGCTTTACCACTGAAGGGACTAGCGTGACACTCTACGATTACGTGCGGTTGACTCGGGCCAACCTGAAAATGATCGCGGCATGCATGCTGCTCGGGGCTCTCATCAGCTTCGGATTCGCCATGCTGCAGCCGACGGTCTATCAGTCGACTGCCACGGGCTATATCGGCTCTGGCAACGCTGCCAGCGTCGGCGATGCCTTCTCGGGCGACGCGTTGGGCTCACAGAGGGCAACCACTTACATCACCCTGGTGACGAGCCGTCCCGTTGCCCAGCAGGTTGTCGACGATCTGAATCTCGACGTCGAGGCCGAGGTGCTGGCGTCCCGCGCATCAGGGTCGGTGGTTCGAGGCGCCCCACTGCTCAAGATCACTGCATCGGCACCCAACGCTGTGGAAGCGCGCGATCTCGCGGACGCTTTCATGGAGGCAACTGCCGACCAGGCAGCGAAGTTGGAAACCGGTGGCGGCGAGGGCGATCCCGTCGTTCGGCTCATCCCACTGGAGAACGCGCTGGTGCCGACGTCGCCAGTGGCCCCCCAGGTCCTTCGCATCGTGTTGCTGGGAACCGCGGCGGGCCCGGTGCTCGGCTTCGCAATTGCCATCATCCGGCAGAGCGTGGACAATCGCGTCCGGGACGTCCGGGATGTCGAGGAACTGACCGGAAATCAAGCTCTTGCTGTTATCCCCAAGGCCACATCGATCGGACGATCTATCGATGACAAGCGGAGCAAGAACACAGGAGCTTCCGGATCGAAACGCGACGAGCTCGATCTCGGCATCGCGGCGGAGGCGTTGCGGCAGCTGCGAACGAACCTGCGATACGTGGACGTCGATCGGCAGATCCGCACGTTCGTCATCACCAGCCCGAACCCAGGCGAAGGAAAATCCACCATCGCTTCAAATCTTGCGCGGGTTCTCGCGGCATCCGGTCAACCCACCGTCCTGGTGGACGGTGATCTCCGACGCCCCATGCAGGCCCGGATCTTCAAAGCCGATGACGAGGTCGGCCTCACTCAAGTCCTCGCCGGCGAAGTCGAACTCGCGGATGCGCTCCTGCCGACGGACCAGCAGCTGTTGAAGCTGCTGCCAGCAGGCCGCATCCCGCCCAACCCCAGCGAAGTGTTGGGATCCAAGCGGATGGCAGCCGTGCTGGAGGACCTGGGCAAGGACCACATGGTCCTCATTGACGCACCGCCGCTCCTGCCAGTCACCGACGCGGGTCTGCTGGCGGCTTCAACTGACGGCGCGCTGCTCGTGCTACAAGTGGGCAAGACCTTCAAGGAACAGGTCAAGCTGAGCACCAAGGTGCTCGATCGGGTGAAGGGTCGCCTTCTCGGCACAGTCCTCAACATGGCCAATCCCAAACAAATGGGCTCGGTCCTCTATGGCTATGGATTCGGTGGATACGGGTCGCACTACTACTACAAGTCCGACGCCAAGACCACGGGGGAGGTCGTCGTTCCTGTCATCAAGACAGCCCCAGCCCCGACCGAACCACCAGCAACCTCCGATCCTGCCGCAGGCCCCGCACCGTCGCCTTGGACCGAGGCACAGCACGTGGCCTCGAACGGGTCCGGGTCGGCGAGCCCCCCTTCCCCCTCGAGCGAGGTCCCGGGATCGGGAAGAACGATTCCTCGACCCGTCACCGCCGCAGACTTGGGTCAGGACAGCAGGGCCCGGGCTGCCGAACCGGGCCATCCGCGACGGGCACGCTGAAATAAAAGAGAGGGCAGGCGGACATTCCGTCCGTCTGCCCTCATCTGTGGCGGAGGCGGCGGGATTTGAACCCGCGATGGGGGTTAAGCCCCAAACCCGCTTAGCAGGCGGGCGCCATAGACCTGACTAGGCGACGCCTCCATCAACGCTGAGACAGCTTAGTGGACCTCCCGCACGAACGACAAACCCATAACACTGTCAGCTCGTCATGTGTGGTCTTGGCTCTTTTCGAGGCAAGGCCTTGCGCAGCACAAGTTTCTGCGCTTATCGGCGTGTCGAGTAGCATTTACGCAGGGCCTTTGCCCAAGAGTCCGCTACAAGTGAGGAAGTGCTCGATGATCAGGTCACCCCGCTGCTCCTCCGGCGAGCGTGAAAGCGGCCGGCGGCTCATGGAGCTTTTCCGCTGATGTCCTCCGCCCGCGGATCACACACCAGCTCGCACAGGCCCAAGCGCGCTGCTATCGGCCGCACAAACTTCGGCAGCGCGACTTTTTGGACGGTGCTCGGCACTTATGTGCCCGGAGCCGGCCTCCTCCGTTCCGGGTTGCGCAAGCCGGGTTTCATCGCCCTCGGGATCTTCTGTCTCCTGTTGGTCGGGTTGGTGCTCGGTGTGATCATCGCCCCCACCTCGTTGATCGGCTTGGGCGTCAACAGCCTGCTCCTCAAGGTTCTCGTCGTACTCATTCCTGCACTCGCACTGGCTTGGGCCGCCTTGGTGGTTGTGACACATCTGCGCCTGCGCCCACGCCAGACAAGCAGGACCGAACGCGTCCTCGGGTCAATTCTCGTGAGCGCGCTCGTCCTCACTGTGACGACTCCAATGGCGGTGGCCGCACGCTATTCGTTCGACCAGTCCCGCCTGCTCGACACCATCTTCAAAGATGGCGCGGACCTCCGATCCGGCACCGCCCCCGACCTCGACAAACGCGACCCTTGGAAGAACAAGCCCCGGGTCAACGTGCTGCTCCTTGGGGGGGATGCGGGAGCCGACCGCTGGGGCACGCGTACGGACACCGTGATCCTGGCAAGCATCGACACCCGTTCGGGCGACACCGTCCTCATCTCGTTGCCCCGGAACACGGCACGCATGCCCTTCCCCGAGAGCTCACCACTCCACGAGTACTATCCGAACGGCTTCACCAATGGCTGGGGCGAGAGCCTGGAATTCATGCTCACGTCCATGTATCAATACGTCCCGGCCAACGTCCCCGCGGATGTCTTGGGGCCGACGGACAATCTGGGCGCCGACGCCCTGAAGTTGTCAGTCGGTGAGGCGACTGGGCTCAAAGTCGACTACTACATGCTGGTGGAGCTCGAAGGCTTCCACACGCTCATCGATGCCCTTGGCGGCATCACGGTGAACATCAACACGTGGGTTGCCATCGGCGGAGACACCAGCCGACGGATCAAGCCCACGGCCGCACTGCGCCCCGGACCCAATCAACATCTCAACGGCGCCGAGGCATTGTGGTATGCACGAGGTCGCTATGGATCCGACGACTTCGATCGGATGGATCGACAGCGATGCGTGATCGACGCGGTCGTCAAACAGGCCAACCCGGCCAACGTCCTGACTCGCTATGAGGACATCGCTCGCCAGGGCAAGGACATCATCCGCACCGACATCCCGCAGGAGATCCTGCCTGCCTTCGTTGACCTGTCGCTGCGCGTCAAGGACGCCGAGAGCACGAGCATCGTGCTGCGCAACGGTGAGGACGGCTTCAACTCGAGCAACCCGGACTTCGACAGGATCCGTGCCCGGGTGCACAGCGCGATTACTCCGCCCAGCCATTCCCCCACGGCTCAACCTCCACCGCCGGGCGACCCGGAACCCGGGGAGGAGCCGAATGGCGGCGAGGACCCAACTGCCCCCGCTCCGGAAGCAACGCCGATGGCACCGCTCCTGCCCGCCGAGGATCTGTCGGATTCCTGTGCGTTCAAACCCGAGTTGGCTGCGGCTCAGCCACCCGTGCCACCCTGGGAACTGTGAGGCTCAGGATCGGGAGCGCGTGAGCCGCTCCGTCAGATCGGCCACCAAGCGCCGCATGGCCGCGTCCTCCGCGCCCACCGGAGAGATCACATCCTGCACCGACTCATCCTTGTTGTGCAGACTGAGCCGCCGCCCGGTTTCCGACGTCGTGACCTTCTGGGTTTCGGCCCACACCCCCACCCGGATCCCCGCCGGGGTCCGGAAGGTATAGCCCGTCGGTGTCAACTCGACCTGCACCCGCATCTTGAAGGCAGTCCAGATCGCGAGGGCGAGCAGCAGCAGCCCCAGGATCAGGATGATCACGCCGATCCCGGTCACGAAGCCGGACCAGCCGTTGGCCGCCGAGAGCACAATGAGGACCGCTCCCAGCACACTGCCGACCGCGGCGACGCCGAGTGCGCGGATGGGCGGCGCGGGACGCAGCACATGGCGACTCACCTCGGCAGGATTCCCTGTTCGCTCGATACCGCCCTCGGTCATCCATCCTCCTGTGTGTGGCTGCGGCGCATTGTCGCCTGTGAAGCACCACGAAACAGCGGCGAGAGTGGGATTCGAACCCACGGAACGGTCGCCCGCTCGGCCGCTTTCAAGGCGGCTGCACTAGTCCACTATGCGATCTCGCCAGCGGGGCCCTCGGCCATTGCCGGGGTCCCCCCACAACTCATCATGCTAGCCGCATAGGCTCGCGACATGAGCGATGACCTCCCGACGACCATGCGCGCCGTCCTCGCTTCCGGTGACGGCGGCCCCGAAGTGCTCGCTCTCCGCGATGCCCCGACTCCGTCTCTCGATCCGGGCGACGTTCTCATCAGGGTGACCGCCGCGGGCATCAATCGTGCCGATGTGATGCAACGCCGAGGCTTCTATCCCCCACCAGCCGGCGCCTCCGACATCATCGGGCTCGAGGTGTCCGGCCACATCGCGGCGATCGCCGATGGCGTGACCGGTTGGCAGGTCGGCGATCCGTGCATTGCTCTGCTCGCGGGCGGAGGCTATGCGGAGTTCGTGGCAGTATCCGCGGCCCAAGTGCTCCCACCACCCCCGGGTGTCGATCTGGTGACCGCTGCCGGCGTACTCGAAGTCGCAGCCACCGTGCAATCCAACGCCCGGGTCGCCCATTTGACCGCGGGCGAGACTTTCCTGGTCCACGGCGGGGCCGGCGGGATCGGCTCGTTCGCGATCCAGTACGCCAAGGCCCACGACTGCACGGTCTGGACCACTGCGGGCAGTCCCGACAAGCTCGACTTCTGCCGAGAGTTGGGCGCGGACCGCGCCGTCGACTATCACGACGAGTGGGCCGCTGAGTTCACTCGGGCCGGCGGCGCCGACGTCATCCTCGACAACCAGGGCGCGCGTTATCTCGCCCCGAACTTGGGCGTACTCAAACCGGACGGGCGCCTCGTGATCATCGGCCTCCAGGGCGGCCGGAAAGCGGAGATCGACCTGAACGCGGTCCTCCGCAAGCGCAATCAGGTCATCGCGACGTCACTGCGTTCGAGACCGGCGGAGCAGAAGGCCGCCATCTGCGCCAGTGTCGTCGATGAGATCTGGCCCATGTACGCCGATGGCCGGCTCCGCACCGCTCCCACCACCACCTTTCCAGCGGCGGACGCGGCGGACGCGCACGCGTACTTCGACTCCGGAGAGCATCGCGGCAAGCTCGTCCTGACCTTCTGACCCCTGAAACCCCCCGACCACTGAGGAGAACCCAATGCGCGTAGGCGTCTGCGTCCTGACCGATCTGCCGTGGGCGGAAGCCGAGCCCGTGTGGCAGGAGATCGAGGATCTGGGATACCACCACGCGTGGACCTATGACCATCTCATCTGGGATCCGATGAACAGCGAGAAGTGGTATTCGACGGTCGTCACCCTCGCCGGCGTCGCTGCCGTGACCTCCCGCATCCCGCTCGGGTTCTGGGTGTCCTCACCCAACTTCCGCCATCCCGCCGCGTTCGCGCGCGAGCTGGTCGGGCTCCAGGACCTGTCCGGTGGCCGCATCCTGTGTGGCGTCGGCTCCGGCGGCGAGCCGGACGCCCAAGTCCTGGGCGAGGAGTTGTCGCGCGGCGCGCGTACGCGAAGACTGCGCGAGTTCATGGAAGTGCTCGGGCGCAGCCTGGCGGAGGATCATGTGAACCACGACGGGGAGTTCTATCGCGTCGTGGAATACCGGAATGTCGCCGGACTGGACCAGGCACCACCGAAGTTGATCGTCGCAGCGAACGGGCCACGGGCATTGCAGCTCGCTGTGGAGCACGAGGCCTGGGCGACGACCGGACTGGGCGGTGAGAGCGTGGACGAGTGGTGGGAGAACATCGCGAAGCTCCGGCGGATGGCGGACGAGGCCGGCGGCGAGGGGATCGACAGCTATCTCTACCTTGATTCGGCGCCGCGGTTCTCGTTGGACAGCGCCGAGTTCTGCCTGGATCAGATCGGCCGGGCCGAGGAATTGGGCTTCACCGATGTCGTGCTCACCTGGCCGCGGGGATCCTGGCCCTATGAGGGAAACCCGGATGTGGTGCGCGAGGTGGCGTCGAAGCTCAGGTTGAACGGAAACTGACACGACAATTGCCCGAGGCGAGGCATAGCCTGCAAGCGTGTCGTCGTTCGCCGGTTATCGCGCGGTCTGGGCCGTTCCGACCGCCCGGTCGGTCCTTGTCCTCGGCCTGATCTGCCGGGCACCGTTGTTCGGCGCGACGGTGCTCCTCACCCTGCACGTGGTTGAGCGGCTGGATCCACGCTATTCCGCCGCAGGCCTGGTCAGCATGGCCGCGACCATCGCCCTGGGAGTCTCCGGCCCCTGGCGTGGCCGGCTGCTGGATCGCCACGGGCTCCGACGCACTCTCCTTCCCTCGCTGATCATTGGACCCCTGTGCTGGGTGATAGCCCCTTGGAGCCCCTATTGGCTGCTCCTCACGCTGGTGGTGGTCGCAGGCCTGTTCGCCGTCCCGGTGTTCGCCCTCATACGGCAGGCGTTGCTCGGCGTGATCGACCCCGCGCAGCGGAAACCTGCGCTGGCACTCGACTCCGTGCTCGCAGAAATCTCCTTCATGGCCGGTCCCGCACTGGCGATCTGGGTCGCGCATTATTGGGGCACGGCGTGGACACTCATGGTGTTCCAGTTGCTGTGCATCGCGGGCGGGGCGGCACTGTTCGTCGTGAATCCCCCACTGCGCACGGCTCGAGCTGAGCCCGTCCCCGGTCATCCACGGAGCCGCTGGGTCACCCCGGGAGTGCTGGGCATCTTCGCCCTCACGATCGCGACAACGACCGCGCTGACTGCCTCGGACCTCTCCGTGGTCGCCGGTCTCCGCTCGTTGGAACAGGCTGGATCAATCGGCTGGGTCCTGGCGGTCTGGGGGTTCGGGTCCGCTGTCGGCGGACTGCTGTTCGGAGCGATGCAGCGCCCAATCGCGCCTTGGCTGGTAGTCGCCGCTCTGGGCGTGTTCACAATGCCGGTCCTGTGGGCCCGGTCGGACCTCTCCATGGCAGGCCTTCTGTTCATCGCCGGCCTCTTCTGTGCACCCAGCTTCACTGCCACGACCGAGGCACTGTCCCGACTGGTCCCAGAGCATTCACGCGGTGAGGCCTTCGGTTGGCACGGGTCGGCGCTGACCGCAGGCTCTGCGATCGCGGCCCCTGCGGTCGGCCTCGCGATCGACGGGTTCGGCTGGGGTGCCGGGTTCTTTGTCGGTGGCGGATTCACCCTCATCGCGGCGTTGACCGTCGGCCTGCTGATCAGCGTACGCCGCGAGCCCCGGACAGTGGATCTCGTCAATTCTCCGCCGGACCCGCAGGCCACGGAGTTGAAGGCCGGCTGACGGTCAGGACTCCGCCGCTTCGTCGGACTCGGACTCTTCCGGGAAGACCAGGAACGGGTCGCTCAAGAGGAATGAGCTCGCGGTGATGGGCGTTTCCGGAGCGCTGGGCACCGGAACAGGCGTGGTCGAAGGATCCGGCGACCCGCCCGGAGCAATGGGACGGACCGATTCCCCGATGGCCTTCGCCACGGCTTCCGCGATGTGTCCACCGCGCCCGGGAGTGACCTTGCGTACCTCTGCCATGGCCCCAAGCATAAACTG
>LSQX01065268.1_pt1 | contig 29961 bp, 21 predicted proteins | sample 654561 | NCBI WGS metagenome assembly LSQX01 (sample SAMN04489861, study PRJNA283612) | anaerobic digester metagenome | isolation source: 4 biogas reactors fed with cattle manure at either 37C or 55C with and... | place: Denmark: Kongens Lyngby | collected 2014 | reverse complement strand
GACCAGAACCGCGATCATTGGTGATGTTGCCCTGGATTTTGGAGCTCAGCTACACCTACCGCTGCCAAACGACAATTTTATCACGTTGGGAGGAACCTATAAAAATAACAGTGACCTCCGGACTGAATCAAGGTATTTGGTTACCTCCGTTGGTTCCGGTTTTACCGACACCCTGCTGTACGAAGAGAGTCCGACTAATTCGGTGATTCTGCCAACCAGTTGGAGCGGAGGGATTACTTTTGGGAAGAAGAACAAGCTGACTGCCGGTTTGGAGTACCGTACCCAGAATTGGTCACAATCATCCTTTCTTGGCCTCAAAGATTCAATGGCAAACAGCCGGGATTTCATCGCTGGCGTGGAGTACATCCCCGATGCATCTTCCATGACCCGATACCTCCACCGGGTGCGTTATCGTGCCGGATTCCGTTACTCAGAAACCTTCCTACAGCTGCACGGAGAGCAGCTTAGCGAGTTTGGCATCACTTTTGGTGCTGGGTTTCCGATACGAGACAGGAACAGGACAAGCACCCAGTCTTCCCTGAACATCATCCTAGAAATGGGCCGACGCGGAACTCTGCAGAAAGAGCTTATACGGGAAACATACGGAACATTAACTTTTCAACTGACGCTGCATGATTTCTGGTTTCAAAAATACAAGTACGATTAACGATAAATTTCTTCCGATCATGAAAGCAAGATTATTTGCTCTAACACTGGTACTTTTAATGATTGCCGGACCCTTGGCGGCACAAAACGACAAATTGGGAGACGATCCCGACCAGTGCCTGATGAACTATTCCCTCTACCGGGAGTTTTATAAGCAGGACAACTACAAAGACGCTCTCCCATGGTGGAAAAAAACGATAGAAACTTGCCCCAAGTATTCCGTTAATCTCTGGATCAACGGAGAAATCATGTACAAAACACGGATCGAGGGGGAGGCTGATGCTGCCAAGCAGGCTATCCTGATCGATTCGCTCATGTGGATTTATGATCAGAGGGCTATCCATTTTAAAGATCACCCCACCTATCCCGAAGGTTATGTGTTAGGGCAAAAAGCAATCTCCATCCTCAAATATCGGAAGGAAGATTATCAAACTGCCTATAAGATCTTAAAAAAATCTATTGAACTGATGGGGCCCCGGTCGTCAGCTGCAGTCATCCTTACCTATATGCAGACCAGTCGCCAGTTGTTTCTCGATGGGATGATTGATGCAGAGCAGGTTCTGAACGACTACGAAATCACCATGGAAGTCGCTGAAGCAAATCTAAAACTAACTCCGGATGATGAAGGTTTCACCATGGCTGTGGATGGTATCGAATCCTATTTCTCCACCTCTGGTGCTGCTAATTGTGATGCCCTAATATCCCTTTATGGCCCAAAATTCAGCGCCCTTAAGGATGACATTGAATGGCTTAACAAGATAACCAAACAAATTCGGAGAGCCGGATGTACCGACAGCAATCTTTTTGCTGATGCATCAGAAGCTCTTTATGCATTGGACCCTTCTGCTGAAGCCGCTTATAACCTGGCAGCTATCTTCCTGCGCCGTGAAGACTGGAGCAAAGCCAGTGAGTATCTGGAAAATGCAATCGAATTGGGCAAAGAATCACCTGAACTGGCCGATATGTATTATCAGTTGGCTATGCTGAACTTCCAGCACTTTAAAGAGTACCAAAAAGCCCGTTCATTAGCTTTAAACGCTATCGAAACAAGGCCTAACTGGGGAAAGCCATACCTCCTGATCGGACAAATCTACATCGCTGTGCGAGACCAGATCTCCTCAGATGATTTTGAAAGAAAAACTGTTTTCTGGGCAGCTGTAGATAAATTCATTAAAGCAAGATCTGTTGACCCAGATGTCTCTGATGAAGCTAAAACCCTTATTGACACCTACTCCGGTTACTTCCCAACAAACGAAGAGTGCTTCTTCCGTACAATGAAAGACGGTGACCAATACCGTGTTGGTGGCTGGATCAATGAATCAACAACCGTACGATCAAGGAAACTCTAGTCCATCGGCGGTTGGCCTCAGAAAATGAAAAACCGCAGAGTAGCAACATTGACGAGAAGAGCCATCCCGCTGATGATCGGGATGGCTCTTCTCGTTTCTTGCCAGAAAGATATCCAACGTATCGAAAGCCTGGAAAACATCGATACNNTACAGTGACAGCGCTTTCGTCAGGCTCCGGCTTTCGGCACCAGAAATGAAAGAATTTCCTGAGGCAGACAGCCTTGATCCCAAAATAGAATTCCCGCTGGGCCTCACGGCAACCTTTTTTAATAAAGCCATCCAAATCGAATCAACACTTCAAGCCGAATACGCCATTTACCACACCAAAACAAAAGTGTTTGAAGCCCGCAATAACGTGATTGTCAAGAACTTTACGGAAGATCAGGAACTGAGAACCGACCAGCTCTGGTGGGAAGAAGAGAAAGAACGAATCTGGTCAGATATGCCTGTCACTATCATTACCGAAGATGGTACCACCACTGGCGATGGTGGGTTTGAAGCTGATCAAAGCTTCTCCTGGTATCGTATCCGGCGAAACCGTGGGCAAATGAAAGTTAAAGAGCAACCCGAAACACCATAATAATCCTGGAATCTTTTTAACTTAAACCGGTTTTGGGATCAATTCCCAATTTATTAATCTTGTTGAAGTGCCTGATTATCTTTTGATTCCGATTCTTTTGATCCTGAGCACGTTCTTCTCAGGAATGGAAATAGCTTTTATTTCGGCCAATAGGCTGATGATCGAACTAGATCGCAAAAAAGGCATTGGAGGATCCAAGGTAGTATCCTGGCTGAACTCAAAGCTCGAGGCTATTGTGGTTACCAGCCTGATTGGATATATCATCTGTCTGGTCATTTACGGATTACGAATGGCTATGGTCGTCGAACCGATGATTGGCCAGATTGTTATTCACCCCGGCTGGATTCAGCTCATTCAGATTTTACTCGCCACTGCAATAATCCTGATAACAGCCGAATTAATCCCCAGAACGATTTTCAGGATGAAAGCAAACCTGATGATCAGGCTATTTTCCTATCCATTTTTGATCTTTTTCGTGCTGCTATCCCCCTTGACCTATTTAACCATCGGTTTATCTAATTTCCTCAGGACAAAAGTATTGAGAAAGGATGGCACATCCAGAACCCGGCAGCTCCTGTTCGGCCGTGCCGATCTCCACAACCTCATTGACGACACCTCCTCCGAACATACAGGAGAAGAACAACCGGACCAAGAGGTCAGACTTATCCAAAACGTAATGGAGTTTCCCAGCATCAAGTTACGCGAGTGCATGGTGCCCCGGAACGAAATGCTAACCATCGAAGTAAATGAGTCGGTCGAGGAGCTAAAACAGGAATTTATCCACTCCGGCCACTCTAGAATCCTGGTCTATGAAGAAGATATCGACCATATTATTGGCTATATCCACCATGCAGATCTTTTTAGAAATCCACTGAATATCAGAGAAATGATCAGGCCAGTACCCTTCGTTCCGGAGACAATGCCAGCTAATAAGCTTCTAACCCGCCTTCTCGATAACAGACAAAACATCGCCGTAGTCATTGATGAGTTCGGAGGAACAGCAGGATTAGTTTCGGGAGAGGACATTTTAGAAGAGATCTTTGGAGAAATTGAGGATGAACACGATTCTCCCCATCTGGAAGAGACACAAATTTCTGAACACCAATTTAGATTCTCCGGTCGACTAGAAATCGACTATCTCAACGAGACCTATGGACTCAATCTTCCCGTTTCGGACGACTATGAAACGCTTGCAGGACTTATCCTTTATCATAACCCCTCCCTGCCAAAAGTGAACGACTCATTCCACATTGGCCCCTATACAATACGGATACTCAAAAGTTCACATACACGGATTGAAATCATTTTACTATCTTCGTAGCCTGAATTTTTTAGGGTAACAACACATGGCTACATTACAGACTTTACGGAATCGCGCAGGTGTGCTGATGGCCGTCGTTATTGGATTATCTTTACTTGCTTTCATACTGGGTGACTTCCTGAATTCCGGAGCTAGTTTCCTGCAAAGGAATCAGATGGAAATCGGAGAGATCAATGGTAAATCGATCAATTATTTCGATTTCCAGGCAAGAGTTGAGCAGAGTGTGGAGAGCTACAAGCAAAACTCAGGCATGACCAGCCTCGATGAAGGGACCTACGCCTCCATCAGAAACCAGGTCTGGAACAACTACATGAATGAAATGCTCTTCGAAGACGAGTATAAATCCCTTGGACTGGGTTGCAGCTCTGACGAGCTCTTTGACATGGNNACCGCAGTCTGGTTATTCAGTTCCTGAAAAATATGGAACTTGAACCAACCGGCCAACAAAAAGCTCTCTGGGTTGAATACGAGAAAGAACTGGTGAAAGACAGAATCTTCACGAAATATCAAAATTTGATATCAAAAGGACTGTTTGTAACGAGCAAGATGGTAGATATCGATTATGTAGAAACCAACAACAAATACGACTTTGATTACGTAGCAGCTCGTTACGCAACGACACCTGATAGCTTAGTGACTGTTACTGAGGTCGATGCACAAAATTACTACCAAGCCCACCTGGATCAGTTTGAGCAGGAAGCCTCCCGCGACTTGAGCTATGTAGCCTGGGAAATACTACCCTCACAAGCTGACCGCGATGCCATAGAAAACTGGATCCACGAACAAAAAGAGGAGTTTTCTAGGATCGAGAATGTGAAACAATTCGTCTCCCTTAACGCAGACAGTCCATTCAGCGAGAATTACTTCGACCTGTTTCTCCTCCCCGACACGATGCAGTCTTGGGTTCCTACTGCAAACCCCGGAGATGTATTTGGACCTTACCTTGAAAACAATGACACCTGGAAATTGGCCCGGATAACCGATATTCGTGACCTTCCCGACACGGTAAAAGCCAGCCACATCCTGATCCAGCCAGATAACGGCAATTTTGATGCTGCTCAAAAAACAGCCGACAGCATCCTCCAGGAGATCAAGAAGGGAGCTGATTTCGCTCAGCTGGCTCTTGTTCATGGAACAGATGCCACTAAAGACAATGGTGGCGATCTGGGTTGGTTCGCCATGCAGGAAATGATCCCGGAATTCTCCCAGGCCTGCTTCTTTGGCCAGAAAGGTGACCTTCTCACCGTCAAAACTCAATATGGCGTTCATGTCATCTATATTGCCGACCAAGGACCTAAATCCAAGAAATTTCAGGTGGCCTTTCTCGATCGCCAGATCACGCCGAGCAGTCAGACTATCGAAAACATCTACTCCGAAGCATCAAGATTTGCGGCTACTTATGGAACCAGCCAGAAATTTGATGAAGGAATCCAGGAAGAAAAATTAACCAAAAGATTAGCCACAAATCTCCGGGAAGGGGATGCAGCCATCCCTGGGCTGGAAAATCCAAGAGAGTTAATCCGTTGGGCTTATGAAGCAAAAAAAGGTGATCTCTCTAAAATCTACGAATTTGGCAACCGCTTTGTCATTGCTAAACTTACCGAGGTCAGAGATACTGGAACCGCTCCGCTGGATCAGGTAAGAGCTCAGGTCGAAAATAGCGTTCGTAATGAAAAGAAGGCCGAATACCTGATCTCGAAGATCAACCAGATACTCTCTTCGGAGAAGTCGCTTGATGCCGTTGCCAGCACAGTAGGAACTACAGTTCAGCAGGCACAGGGGGCTTACTACACATCCTTTTCAATTACCGGCATCGGAATTGAGCCAAATCTAACAGGCACACTCCCACATTTACAAATCAACGAGGTCAGTGGCCCAATCAAAGGCCGGAATGCTGTTTATGTTGTCAAGGTTACTCACTCATACAAACAAGAAACCGATCCTCTTGAATCAAGGCAGCGCTTAGAACAGGCCTATGCCTCGAGAACTGGATATCAGGTCTTCCAGGCACTGGAGAAAAAAGCTAAAGTGGTTGACCGCAGGAATAAATTTTATTAGAAACTCTCATCTTACCAAGATAAAAGGCTCTGTCGCATAAATGACAGGGCCTTTTTTTAGATCATCAGAGCAGATTCCCAACCTAGGTTATCAGGCTCTAAAAGGGAAAGCAACACCAGGCCAGTACCCGCAATTCCCTCCAGAAGGCCATAGTTCGAGACATAGCGGTCGCCGGTGGTGAAATAAGAGAATCCGCCGGCGAAACCCTCCCGGCCCCCAAAATCAAAGGTAGCTTGCACCCACCGGATTGCTGCATCAGACAGCTCCTGGTGGCCAGTAAGTTCACCCATTTTATAGAATATCAGCGCAAGTCCGGCCGTTCCATGACACAAACAGGTATCAAACAGACGATTTGGCTCCAAACTGGTTCGCTTTGTGGCTTTCCTCAGAATAGCGGAAGCCTCCACCTGCCAATCGGCTCTGCCAGCATGAGCCCCTGTCAGCCAAAGAGCCATTGCCACCCCTAGGTCACCGTAGCACCAAGCTAAACGACCAGGTTTATCGGGTTCACCTTTAATCAAACGGTGAGGGAAGACGGAACCATTTGGTGAATTCGTTAACCTATTGTCCAGCAAAAAGTTAACAATGGGCTCCAATTCCACAGCCGACTTAAACCGACTGAGTAATAAAAGGATACCTGGAACGCCATGTGCTAATCCTAGGTTTATCTCCTGGACTCCGGTTTTTGGGTTTGTTGAGAACCAAGCCAATTGATTTTCGGCAGGGATGATTGCCTGCCTCAGAAGGTCGTCGAGAACGATTTCAGGCTCTTTTCCTGGACTCTGGTCAGGATACATGAGAATGCCCAAGGCTCCGTGCAGAAAGTCAAAATCGCCCTCCCGCAATCGATCTGCGGCATACTGTTCCAAGAGAGGTTTCATCCCATCCAAGGCATTACTGTAATCCGTTGATAGAAAGCCTCTTTGCTCTAGGTATTTCAAAGCATATCGAATACCAGCCAATCCGGCAGCATACGATGGCCAGGAGAAACCGTTGTCAATCATTTCAAGGACCCTTTGAATAGCCAGAAAACCCAAGTTTTCGTATCGGTCCGACCCGGTTGTTTGGCCATAATGGTAGAGGAAAATGCTCTGACCCGCCAATCCGGTAAGCAATCCGGGCTCAGGCTCCTGATATACCTGCTCAGACAGGGCTTCTGCAATCCGCAACAAATGGACGTTTGTTAACTTTTTGACGAATGACCTTTCAAAGAAGGGTAGCTTTTTCATGTTTTGTCAAAGTTGATCGTACATTTGCACTGTTAATTGTTCTTTTAAAGGTTTAATGTTAATACTGAGCAGGATCTCAAATCTAAGAAATTTTAGAAGAGAGGTCAACTGCGAAAATATTGCTCAGAATTTCCAGTTTTAGCTTCCCAAGCTAAACTTTCCACTGCCAGGGGGATCCTTTTTTCCCGCCAGACTCAGACATCCAACAAGGCCCCCTGGAGGTGGGAAAGTTAAACTTCAATCGACGTCCGGAACCAAACTTTCTAAACCAGAAAAATGTTTATCAGTTTTGCAGCTATTGGGCAAACTCTGTTGAAGAAGACTACTATTCTACTTATCCTCTGCACGCCTTTTTCAGCATTATGCCAGCCCTCAGTCAATCAAACAAGTAGCGCCTCCTCCAAAATCGAATCCGAAACACTATTCCTAAACGGACTATTCCAGAGAGCTCAGCAAAGCTTCTACAAACAAGATTACGGATTATCCAAAGATTTATATTCCATCTTTCTGGAACTGTCCGAATCAGGTCGTCTTCAAGACTCCGGTAAAATCCTGTACGCGCATAATCATCTAGCAAAAATTTACCGTTCAGAAAATCGCTACGACCTTGAAATCAATCATTTACTTAAATGTCTCGAACTGAGTCAGGCGAATCCGGATTATCAGAAGTTGACACTATATTACCTCAATGACCTCGGATTTGCCCATTATAATCTGATGGATTATGAAAAGTGTTACTTCTTTTATCTGCAAGCCCTTAAGATGGATAAACAGGAGCTCACCCCCATCATGAAATCGGAGATCCTAGGCAACATCGGCTTATGTTACATCCATCTTGGATATACCCAAAAGGGAGTCACCTTCATTAATGAATCCATTGCATTAAAAAAGGAATTTGGAAGCCAATCGGACCTGGCTAACTCTTATAACAATCTAGCCCTGGTTTATGATTCCCGCGAAAATGACTCGTTAGCCCTAGAGTATTACCATAAAAGCCTCGACCTCTACCAAGAATCAAATGATTCCCTGATGATTGCGTTGGTTTTGAATAACCTCGGGAATCATTTTCTCGCTAAGAATGATCTCACCCAAAGTCTTGAACACTTTACTCAATCCTATCTCCTACGGAAAAAAATAGATGACGACAACCTTATTCCGCTCATACAGTCTTTGAATAACCTTGCCTACACTAATTTTAAGCTTAATAATCTGAGTGAGGCAGAAGAGTATAATCAACGTGCCGAAGCTCTGAACTGGGGAACCCCCTACAAAAAAGGAAACAATGCTCCCCGCTCTTTTGAGGATTACCTCGTAACCATCGCGGATCGAACTGAAATCAATCTTGCAAAATATTTTTTGACCGGTGATGTTAACGTGCTGCAAGAGAATTTTGAACTATTCATCTCGCTGATGCCTATGCTCATGCAGTATCCCCTCCGATCATTAAGCGGAACTTCAGGCGAAGCACTACTGGAGAACCATGGAAGACTCTTTTCAACAACCTACGAAACAGCATATCTTCTCGATCAAATCCAGCCTTGTTTTTCAAACAAAACTTTGATTACCAGCGAGATAATCTCAACACTCCATTACCCTACTAACAAATTTGCCAGCGATATTAAGAATCTATCTCGTGAAAAAGAGGCTTACAAGGAGTTCTTCACCTATTATGCTGCGAAATCCCAGCTGGCCGAAAGCCTGCAGAAAGGTGGATATTTCGATTCCAGGCTGCTGGATACCATTACCAAGTACTCTCCAAAGCTTGAGTTGGCTTATCAGGAATCCAATCAGGCAATCTGTGAGCAAGCTCTCAATCATCTAGATTCCATCCAGATCAGAATCTCAGAAGCAATCCAGCAGACTGGAAGAGATCCAATTCTCGGATTTCAAGTGACCGACTCCTTTGTATTTATACAAATCATTGCAGATAAAGAAGTTCATACTTTTAAGAAACCGAAGCCCGAGCAATTCGATAGTTGGGCTGAGACCTTTCTCGTTGCCTGTAAAGTCCTGAATTTTAATGATTTCGAACACAATGGCCTTCGCCTGTACCAGTATCTTTTCAGCGATATTGCTGACATCCTATCCGGCTCAAAAAAAATAACCATCATTCCTGGCAACTATTTCGCCAATTTTCCTTTTGAAGCCTTACTGTTAGAAGGTGGCGAAAACCCAGTCATGTTGATTGAGAAGTACTTAATTTCCTATAAAACATCCTTGACAAAACCTTCGACGGATCATCAAAAATCCTCAAAAGATGTTGAATTTAGCTTTCTGGGAATATCTGCCGATTCGCTGGATGAAACCGCAATCAAGGAAAACATTAATACAAGAGAACTGAAAGCCATTGCAGAACTCTTTGAATCGAAAAACCGCTCAAACAGAATTTTCTCAGGGGATTGTGGTTTTCAAATTACTGATTTACAAGATTATTCAAATAAAGCCGAGATCGTTCATGTTTCAACACACAACCATTATCAAAACAACCCTATCAGTCAGGGATATTATCTGGTTTCCGAAGAGCACCGGGAGAATCAACTATACTATAACCTCTTATCCCACACCGATTTTAACTGTAGGCTCCTTTTCCTGAATGCCTGTCAAAGTGGTAACAATAGCAAGCCTGATAGTAAATGCACCTATTCAAGCTTTAAAGACCTCAATAATAAAGGAATAGATTATTTGGTCGGCACGTTATGGAACATACTGGATATTGCCGCCGAGGAGTTTGCCATCACCTTTTACAATCACATTCTGAACGATAGGGATCCTGTTGAGGCCTTAAGCCTGACCAAACGAGAGTTCATTGCCAACCCAAGGTTCAATTTTCCTCTGTTCTGGGCTCCCTATGTCATTTATGAAAACTAATAATCGCGCGTTGGTGTCATTGGCCTGACCAGAATTACATCAAAGCAATCCTGATCATAAGCCTTAGGATACTTCCCGATAAATCAGCCACAATAGGGTTTTCTTTTGGGCTATCAGGAACACAACATTGTCCGCGATTAAGTAGGGTTCTGCTTTTGCCATATCCTTCCCCACCACGGATATTGCTCATTTCTTGATTGCTTAACTGACAGATTGAAAACCTATTCAGTTCAAATACTGGATCACTTAACTCATTCATAATAAACACTTTGAGGTTTAGTTTTTGGCCAGGGAACCGCTCCCCCGGAATGTTGTGGCACAATCAATCACAACTATTGATGCAAACCATCTGTTATTCACGAAAAACTGTGACACTTTTTCACCCTGTTATTATTCACCAGGTAAACCTAATCGATTTGAAAAACACAAAATGTGTTTAAGAATATCTTTTAAAAATTAAACCCCGACCATTTGCCGGGGTTTAATTAGAGCACGTTCTGACAGCTGAGCGGTTGTTTAGAAAACAAATCGCACCGACAGAATAAAGTTCCTACCAGGAGCAGACAAACCTGAGCTGTATGGTCTGTAGCGACGGTCGGTTATGTTCTCTACGCCGGCACTAACGTTTAAACGATCATCAACCTGGCATGATGCTTTGAAGTTAAGCGTGTACCACGCTGGTGAATAGGGATTCCCATTCGCATCTTTCGCATAAAGAACCGGTTTTTGACGCTCTTCCTCGTTGAGGTTTTCGTAACTAACCTCGCTACAATAGATGGCGTAAAACTGGAGTCTTACCTTCTCATGCGAATAGGTGATCCTTGTTATGCCAAACGGAGGAGCGGCATGCCGTGAACGGCTCTCCGAGCCATCATCCATCTCCTCCTGTCCACGCTGGAAGTTGTAGTGGCTCGACAACCCGAAACCAGCAAGTAGCTTAACCTCTACCCCGGCGTGAAAGCCAAAAACATTGGCCCTGGCTGCATTTTGAATTGCATAAACCCGGCACATTTCACCATCGTACATGAGGCTATCCTGGCCATTGACCTGGTATCCCCGTCTAACCATTGCATTGGTTAGCTGAGTATAATAAGCAGTAAAATCAAGTTTCACATGCTCATTAAATACTTTAGCTACGTTGATCTCCCCGTTCCAGGCATACTCAGCCTTTAATTCGGGATTCGGAACTACTACCTCTCCGGAGGCAAAATCGAAGATTTTCCCGATATCGTCCACGTTGGGAGCCCGATAACCAGAAGAAGCGTTGAAGCTTAATCTCCAGCTCTGGCTGGGTGAATAGATTGCCCCCAGACTGGCCGTGACTGATCCATCGTTTAAACTTGAAGTAGTAAAATCGAATGGATAAAACTCCAGATGGCGGGTAAAATCAGCCTCGATACCATAGCGACTATAGCGGGCACCGGCCTGAGCCAGCAGTTTATCGCTTATCCGAAATTGATAGTTCAGATATCCGGCATAGCTTTGCCAGATGGACTGGGGATAGCGGTCGGCCACCGCCATCGGTTCACCGGTAGCAATATTGATGGCCGAACCCCGCGATTCCACATCATTGATTACAGCCTCAATCCCATAGAACAACTCATGTCGGCCCGCGATTTTCTCAAAATCAGCATTGACAGAAAGAGCATTAACCTTCTCAAGCTGAGTTCTTAAACGATTTCGGTTACCACCACTGAAATTGCGGTCGATCCGGCTCTCCTCAAAATATTGATGAGCCAAACGAACTGCCATCAGGTCAAATAAGGGATTTTGGCTTCGATGCGTGATGGAAAACAGGTTCATCATCCACTTCTGGGGACCATAGTTCCAGACAGCCGAACGAGGCACTCCATCTTCCTTAAGCTCAATGAGGCGGTCGTAACGACTATAGGGTGAAGTCTCCGAATAATGGAATCCATACTGAAAATCCCACCGATGATTCGGGCTGAAACGCAACTTTTGCATCAAGTTGTGTTGAGAATACCCGGATGGGTTCTGTATCAATGGATTAGGATTAGTAATTACCTGATCCTGCCCATCGATTCGGGAAACATAGAACGTTCTCAGATAATCCTCTGGTCCGTGTGAACCCATCTTCAAACTGCCGTAATCATTGCTACTGATACTCGTCAGCAGAGCCCAGCGTTTCCATCCCACATTGACATCCAGGTGCCCAGTCTTTTCGGAATTGGCCGATGCATATCGCAACAAGGCTGTTCCGTTAACCACTGGTTTCCCATTAGCCGAGAGTTTGGGTGTCAGGGTTTGGAATGTCATCACCCCGCCAATGGCATCACTACCATAGATAACGGATCCTGGCCCGAAAAATACCTCTGTATTCTCCATCGTTAACGGATCAAGCGAGATGACATTTTGCAGGTTTCCTGCCCGGAAAATTGCCGTATTCATCCTAACTCCATCCACCGTGTACAAGAGCCGGTTAGTGGCAAATCCACGAATCATGGGGCTTCCTCCTCCTTGCTGGCTCTTCTGGATAAAGACTTCACCTGATGAAGCAAGCAAATCGGCAGCCGTTTGTGGATTTTGAAGCACTACATCCATCATCGGGATTGACGTAATTTTGCCCGGAACATCCCTGGCAGTCTGGTTCCAACGGGTTGCTGAAACAACCACCATATCGAGGGAAACATTGGTTCGTGTCAGCATGAGGATAAACGAGGCCTCTTCCAACTGGGAATAGGTTTGCACGACCGGCTTATAGCCCAGCACACGGATCTCAATCCGGCTGGAACCTTTAAAAGCTGAGATATCAGCCTGCCCCAGAGCATTGGTCGCAGTAAATGCCCTGGGCTGCTGGCTTACCAGCGTCGCCATTTCAATAGGTCGCTTATTTTGGCTGTCCTTAATGGTTACCACCTGAGCTTTGACTAGAATACCAAACCCCAATAGCAACCAGACAAGAAATATCTTTCTCATAATGATTGAATTGAAAATAAATTAAATTGTTCATTGTTCTGTCCGGATCGCACCACCGGACAGCCCTCCTTTCAATCTTAGAGTAACCAGGGTGGTGGCACGGGAGGGGGAAAGCAATAATCGTAAATTCTTATGAATCGATAAGGGTATCGAATTTCCATACCATCATCCGCAAAAAGCACCTCACCTGAATAGGAAGGAAGAAATTGGAGCTGGAAATAGTTGGCAAGCCACCGGTAAGCCTCGCGTGTCTGCGGATTCTCTTCGGCAGCATCCTCAATCATCGCTTTCAGGCGTCGATTAAGTCTGGTTTCGCGCTGATCATGCCAACACCAATATGCCACAGAATCTTCTTCAGCAATGGTTTCCACCACATCATACATCTCACCACGATACTCAAACTCTCGCGAATGCTCCCATCGAAGAAGAGTCGTTGTTTCAGGATACGAAAACTTTAAGAGGACCAAATACTCCTTATCCATGCCTTTGATGATTTGTCGCTTGACCTCTTTCTTGACCTGTTTCTTTTGCCATTGCAGGAAAAGGGCTCCGCTGTAGAAGGGGGTAACTAGGCAGATCATCAGCAATATGGCAAAAAACTTTCTCAAGATGAACTCATTAATGACAATAACACATTCAAATCTAAATTTCTGGCAGGCTAGATGATGATTCGTCGGAGCTCTTTAGAAAAGGCCTTTCTCAATTCATCCAGTTTTCGACGTTCTTCTAACAGGCTCGATATCTGCGTAATATCTTCAGCACCTTGAAGATCTTTGATTTGCTCGTCTATTTCGGAGATCATTTTTTTAACCTTCTTACTCCTGTATGAAGCCAGCGTTTCGGGCACAATTTCGCGGAGTAGTTGCTCTTCTGACCGCACGTATGCACCTGCCTTCTCGTGTATTTTGCTAATTTGATATCCTGGTGTTAGAAGATCGACAGCCAGCTTGCTGATACTGGGATCAGGATGGTTAATAAAATGGGATTGGATATTAAACCCACTATTTCCCCAGAGTGACTGGATCTCATGGAAGATTATTTGATAGAGTGGGTTTTCGGGAATAAGGTTATCCGATTCCATTTCTTGCAGGAAAAACCCTGCAACGTTTATCGGGAGGGTTTCTCCCTTATGTTCGCCCGGTAGTTCGAGTATCGTGATCAGAGGATAATTGAGCATCAGCCGGATAATTTCCCGCTCTTCAGTTTCAAAGGGTTGAGCTTCTGAAGGGGTTGATGCCTGTTGCCGGGGAGCAGGCATCCTGGCTTCGGAATTCTGATAATCACGTCCCGAGCGTTTCTGTTCCCAGAGCCTTCTTCGCAACCGTGCTGCCTCCGAAAACAGAACCTGTTCTTCCACCCCGAGGAGCTTACTACACTCCTGAAGGTAAACCGTTCGCTCGATCCTGTCGGGAACCATGGAAACGGAGCGAACCACCTCCTGAATGAGGTTTGCCCGCTTCACTGGATCTGAGCCAGCATCCTGCATCAGCAACCTGGCTTTAAAAGTAATGAAGTCGGACTCGCTGGTATTCAACAAGTTAAGTAACTCTGTGGAACTATGCGATCGAGCAAATGAGTCAGGATCCTCGCCTTCAGGCAGGAGGACCACCCTAACATGGAGTCCCTGTTCAAGGAGCATATCGATACCACGGAGAGATGCCTTAATTCCAGCTGGATCGCCATCGTAAAGGATGGTCACATTGAGGGTAAACCGTTTGATCAGCCTGATCTGGTCTTCCGTGAGGGATGTTCCCGAGCTTGCAACACAGTTCTCGATACCTGACTGGTGCATGGACAGAACATCCGTATAGCCCTCGACCAGGAAGCACTTATCCGACTTAACTATAGCCGTGCGTGCGTGATAGATTCCGTAAAGGGTGGCCGACTTATGATAGATCTCTGATTCGGGGGAGTTGAGGTATTTTGCAGCCTGTACATCTCCCCGCAGGATACGTCCGCCGAAACCGATCACCCGGCCCGAGAGGCTATGGATTGGGAAGATCACCCGACCGAAGAATCGGTCGAACAAACGGTTATTTCCTTCAATTGCGAGGCCAGTTTTGATCAGGAGCTCATCTTTGTAGCCATTTTTTCTTGCATCAGCAACCAGGGCATCGCGCTGACCAGGGGAGTAGCCAAGCTGGAACCGGTCGATAATTTCCCTTCTAAATCCCCTTTCTTTGAAGTAGCTAATCCCGATATCTCTACCTTCTTCAGATTCGAGGAGCATTCGGGAGAAATAACGGGTAGCGTACTCTATAACTACCATCATCGATTCTCTGTCATTCTTCTGCCTGATATCCTCATCGGTTTGGTGAGTTTCAACCACCTCGATATGGTACTTCTTTGCCAGCAGTTTCAGGGCTTCCGGATAGGAGAGGTGCTCATGCTCCATAATGAAGTTCACGGCATTTCCACCTTTGCCACATCCAAAACACTTATAGATACCACGGGCAGGAGAAACGTTGAAAGATGGGGTTTTCTCGTTATGAAACGGGCAAAGTCCAATGTAATTAGCTCCCCGTTTCTTCAGCTTAACGTAGTCTCCCACCACGTCCGTGATCTCCGCGGCTTGCAGAATTCGTTCGACAGTTCCTGGATCAATCATGGAACGAAGATAGGGACAAACAGGCAGAACCGATCGTACGGGGCCTGATCAATTTGTTAACAGGCTCCGGAAAATCGATTTATCAGGCTGGTATTAGAAATCGGTCAATAGCTCCTGGAGGCGGGCGACCCCCTTCCCAGCTGTCATCTGCATAAGTTCAACCCGCCTGGTCCATCCACTACTTGATTCGTTCGGATCAATGTAATAAATGGGGGTATTTCGTGGAGCATAATCAACCAAACCAGCAGCAGGATAAACCTGCATGCTTGTTCCTATAACAACCAGTATATCTGCTACTTGGACAATTTCAGCTGCTTTGCTGATCATTGGAACCGGTTCACCAAACCATACAATATGTGGCCGAAGCTGTGATCCCTTATCGCACTTATCGCCCCACTTGAGTTCCCAGCCATCGATGTCATATATGAGCGATGGGTCAACGGTTGAGCGGGATTTACGGAGCTCACCATGCAAATGAAGCACCTGTCTGCTACCAGCTCTCTCATGAAGATCATCAACATTTTGAGTGATAATTGTGACATCGAATCTCTTTTCCAGCTCAGCAAGTCCGATATGCCCGGCATTTGGTTTTGCCTCCAACAGTGCTTTCCGGCGCTCATTATAGAAATGTAGCACCAGGTGTGGATTTCTCTCCCAGGCCTCAGGTGTAGCCACCTCTGATACAGGGTAGTTTTCCCATAAACCGTTCATATCACGGAAAGTCTTTAATCCGCTTTCAGCGCTCATACCAGCACCGGTAAGCACGATCAACCTCTTCATTAATTGGGAGTTAAAAGTAAACCTATGGCCTTCTTATATAGAACCTGCCTGCCTTCAACAGCTGTTCATCGCAGATAAACTTCCAATAGTAGAGCCCCTCAGGCAAATCGATTTGCCACTCAAGGGGCGAAACAGATTCGGAACTAATTGTTTTGACCGTTTGACCTCTATAGTCGACAATATCAAGAGAAATGGGACCTTCAGCCGTTGACAACCAACTAAACTTCATCTTCTCTCCAATCAAAAAAACCGAATCCAAAGCCGGGTACTGGATTAGAGGATTATTACTTAACCTGAATTCTCCCATAGCCAAGGATTCGTATATCGCATTTGCCTTGAAGGACATAGCATACGAATTATCCTCGATCATAGCACCTGGCGTTGACAGCGCCACATCCTCACCCACTTCATCCACTTCGATTTGGTTTTCAGGTTTCGGTAAAACAATCGGATCAGGAGAAAGAGTATCGAGAACCGGGAGGACACTTTCAACCGTTACTTCTTGATCATCAACTCCTTCCAGGCTATTTACAAAGGTACCAATCATAAATTGCTGGATCAACCATGCAATAGCCAAAACAGCAACAAGGCCGGCAATGGCTTTCACGTGGGGGTTCATTCGTCTGACCAGTAACGGTTTAGTTGTTTTTATCGGGCTATATAATTCCCGATTCTCCTCGACATGGTCGATATCTTCCATCAAATCGGTGATCATCATAAGCTCATGCCGGCAGTAGGAGCACTGTTCAACATGGCTTTTAATCCCCTTGGGCAGTTCAGCGAGAACACCGCTTAGATAGTCGGCATACAGCGAGAGGCCCAAGCTGGTCAGATGACCATCTTTGTCCTGATACACGTCGGTGTGTTTTTCCTTTTCCATTTCTTAATATTGACGAAAATTCAGGCCTCCAGCGGAAAAAATTAGTCAGAATTTTCTCCAATTTGAGCCTTTTCGATCAATAAGAACAGTGTTTCAGGAGTATAGGAACAACTCTGAGGATTTCCATTCATCATACTGATTAGTTCACTGATACGGTTTGTCGACCATTTTCTCAAAGCTTCGGCGTTTTGGTGTTTCTTTCTCAGCTGAGCAAACACCACTCCCAGAGCCTCAAGTTTGTCTTTCTTCATTTTATTGATCGTTTGATTGACCAACCCGGCCAATCTTTCCCGTTCAACCTCCCCTGGATCTTGTTCGAATCCAGTCAGGTCATCGGGTCTGACTGGCAGATCAGCAAAACTTCGCAAGGTTGTCCACAAGGCACCTTTTTCACGACCAAAAAGGGTGACAGCTCTTTCCAAGCGTTGGTACTCTTGTTTAATAATCAACTGATTCCATACAGGATTCTCATCTACCTGCTCATAAACTTCAGCTCTCGGTTCAGACACTAGGTGAGGTTTTCTAAACTCTTCGAGACAAATATTCCGGGCCACTACTGAAAGGTAGGTCCTTAATTGGCACCTGCCATCGTATTGTTCCTGAATTCTTGGCATTCGCTCAATGAGCTTTCGGTTGACTTCCTGAACAAGGTCGGGCGTGTCAACTCGAGAGAGGAAACCCTGGCTACATAATTTCCGGACGATGATCCGGATAATCGGTTGGAAACTAATGAGAAGCTCACTCGGGTTCTCTCTCAACATTTTGGTTTCTAAATCGTTACGTTTCATAGCATTTAATCAACTACATCGTGAAGGAAAGGGTTATTTGGCCTGATCTTAGCATCAGAGCCGATAGTTAGCTTTGACTGGGTTTCCTCTTCGCTGAACAGGGTGCCAGGCTGAAAAGGTGAACCTCGCCTCTTATAAGCTGGGATTCTTTCGGCTTCATCAATATGATCAGGGTTAGATAAATTTCTGTAGTTGAATTCCTGAAGGCGGTCGGCGACTGACCTTTCGGTTTGAATCGAAGGTTTCGCAGCTGGAGGTTTATTTTCTCCTTTATCCAGCTGCAGTTCTGGGTTCAAACCATTGGCAGGAACGGAAGTTGCTGCCGCCCGTGGTGGATAAGAGTTTCCTGTTGAGGAACTCGGGGTTGGTTTTTGGATGTGAGAAACTGGCGCTTGAGAATCCAGCCGGACTGTTTTTCTGACCGGTGGATTAAGCGAGATCCAGTCGGGGATTGCTTCTTCGCGGAAACCGGTGGCTATTAAAGTTATTCGGATATCCTCTCCGAGGGATTCATCGGAACAGGTTCCCCAGATAACATTAACCATTTGCCCAACCCGGTCGCGGATCATATCAGTTATAGTGCCCAGTTCATCCACAGTTACTTCGTCAGTTCCTGAGGTGATATTTAGCAGCACTCGTTCCGCTCCCTGGATATCATTACTATTCAGCAGCGGTGAATTGATGGTTTCTTCGATAACAGTCAGGGCCCTCTCGGGGCCACTAGCGGTGGCTGAACCCATAAAAGCGATTCCTCCTTTTGTCATTACTGATTGTACATCAGCGAAGTCCACGTTTATATAGCCATGTAGGGTAATGATTTCCGCAATGCCTTTAACAGCGAGCAGCAGAATATCATCGGCCTTTTTAAAGGCGTCTCCAAGAGAGAGGTTACCGTACATCTCACGCAGCTTCTCGTTATGGATGATGAGCAGTGCGTCCACCTCTCCTTTCAGTCGGTTGATTCCCTGGAGGGCTTGTAGTTTTCTGGAAGGCCCTTCGATAGAGAATGGCAGGGTCACCACCCCGATCGTCAGGATATTCAGCTCTTTACAGGCTCGTGCGACGATTGGAGCAGCACCAGTACCGGTTCCTTTCCCCATCCCGGCCACAATGAAGGCCATTTTTGTGGGTCCTGCCAGGGCATCAAGGATCTCCCCCATGCTCTCGATGGCAGCCTGTTCACCCACATCCGATCGGTTACCAGCTCCCCGGCCAGCGGTCAGGGTAGCCCCCAGCTGGATCTTCCGATCCACCGGGCTGGCATCCAGGGCAGGTTTATCGGTATTCAGCACCAGGAAATTAACATCGCGAATACCCTCCTTGTACATTCGGTTAACGGCGTTACAGCCACCACCACCAACTCCAATCACCGAAATAATTCGGTCCTCTTTAACAGGAAGGCTGAAATCAACCAGGTCTTTAAACATGATACTATGGATTGCATTTACATTTTTTGGTCATCATCTTCAAACAGTTCCTTAAAGAACTTGATTTGTGTCCATCCGCCACCTTTCTTATCCTCCCTGGATTTTCTGGAGCGTGATCGTCTACTAGAGTGTCCATCCTCTGCACCAACCACCTCAGTCTCCCCATCATTTTCGTCTCGATTACTCACCACCAAAGGCACCTCCTCCGGAACCTGCTGAGGATTGAGCGAATCCAGATCGAGAGTAAAGGGCCTGCCACTCTGGCCAGTGGTAGAGGTTGATACCGGCATCGGGCGCAAATCACCTATGCTTGTTTCTGTTTCGAGCCCAGTAGCTACGATCGTAACCCCCAAGGATGTGCCCAGCGATTCGTCATAGGTATTACCCCAGATGATGTCCGACTGTATTTTAGTACAGCGTTGGACAAAGTCCATAATTTCGGTGATCTCATCCATGAGTACCTCTTGAGAACCCGAAGTGATATTGAGTAAAATATTTCGGGCACCTTTAAGATTATTATTGTTCAGCAGAGGTGAATTAAGTGCCTGACTGATAGCCTGATATGCACGGTTTTCGCCTTCAGCGACTCCCGAACCCATAATAGCCACCCCACTATTTTCCATCACCGTTCTGACGTCGGCAAAGTCAACATTGACATAACCATGTACGGTAATGATTTCAGCGATACCTTTGGCAGCCATGGCCAGAACATTATCTGCCTGACCGAAAGCTACAGACAGTTTCTGGTCGCCATAGATATCCCGAAGCCGGTCGTTATGAATAATGAGGAGGGCATCAACATTATCCTTGAGGTTTTTGATCCCTTCGACAGCCTGGTCCCAGCGTTTCTGACCTTCGAACGAGAATGGCAGGGTCACAATGGCAACAGTCAGGATGCCCAGTTCAATAGCTGTTTGAGCAATCACCGGTGCAGCTCCAGTTCCGGTACCTCCACCCATCCCGGCCGTCAGAAATACCATCTTGGTATCAGTGGAAAGGAAACGCTTGATATCCTCCTGGTTTTCAATAGCGGCATCGCGACCTTTTGAAGGTTCGTTGCCGGCACCGCGACCGAATGTCAGGGCTTTCCCCAGCTGTATCTTCGTTGGGATAGGACTATTCTGCAAGGCCTGATTGTCGGTATTGCAGATCACAAAATCAACACCACGGATACCTTGTCTATACATGTGATTGACTGCATTACTGCCGCCTCCGCCAACCCCAATAACCTTAATGATCGATTTGGTATCATGGGGCATTTCAAAAGAATAGATTTCCTCAAACATAATGGTAGTTTTTCAGGTTAAAACCGACTGCTTTCGTTATTAAATATTTTACCAAAGCCCCTAAGGACCCGGTCTTTAAGTTGATTTACGGTCTCTTTGCCATTGAAGGAGAAACGCACCTTCCCTATTGCAGTGGGGCCAGTCTGCGAACCCGCTATCACCAACCCGATAGCTGTTGAATACTCTGGTTGGAGATACTGGCTTTCAGTTTCTTCATCAAGGTGTTGATCCGGAATACCGATTCTCACATCATAACCGGTTTTTTTCCGGATTAATTGGGATAAATTTTGAAGCATGGCACCTCCGCCTGTCAGCACGATTCCCGCGCTCAGTTTTTCGGCGCAACCTGAGTTCTCAATCTCCCAGTTGACGGCCTCAAGGATCTCCTCCATTCGAGCCTCAATGATATAAGCCAGGTTTCGAAAAGATATTTCCCTAGGATCCCGACCGCTGATTCCTGGAATCGTAACTGTTTGTCCATCAGGTGCTAATTCACCCAGGGCAGATCCAAACTGAACCTTCAGAGCTTCTGCTTGCCGTAGCAGAATGGAGCACCCCTCTTTAATGTCATAAGTGACAATATTACCACCAAATGGGATGACAGAGGTATGGCGAATGATGTTGTTCTCATAAATGGCTATATCAGTAGTACCTCCGCCAATATCCACGAGAATTACTCCGGCTTCCCGCTCGTCGCTGGTGAGAACAGCCATCGCTGAGGCTAGCGGCTCCATGATTAGCCTTTTAACCTTAAGCTCCACTCTTTCAATACATTTAGATATATTACGTGCCGCCATCACTTTGCCAATAACAAGATTGAAATTGGCTTCCAGCATCCGGCCGGTCATCCCAATAGGCTTTAAAATATCTGTTTCATTATCAACAGTATAGCTTTGAGGAAACACATGAATAATCTCCTCACCCGGATCAATCGGGGTTCGGGCCATCTGTTCATGCAGGTAATCTACGTCCGCCTGGGTGATTTCCTCATTTTCGAGGTATTTGAAGTTACTGTTTTTCAAGCAACGAATCGAATGGCTGGCAATACCCGTGTACACTTCGAGCATGGGAATATCAGCCTGCTTTTCTGCCTCTGCCACAGCAAGATTGATTGCACTGGCGGTTTCATCCAGGTTGACTACCACGCCCCTCTTTACTCCGGTTGAGGGAGCTGTTCCCAGCCCTAAAATCTCAAACCGACCCTTCTCATTCTTCCTGGTCATGATAGCCGTTACCTTGGTGGTACCGATGTCTATCGCAGAAAATATCTGATCATGTTTACCCATGTTATTCTTATTCTATCTTATTTACACTACTCTGTCTGATTCGTTTCGCTGAGTACCTGCTTTAACTTGGCAGAGCTTGCCTTTCGGGCTACCACCTGGTTACTATATCTTAAATCGATCTTATCATACCGCTGCCAACCGGCAATCGGCATAGCTTTTTCATAAAATGTCTGAAGCTTAGCCAGTTTCCATTGGTATTCCGAACCATCTCCCATAAAAACCCGATGATCCCCGATGCGGCAGTAAAGCTCTATGGTATGATCAGGCTCTACATGGATTCCGTGGATCAGACTCTCCAGGAACGGCTTTTCGTTGATATGCTCAACAATTGGTTTCAGGCTGTCGCGCAAAAAATCCCGACTAGCTTCTCCTGTGACAATCATAACCCTTGCACTATGATTTGGCGATAAGGGCATCTCAACTCCTTCTTCATCAACATAATACGAATCTTCCGAATGTACAAACCGGAAAAGCGGCGTTCGTTGCCACACGTCAATGGTGAGAAGCCCGCTGGGAGTGGCATAAACGATTACTTCACGGACGCCCGGCATTCTGAGCACTGCTTGTCGGATTCCATACTGATCCAGCTCACCCATTTTTACTCCATGCATCCTGATGCCACTGCCCTTTACATATGTCATAATTTCGGCAGGGTTGACAAAATGATTTACGTTGCTGTCCTGTACATTAGCTCGAACAGCAATACATTCCTTATTATCCAGAACAGTGTTGGTAAAGGCCAAACTAACTACCAGATAAGCAGTTATCAGCAACCAGGATACTATGTTTAATAACTTATGCCACATACGTTTCCAGGTATTCAGTAATGGGACCCACCAGTTGATCTATATCACCGGCACCAATGGTCAGCAGCACATCCGGACCTATTTCGGAGAGTGCTTGGGGAAACTCCTGTTTAGACATTTGATATTTAACCGGAGAAGTAATATGCTGGAAGATCAAGCCAGAAGTGACACCAGGGATAGGTTTCTCGCGTGCAGGGTAGATGTCCAACAGGATCAACTCATCGAGTACACTTAACTCTCTGGCAAAATCGATAGCCAAGTCACGAGTGCGCGAAAAGAGGTGCGGCTGAAATATCCCGGTTATCTTTCTTCCCGGGAAAAGGAGGCGTATTGAGTGAATCAATGCTTTGATCTCAACAGGGTGATGAGCGTAATCATCGATATAGGTTACACCTGATCTGTTAAACCGGAGATCGAAACGCCGGACAAGTCCTTCAAAGGCCAACAAGCCTTTGCGGACAACCTGTTGGCTAGCCCCCATCAGCATTGAAATAGTTGCTGCGGCCACCGCATTTTCAACATTGGTAATTCCGGGTATACGAGTCTGCAGATTCCGTACTAGAAAATCCGGTCCCACCAGGTCAAAACGGTAACCCATTCCTTCGGGCTGAATATCTTGGGCATAGAAATCAGCAGCTGGATCATCCAGGCTATAAGTGTGTATCGACAGGTTCCGGTCCGGGTCAGGGCTTAGTGAGAGGGAATGTTTAATAAGGATGTCAGAATTAGCCCTGACCCGGTTGAGGAATAACCGGAAGCCTTCTTTCAAATGCTGATAGTCTCCGTAAATATCGAGATGATCGGGGTCCATAGAGGTAATCACTGCCCAGGTCGGATTCAACGTCAAAAAAGAACGATCATATTCATCTGCCTCAGCAACAGCCAGGTTAGATTCATCCGAGAGGGAGAGATTGCTTTCGAGGCTTTTACTGATTGCCCCAAGAAAAGCAGTGCAGCCTGCCTCAGTCTCCCGCAAGATTTGTGTAATCATAGCAGTAACGCTTGATTTTCCATGTGTTCCTGCTACTGCAACTGTTTGGAATGCATTGGTTAGCAATCCTAATATCTCACTCCGTTTATGAATCCGGTAGCCGTTGGTAACAAAGAACTCAAGCTCCAGATGCTCTTTGGGAACAGCTGGCGTATAGACAACTAACGTTTCGGGCTCAGAAGGGTTATTCAGAAAAGCCATCGGTATCAAGGTTGGATCGTCCACATAATGGATATCCATACCTTCAGCAGTCAAAGCACGAGTCAGGGGCGTCTCAACCCGGTCGTATCCAGCAACAGCAACCCCTCGGCTCCTAAAAAATCGTGCCAGGGAGCTCATTCCGATTCCCCCGATTCCAAGGAAATAGACCCGTTTGACCCTGTCCGTTAGCATAGTTTAAAAACTTCGTTTACAATCACTTGCGTCGAATTCGGTTTTCCAAGAGCCTTCATTCTGAGGCTCATGGACTCAAGTTTCTGTTGGTTATCTATCAGCTTCAGCATTTCTCCGATCAGGGTTTCGGGAGCCTGATGATCAGGGATCAGGATAGCGGCCCCCTGAGAAGCAAAAGCGTTGGCATTTTTTGTCTGATGATCAGCGGCTGCCGCCGGGAATGGTACCAGAATCGCTGGCTTGCCCACAATGGCTAATTCGGATAAGGTTAAAGCTCCTGAGCGACAAACGACCAGATCAGCAGCTGCATAAGCCCTATCCATATCATAAATGAAATCAAAGACCTTAATTATGCTTGCATTTTGCTCGCTCACAAGGGACTCGGCTGTTTCACGGTAGGAAACTCCGGTTTGCCAGATCAGCTGAACACTGGAAGAGCTGATTTTGCCAAGACCTGCTGTTATCGTTAAATTGAGGCTCCGGGCTCCCTGACTACCTCCAAAAAGCAGAACGACCGGCTTTTGGGGGTCAAGGCCGAAATGGTTGACTGACTCATCCCGGGTGATTCCGGGGTTATCCAGCCCCGGACGCACTGGATTACCGGTCATCATCATTTTCCCAGCAGGGAAATACTCCTCCATGCCATCATAAGCCACGCAAATCCTACTCACCTTTTTTGCCAGGATACGATTGGTGACACCCGGATACGAATTTTGCTCCTGCAGAAGAGTTGGTATGTGGTGCCAGGTAGCAGCCCTGAGCAGCGGTCCGCTGGCAAATCCGCCAGTGCCAATCACCAAATCGGGTTTAAACCGACAAATGATCCGGTTTGCTAATATCAGACTGATAAGCAACCGGATCGGGAAAAGAAGGTTTTTTAACGACAGGCTACGGTAAAAAGCCGTAATTGGCAATCCGGTTATTCGGTATCCTGCTTTCGGGACTTTCTCCATTTCCATTTTGCCTTTAGCGCCAACGAAAAGGATTTCGGCTTCGGGCATCCGCTCACGGATTCCGTTGGCTATTGCGATAGCCGGGAAGATATGCCCTCCGGTTCCACCGCCGGAGAGAATGATCCGGTATGGTCTATCCTTTTTCAACCTGAGCCTCCTCTTCATAACTACGGCTGACACCGAGGATGATCCCGATAGACAGCGCGGTGAACAAAATGGATGTGCCTCCCCGGCTAATCCAGGGCAGGGGTTGACCGGTAACCGGAAAAATTCCGGCTGAGACACCCATATTAATCATCGCCTGAATCACGAGTCCGGTCATCAGGCCGATGGTTAGAAATGCCGGGAAAGTGCGGTCACATTTTCGGACAATGACACCTGCCCTTCTCAGCAGTATCATAAAAAACAAGGCTATTGGCAGGGCTCCGAAGACGAAGCCATACTCTTCTATGATGATGGCGAAAATAAAATCAGAATAGGCCTGTGGCAGGGAACGTCGCTGGGTGCTATGACCGGCAAATTTTCCAAAGAAGCCCCCGTTGGCAATGGCGATTTTAGCTTTGTCGCTCTGGAACTGCTTGGCCGGATCCTGATCCTTGTCAATATGTCTCACTATTCGATTGGCCCAAGTATCTGACCGCGACTCAACATTCGAATACTTTCCGATCAGGAATAGAACCGCAATTAAGACCACTCCCGCTCCAGCAAGGCCCAACAGATACTTCACCTTAACACGGCCAATAAAAAGCATGATTACACAGGTAGCAAACAGCAGTGCCCCTGTGGAGAGATTTTCCCATAGGATCAGTCCGCAGACAATAATAATTGCCAGCAAAACAGGGAGAAAGCCTTTCTTAAAATCCTCAATCTCCATCTGATTCCGACTGAGATACCTGGCTACAAATATGATTAGGGCGATTTTGGCAAAGTCGGATGTTTGAAAAGTCAGGCTAGTGCCGGGAATGACCAGCCATCGGGCTGCAGTATACCCACTCCTACCTTTTACCAGGGTCAGAATTAGGAGAATAACCGCAACAAAAAGCAGGAAGTTGGCCAAGATACTGTACCACCGATACGGAATATGGTGTACCAAAATGATGATTCCCCACCCCACGAGTAAAAAGGCAACATGACGAACGATATGGATGGTTACATTACCATCCCCCAGGCTAAGTGAGACTACTGAGCTGGCCACAGCCAGGCCGGAGTAGATGGTCAAGAAGACCAACATCACCCAGATCACTCGATCACCTTTGATATGTTGCAGCAGGTTGCGCATGTTTTACAAATTCCTCACTGCAGTTTTAAACTGCCGACCGCGGTCTTCATAGTTTTCAAACAGGTCGAAGCTGGCGCAGGCGGGAGACAGGAGCACCGTATCTCCCTGCTCGGCCAGATAAAAGGCTGTCCTGACAGCTTCCTCCATATTGTTTGTATCTACGATGGTATCAATCAATTTGTAGAAACTGTCGTGAATCCGGGTGTTATCGGTTCCCAGACAAACGATGGCTTTTACCTTTTCCCGTAGCAGCGGATACAACATGGTATAGTCATTGCCCTTGTCAACTCCACCGACAATCCAGACTACCTTGGTTTTCATGGTTTCCAGGGCGTACCAGGAGGAGTTAACATTGGTGGCTTTAGAATCGTTAACAAACTCAATTCCATGGACTTTAATCACTGGCTCAAGCCGGTGCTCTACTCCTTGGAAATCCGATAGGCTCTCCCGGATGGTCTCCTTGCGGATATCCAGGACACGGGAAGCTATCCCGGAAGCCATTGAGTTGTAGGCATTGTGCCTGCCCTGCAGGGATAAATCGAAAATGGACATATTGAACGGGTTATTATTAATGACAATATTTAGCTGATCCTCCTCCACCCAGGCTCCGGGATTATATACCGCGTCAAAACCAAATGGAAGTCGGTGAGGCAGAATTTCTCTGCCCGCCAACTGCTTCCGGATCACCGGGTCGTCACCACAGTATATGAAATAATCATCCGGGGTCATGTTCTGAATCAAGCGGAGCTTGCTGTCAATATATTTCTGGAAATCATACTCATACCGATCGAGGTGATCTGGTGTGATATTCATCAGAATCGCAATATCAGCCCTGAAGTCATACATGCCATCCAGCTGAAAACTACTGATTTCCAAGACATAAAGCTCGAAATCGCTTTCTGCCACCTGCCTGGCGAAACTCTGACCCACATTACCCGCCAGCCCGACTTTTAGCCCGGCCTGAGTGAGAATATGGTGCAACAACATGGTGGTGGTAGTTTTTCCATTGCTGCCAGTAATGCAGATATGTTTTGCTTTGGAATAACGACCGGCAAATTCGATTTCCGAGATGACCGGAACGCCTTTCTCTTGCAGTAGCTTGATGAGGGGCACCTTCTCGGGGATTCCGGGGCTTTTCATGACCAGGTCGGCACGTAGGATTCGTTGCTCAGAGTGGCCTTTTTCTTCAAATTCAATCCCATAATCCAACAACAGCTGTACATATTCCGGTTTAATCGATCCAGAATCAGACACAAACACCTCATATCCAAGCTTTTTTGCCAGGATGGCAGCTCCCACTCCACTTTCGCCCGCCCCTAGGGATATGAATCTTTGTGCCATAATTACCTGATCTTTAGGGTAACAACAGAAATAACCGCCAGCAACAGGGCCACAATGAGAAAACGAGTCACAATCTTCGGTTCTGCGTAGCCCTTCTTCTGGTAATGATGATGCAGCGGAGCCATCAGAAAGACTCTCCGGCCAGCACCGAATCGTTTACGTGTGTATTTAAACCATCCCACCTGAATAAGGACCGACAGATTTTCAACGAGGAAGATGCCACAGAGGATCGGCACCAACAGCTCTTTGCGGATTAGAACGGCAAACACTGCAATGATACCTCCCAACGCCAGGCTTCCGGTGTCGCCCATGAATACTTGAGCCGGGTAGCTATTATACCACATGAAGCCCACCGTGGCGCCAATAAATGCCGAGACAAAGACTGTCAACTCACCTGAATTTGGTATATACATGATATTCAGGTAATCAGCAATCTCATAGTGACCGGAGACGTACGCCAATATTCCAAGCGTAGCTCCAATAATCGCGGAGACTCCCGTAGCCAGTCCGTCGAGGCCATCGGTGATATTGGCCCCATTACTCACAGATGTCACAATCAGGATAATCACCACCACGAAAACTAACCAGGTCCACCGGGCAGCACCCTTCCCCATCCAGCTAACCAACCATTGGTAATCGAACTCATTATTTTTGACAAACGGAATGGTTGTAGTCGTGGGTTTGCTCTCGACATATTTATAGGTCGTAGGATTCTCCGGCCCGGGGGGTATGATGCTATCGGTTACTATTTGTTCACCGGCAGCAATGGGAATCTTTTCCCCGATCACAATATCTTCCTGGAAAAAGATGGTAACTCCAACAATGATTCCAAGCAAAACCTGCCCGGTTAGCTTAAAGCGAGCAGCAAGGCCCTCTTTATTCTTTTTAAATACTTTAATATAGTCGTCTAAAAAACCGATCCCGCCAAGCCAGATAGTAGTTAGGAGCATCAGGATAACATAGATATTGTTCAATTTGGCGAACAGGAGGGTTGGGATAATCAGAGCAGCCAGAATAATGATTCCACCCATGGTTGGTGTTCCGGCTTTTTGGTTTTGTCCATCCAATCCAAGATCCCGCACCGTTTCGCCCACCTGCTTAATTCTCAAATAGTTAATAACCCTCTTGCCGATCAGTGTGGATACAATTAGGGCTGTAATCAGAGCCATAGCGGATCTGAACGAGATATAATGGAACAGCCCCGCTCCGGGGAAGTCGAAACCATCAAGCCATGTAAAGAGGGAATAGAGCATAATCTCAGGTTTCAGTTATTAGGCGATAGGCTTTGAGGTTTGGGTATCAGGGAAACGGAGTTTTCTAAGTTCTTCGCGGTCGTCGAAATGGTGTTTCACACCGTTGACTTCCTGGTAGGGTTCATGGCCTTTGCCGGCGACCAGGATAATATCTCCTGGCTGGGAAAGGCGAACGGCAGTTTTGATAGCTTCGTGGCGGTTGGTGATTGAGAGGACATGGTCACGTTTGTCGGCCGAGACACCCGTAAAAACATCTTCAATGATGCGTTCGGGATCTTCGGTCCGGGGATTATCGGATGTCAAAATCACCAGGTCGCTGAATTGGCAGACCGTGCTGCCCATGATTGGTCGTTTGCCACGATCGCGGTCGCCACCGGCTCCAAAAACGGTGATGATTCGGCTCCCTTCGACGCGAAGCTCCACCAATGTTTTCAGGACATTTTCCAGGGCATCCGGGGTATGGGCATAATCAACAAAAGCAGTCCGACCGCCACCCAGCATAACAGTTTCGAGGCGCCCCTCAACGGGAGTCAGTCGACTCAAAGCGAGGAGGACCTGATCCTGTTCCATTCCCAACAAGATAGCTGCGGCGTACACGGCCAGGAGGTTTAAGACATTGAAGCGGCCGGTCAGGTTTGTCCACACTTCCAGCCCACCAAAGAGGATCGCCATCCCGTTGCTATGTTGTTCGACCACTGTAGCCTCAAAATCGGCCATCCCCCGTGAAGAGTAGGTGTAGCATCTTGCCTTGCAGTTTTGCAGCATGATTTCACCATTTCGATCTTCAAGGTTGGTTAACGCAAAAGCATCGGAAGGCAGGGCATCAAAAAACGATTTCTTAACCTGTAGATAGGAAAGGAAATTCGGGTGATAATCAAGATG
>LSQX01059163.1_pt2 | contig 29963 bp, 32 predicted proteins | sample 654561 | NCBI WGS metagenome assembly LSQX01 (sample SAMN04489861, study PRJNA283612) | anaerobic digester metagenome | isolation source: 4 biogas reactors fed with cattle manure at either 37C or 55C with and... | place: Denmark: Kongens Lyngby | collected 2014 | reverse complement strand
GTGAAGTGCGCATTGACCAAGCATCTTGCGTACCCCGACTTCTCGCGTCTCTTCAATAACCTCTAGTGAAAAAATCGCCAGCAGAATAGCAAAAATAGCAATGATAACAAGCGTAGCTATGAGATAGGGTGGACCTAACGTATCCTCCATGAAATAATACTCGAGGCTAAAGAACTCCTCATAGCGTACAACATAGTTAGCCGATGTATTTTTTAGCTGATTAGAAAGATAATTGCTAGCAGCCACAGGTTGGTCAGAGAGAATAAAAACTGTCAATTCAGGAGCATACTCTCTCGCTGCTACTGGAACGCCAATATCACCCTCTTGTGCTGGTGCAAACACATCTAAAAATTAAATCTGCATCCAATTGTTCTGCGAGCAATATTAGTTCTTGCGCCAAATCGCTAGGTGTCTCATCAGAATGATAATCCAATACTGCGACCACTGTAGTTTTTGGTGAAAAAGATTTTGCTTTTCTTTCGGGACCAATATAATCTCGATCACTTTCGAAGAAAGCTAGAGCATAATTGCAAGACAAGATTGCAAACATAGCTACAAAAAAAAGTAGAGCCAATCTACGTTTCATAGAAAACTCCTTAGATTAATAGAACCGCTGCGAAACACAGCGGTTCTATCTGAAAATTGATAAAAGTATGAGCGATAAATAGGCGCCAGTAGGACTCTTTTAAAGGGCAGCCAAGACCTCATTGATATCTGGCAATTCACTCGAACGGTATACTTTGCTCCATTTAACAATACCGTTTTCGTCCACTAAGACGTTAGCTCTCCCCGAGAAGCCCTGCTTCTCCAAAAATACGCCATAGTCTTGGGAAACCTTGCCTAGTGGAAAGAAATCGCTGACTAAGGGAGTCTCTTCAATAGATAAGACTGACGCCCATGCTTTTTTACTCGGAGCAGGATCCACGCTAAAACCAATTGGCACGGTGTTTTTGGCAGCAAATTCTTCGTAGTGTGCCTCCAAGGCTCGCATCTGGTCGGTGCAGACACTCGTCCACGCCAGTGGGTGCCAGGATAAAAGCACTTGTTGACCCCTATAATCAGAGAGTTTTACTACCTTGCCAAAACCGTCTTCCAGAATAAAATCCGGAGCCTTTGTACCTACCTTAATTACGTCCATTTTAATATCCTCCAAAATAAGCTCAATCGCTTTTAATAACTATATAAGTCACATATTAAACTAAACTAGGTAAGCGAACGGTTACTTATGATTGGCTTCTTTGATACAAAAAAGACGACAGCGCTAATGCAACTGTCGTCTTTAAACTGGTGGGTGATATGGGACTTGAACCTATGGCCTCCTGCATGTCACGCAGGCACTCTAACCAGCTGAGCTAATCACCCGTATCAAGCCTTGATAGCATAACTAAGACTTGAAATAATGTCAACTTTTTTCGCCATCATTTTCAATTTCATTTGGACTCTCTTGAAAATTTTCCAAATGGGCAGGCATATCGTTTCCCGCAGAAGCCATCGCTAGCTGCTTCTTAGCCTTTTTGAGTACTAAGCGCTTAATCAGCAATCTCTGAAAATAATATGCTAAGCGGTCGCGCCTTTTTAGCATAGTAACATCTAACGGGAAAAAATAACGAGCTCCGTCGAGATCAATCAGAACCGGGTACAAGCTGCCCTGCTTCATTGTCCCGAGAAAATTTACGACTCCTGCTCCGGCGGAGCTAATTTCCTCAAAGTTTTCCATGTCGGTAATAAAGATAAAGAAATTGCGCTCTGAAGCAGCTTGGTCCCAATAGTGATCAATCCAACGTTCGGCTTGCTTTAGTTTTTGATCGACAATCAAGACATTAAGCATGGGATGATAAAAAACAAAGCTGCGTTTGAAGTTTCTTTTCCTGCGCGGAATTAGGCTGTTTTGCTCGCGCTCGAAGACGTAATCGAAATAATCGCTTCGAACAATCTGATAATCTTTGTCAAAGTAAAACTGCTTAATATCCTCAAGCGGTTCCTGCCAGTTTTCCTGGGAATGAATGTATTTGCGGGGCAATTTGAAACGACGCAGCCGTGACAGCCTGCGTAGACTGTCGGGGCTACCCGGATCATAACGCTCGAGAGCATAATTGCTGAAAACTTGACGCAAGAAAATCAAGAACATGACTGCAAAGACAGCCAAGGCAAGATAAAAAATATTACGCAACCAATTAATGTCGCTTAGCTCAGGGCGGCTGGTCAGGAGATCATTAATGAAATAAAGAAACGTAGCAAAAATTGCCAAAACTATAAAATGAGAGACGAACTCTCTGATCGAACCTCTTCGTCGCATTAAGTACTCCCTAAAATAAAATTAAACACACTCGTCAGGCCGCATGTCAAAAAATTGCGGCCGAACATTTTCATTCAAAGCGGAGTTCTAACTCCATCTCGCTGACACTGGATATGGTCTGGTAAATAGAACAATATTTCGCAGCCAGCATGGCAGCACGTTCGAAGCGTTCATGCTGTTCTTCGTCTGCCCCATAGATGGTCTGAATTACCTTCACATGCTCCAAAGTGCTAGGTATCGTCTCGCGCTTATCGCCGTCGGCTGTCAGCTCACAGCTGTCAAAGTTCAGTTTCATCTTCTCGACAATATCAAGAAACGTGGCGTAAAGACAAGCTAGGAGCGCTCCTAAGAGGAGGTTATAAGGTTTTAGTTGACCTTTGCCTCGCCCGATAGACACAGTACCGTTTTCTGCTGTTAAAACACCGTCAAATTCTTCAGTAAAATTGATTCTCACATGCTCACTCATGAATGCACCTCTTCTAACGTCCCTGTAAAATTAACGTCCCTGTAAAACTAATGTTGTCTCTCTTTCTTGACCCTGACGTTCAAACTTAATCGTCATGGAGTCACCGACTTTATGTTGATTCTTAACGTCGTTCAGTTCTCCCGTTGTTGCGACAGCTTGTCCATCGGCTTCAAAAATCACGTCGCCCGCTTCCAATCCTGCAAAGGCTGCTGCACTTCTTTGCTCAACTGATACAACAAAGACACCCGGATAACGCAAACCGCTTTCCTCTGCATCATGTTTTTCTAAAGCTATAACAGAAATTCCTAGCATCGGCCATTCATGGCTACCGGTCTGAATCAAGTTTTCTATAATAGGAATTGCCGCATTAGACGGTATGGCGAAACTGATGCCCTGAATAATAGGTTCGCCGGTGCCGGTGTCAAGAATTTTGAGCTGGTTAATTCCGATGACCTCACCGTACGCATTGAAAAGAGGACCTCCGGAATTTCCGGGATTTAAGGCGGCATCTGTCTGGATTAGTCGCAAGGGCGTGCTGGATAGCTCACGGTCTACAGCCGAAACGATACCCTGAGTCACTGTTCCCCGTAATCTTCCGGTTGGGTTGCCGATCGCAACAGCTAATTCGCCCACTTGTATCAGTTCGGAGTTCCCGAACGTGAGTCTGGGGAACGTCTCCCCTCTTCCGTCAATTTTCAAAACAGCAATATCTGCATATTCATCACTGCCTACGACAGTAGCTTCATAGCGGCTATTGTCTTCTAAATAAACGTACACTGCGGTATGGCCATCTATGACGTGAGCATTAGTTACGACATAACCATCTTCGGTGATAATAAATCCTGATCCTGATACGGTACTTTGCTGAACGTCTCCAAAACCGCCCTGAGTCACTATTTCGGTGTAAATAGCAACAGTTGCAGGGCTTTTCTGCTCTGTCAGTTCAGGAATGGTTAAGATCTCCTTGCCTTCTTGCGGCAAAGGAGGAGCATAATCTACTAAGGAAAAGCCAGGATCGGTAGCCTCAACTTCACTTTGTGAAGGCTTTTCCGTTTCCACAGGAAGTGTAGCTTCCGTATCGGGCGCTTTACTTTCATGAATAACCGGTGATGAAGGTGGTGTGGAGCTTCCATTCTCATTGCCACTATCCCTGTAGCTGCTATTCACAAATCTATATAAGAGAAAATTTAATCCTGTAAAAAGAATAGCAACCACTAGCACAGTGGCAATAATTGCGATAACTGCTCTGTTGCGCTTTCTCGGTGGCTCCGGGCTATTATAGCTGCCCCTGTAAGGATCGTAGGACGAGTTATTGTCGGGTCCTGAGCCATAATTTGATTGATAATTCATAAACTATTTACCTCCACGATAAGTACATTTGCTGCTCAAAATGATACATAAATAATGTGACAATATTTGGATATTATCAGCAATTTTTGAGAAGCTTCTACGGTAAATCTTCACTGTCCTCTGCATTTTCCACCCTTAAAGGTCTTGAGAATCGAGTATCCGATATACTCTCCTTTTCTCTGATCGTGCTACTACGAATTCCGGCTGTTCTCCTCTTTCGTCTTCTTCCTTCCATCACCGGATCAAAAATTAGCTTTTTATAAGAGAAGTCTAAGAGATACTGTGTTCCTTTCATCAAGCCAAGGGACAATAGCGGGACAGCCAGAAGAGCAATCACAAGAATGAGCATCTCCAAAACTATCCATAGGCCACCGGCAACAATTCCAAGTATCATGCCAAAGAGGCTGCCCGCAAATTCAAAAAATTCAATCGCGGCAGCAATGTGATTATCCATCCGCTCAAAAACTAGCTCAGACAAATTATCTATTCGCTCCGGCACCAATGGCAGCAAAAAATGTAAGAGCACATAAAAAAGAAGAATGTACTTAAACAAATACAAAAGTATCAATAAAGGTCTGACCGCTCCGGGTAGACGGTAATAAAAGCTTGAGAACAAAGGCGTCAGAAGGACTAAAAGGATCAAAAAAACTAATGACGACGGATAGGACACGAAGATGAAAGGCCGAAGTAGGGCCGGACGAATGATTGCTACGATAAATAAAAGCAGCATCAGAAAAGACAATATAATATGAGAGCCGAAATGCCTCCTGTTTTTATAGTCTGTATCACCCCAAATAGGACCAATGAAAAAGCCTTCTAAATAATCCATCTCATCACCAAAACAAAGTTAGATCGCTTGTCTCTTCAATCAAGGCCATAAATTTGCGCAAAAATTCATCGCCCGGATCATTGCCTTCATAGGTATTAACTCGATCTTTTCCGCAAATAGTTATTTTCCAATAGAAAGGGCAGGCCTCAGAAACCTGTCTTTCTACATCGTTCTGTTGCAGCACCGGCTGATAAGGTACCCGTTGTAGAATTTTGCGCACGCTCTCTACCTTTAGCTCATTGAGAGAACGGACATAATTCTTATTCCATTGATTGCTATCCTGCCAATAGAATATTCTACGATCTAGATTAATATAGGCATGGACATACCCACGCCGAAAAACCGAGTACTCGCACTCAATAATTTCGGGGTTCTGAATAATATGTGCCGGCTTTTTATTATTATCGTCGCTCATACTTCTCAGTCCTCAGTTTACTGCCATGACACTAGTTTGCGTCAGCTTTTTAAAAATTAGAATTATTATAGCACGTCAATATCTTTAGCGTTGTTCACGTGACTCAATTATCTTGTCCGCCAAAAGGCGTAATCGTCTCATACGGTGATTCATTCCGGATTTCCCAATTGGAGGCGACATTAATTCTCCTAAGTCGACCAAGCTAAGTTCCGGATACTGCAAGCGTAGTTGGGCTGTTTGCGCCAGATGTAGGGGCAAGGAATCCAAGCCTACTGTTTCATCAATAAGTTTTATACTCTCAATCTGTCTTTCTACTGCGTTGGTCATACGCTCGATATTGGCTTCATCAAAGTTAACTTGTCGTTGGACAGTGCCCAGAAGTTCTAATTCCGAACGAATCTCTTCGAAGCGAAGTAGCGCCAGATGGGCTCCCGACAAACGGAGAAAGTCTGCGATATCATCTCCACTTGATAGATATACGCTACTGCGGCCTTTTTTGCCGGTTTTTCTGAAGGGAAGTTCCAGTATTTGTAATAGCTCGTAGAGCTGCTCATTCATCTCTGCACTTACAGGAACAATCTCCAGATGATATATTCGCTTTGCAGGATCTGCCATGGAACCTGCAGCCAAAAACAGCGGTGCTAATATAAGCCACCAATCTGACTGAGGCTTAGTTTGGACAATGGCGTAAAAATCAAAATTAAATAATTCCCACTCACGACCATTGAGATCTATCTCAATCTGTTGATCGCGTTTTCCCAAGTTTTGAATTTTCGCCCTACCTAAGCCATTGTCATTGACCAAGCTTGAGATCAGGCTAGCTGTCTCTAAGCGGGAGACTCGCATTACAAGAGGTCTAACGTCCCGATCTTTGAGCGCCACAACAGCGAAGGCTGCTAAGGCAGTCAGAGCCGCACTTGCGCTCCAATGGTAGCTGCAGAGCCTAGATAATAATTCATCTCTCACTTTGCTTGAGAAGCTTTTACTTACATCATCAAGATTAGACGTCATTACAATAAAGCCGGATTACCATATTCTTTGATATCCCGCTCAATATCACGGTGGTCAATAACAACGCGACTCAATTCTTCAGGAAAAAGTGTCGCCATGCGTTCAACCAAACGAACACTCCTATGGCGCCCTCCGGTACATCCTATTCCTATGTGCAAGCGGGCTTTGCCCTCTCTAATATACAAGGGCAAGGTGAAATCATAAAAGTCTTTCTGCAATTTAATAAACTCATCCGTCTCCGGCATCTGATCAAGATAGTCGATAACCGGCTGATCGAGACCACAGAGATCCCTGAGTTCATCTATATAGAAAGGGTTGGGCAGAAAACGTACATCTACAACATTGTCGCAGTCTGCAGGAATACCATATTTAAAACCGAATGATTGCAAGAATATCGTGATGCGAGCAGTAGACTCCGTTTTATCCATAAACAGGCGGAAAAGAGAATCCCGTAAATCTGACAAACTGAGTCCTGATGTATCTATGATTTCCGTAGCCATCTCGCGAATCGAGCGCATCAGTTCCCGCTCGAGTCTGATGGCTTCGATCAAACTCCTCCCTGCCGACAAAGGATGATCACGACGACTTTGCTTATATCTGCTGATGAGTTCTCGCTCAGAAGACTCCAAGTAGAGCAAACTTACATCCAGATCTTTCTCCTTCATATCTGCCAGAGCAGGAACGAGCTTTTCGATCAAATAGGGATTTCGCATATCCATTACTAAGGCGATTTTGGATCTGCCGCTGCTATCTTCACTGTCTTCTCGTTCAGTTAAGACCCTGAAGATTTCACTGCTCAATTGAGGCGGCAGATTATCAATGACAAAGTAGCCCATGTCCTCGAAAAAATTTGCTGCCGATGTTTTCCCGCTACCGGACAAGCCGGTGATAATTACAATATCCATTTTTTCCTTGTCTAATCCGGAGCCAAAACTTTATTCTGAATCTCTTTGCGGCAGTTCTTCCTGCCAGTCTCCAATGAATTTAACTTCCGGATAGAGCATCACATCAAACTGATTATAGACCCGTTCCTGCACAATGCGAAATACTTCTAAAACCTCGGATGCTGATGACTTGCCGTCTTGAATAATGAAACCCGCATGTTTTCCTGAGACACCGGCGTGACCGTTCCAAAAGCCCTTAAGTCCTGCATCAGTAATTAATTTCCCCGCGTAATTTCCGGGCGGGCGCTTAAAAGCACTACCCCCTGAAGGGTAATTAAGAGGTTGAGATTGATAGCGTCGCAGGGACAAATCAGCCATTTCGTCATAAATATCTTTAGCCGGCGTCGGCTTAAGTTGGAAACTTGAATTGATTACGAAATGATCTTTGTGATCATTAAAAAAGCTACCGCGATAGTGAAAGTCATGATCATCTTTCTCCAGAAAGCGGACTTCACCTTCCCCATCTATGTACTTAGTGCGGACGACAACGTCTTCCATTTTCCCTGTGTAGGCGCCGGCGTTCATGACCACAGCCCCTCCGACTGAGCCAGGTATACCGCTGGAAAAAGCCAATCCACCCAAACTCTCTGCAGCAGCGCGAGCTGCAATGTCTGAGAGCCTGGCACCGGCAGAAGCAGTCATAATTTCACCTTCCACCACTATATCGGCGAGATCCGGCGAGAGCTGGCAGACGACTCCTCTAATACCATGATCCGAGATTAGCACGTTAGTAGCACGACCCAAAACGGTAAGCGGCCAAGCTTCCCGGCGAATCATTTGAATTGCCGCCACGAAGGCGTCTTCTGTCAAGGGTCTGATATAGACATCGGCTGATCCGCCCAGCCTGAAATTACTCGATCGAGCCATAGAGACATCTTCAGCTACAAGTAGGTTGCTAATTTTCTTCAGTTCATTAAGTGCTTCTTTTTTATCAAACATAATTGCTAATTCTTTCCAGTCTTTGGGTTTTGCGTCTTCCATTTTTCCTGTTCACGTGCATTGAAAACCCGGTCCGTCAAAGCATCGGTCGCATTATAACCCATCATTTTTTGTCGATGGTTAATTGCGGCTACCTCTACAATAATCGCTAAATTACGACCGGGCCGTATCGGAATGGTTGCGGACGGGATATCAATACCCAAAAGTGATGTAGTTTCGTCCTCGTTACCCAAACGGTTATAGAATTTGCCTTCTTGCCACAGCTCAAGATTAATGATGACGTTAATATTTTCTTGCTGCTTAACGGAGGAAACACCGTAAAGTTCTTTGACGTCGACAATGCCCAGACCTCTAATCTCCAGCAAATGTCTGATTATTTCCGGTGCCCTACCAACCAAAGTAGTATCAGAAACCCGACGCACTTCAACCAGGTCGTCAGCGATCAGGCGATGCCCTCTCTTAACCAATTCCAATGCTGTCTCCGATTTGCCGACTCCACTGTCACCTGTAATTAGGACGCCTTCGCCGAATACTTCTATCAAGACTCCATGAATCGAGGTGCGCGGAGCAAGCTCGACATTAAGATACTTCACCAATGAAGCATAGAAAGAAGTTGTAGTTTCGTCTGCTTGAATTAAGGGTACGTCGTATTTCTCTGCAGCGTAGAGCATCGCGGTCGAAGCATCATGATGACGACTCAAAATAAGGCAAGGAATTCCAGTGGCCATAAGGTGACTTAGACTGCTGATCTGTTCTTTCTCCGACAAAGAGTTCAAATATGAAATTTCCATATTGCCGATGATCTGGATGCGGTCAGGTCCGAAATGTTTGAAATATCCGGACAACTGTAGTCCCGGCCTTGTTACATCTGCGACTGAAATCATGATCTCATCCAAATTTTTAGCTGAGTATATTACCCTCAAATTGAAATCATCAATGATTTGTTGTAGTGATACCATAGCTGAATTATGCAAAGCATTATGCTCCTTATATTTTAATCAGAATGCGATTCTGTGTATTGAAACCTATTCCAGGACTTTCTAGCTCTTTGTCAGGAACGGTGTATTCGGAAGTATCAAAAGCCAAAGAGTGTTCTTTCCCCTTCTCATCCACGAAGTATAACTCTATGCGTACAGAATTTTTGCTTCCCGCCTCAGACGATACATGAGTAGACTCATAAATTAAAAAGGTTCCTTCGCGATCTCGCTGCAGAGCTGACTCAAGTGCGATCGCTAAATTTTCCGCCCACTCATCTTGCTCAGAGACAGAGCTTAGAGCTCCTCCGGTGCGCAAGGCAAATGCTTCCAATTCGGCCTTGTCATGTCGTTCGCCAATTCTATCCGGATTTTCTTCATCGTTAAGATAGATTATATGCACGGGAATTTTCTTTTCTTTTGCTAATTCCTCCACGTCCGCAAGAGTGTACTCGTTTTCGGTATATCTTCCATCAGTAAGAACAACAGCAGAAGCGTGCTCTGCCTCACTTGAGAAATTAATTGCATTAAGCATGGCTTCGTGTAGTAATATTTTCTCTTCACTAGTAGAACTGCTGTCCTGGATTGCCTTTTTAGCGTCAAAGTAGTACGGTGTCAATTCTATCCGTGTATCCACGCTGTCACCGTAGCTGATTAAGGAAAACATATCCCAGTCATTTTGACCCGTTCTCGGCTCTTCTTCCTGTTCGAGCTCCTCTTCCTCATCATCACTTTCTGCAGTTTCATCTTGGGATTTATCATGATTTAGATTCATTTTTCCGATAAATATTTGCAGTTGATTCTTAATAGAACTTCCTGCGTCTATGGAGAAATCAACAACAAAGGTGATATTTGAGGTTTCCTTAATGTGCAGAGGAATCTGCTCTACCCATTCAAGATCATCGCCGGACATTTTCTCAAAAATCCGCAATATTAACTGATCCTCTTTGAGATATGGCTTACCGTCCTCATCGTCATCAATTCTAATTGCATAATCGAGTCTAACAAGAGGAGATTCAGAAGAATCCACCCGATCTATCCGCACTACCGCAGAAGGCTCCGGCTTGGTTTCCTCTGTCGTTGTGCTCGTGACCGTTGTGCTACTTGTTGTTGACTCAGTTGTGGTGATCGTCTCGCTAGGATAAGTGCTGACGGGGGCAGGATCTTCAAGACTGGGGTCGGTAGCGTCAACAGCGAGGCTAGAATCAACTTCTGTTACGGGGACGGTATTGACCTTTATAGAATGCGAGCTACTTGTCGTCGCGCTAGGAACAGTGCTTACTGTTGTACTGCTGCTGCTCGTTGGCATTTGCAGTTGTGCGTCCGTGCTGCTTGTGATCGTTGTAGAAGACTTGCTCGGATTAGTAGTAGGCTCAGTAGGTTCTGTAGGGGTGCTCGGCAACAATAGGGGCGGGTCGTACACCGTCGCTTCCTGAAACAATCCCGATGCATCTTTATTATCAGCAGTTAATCTACGATAAATCTGAAAAACGAATACTAAAAGAAGTAAGATTATTAATGCAGATATAATGATGGAAAATTTTGTTCTCGACGCTGTTCGGCTATATCCCTGTTCCGCAGCAGAATAATCAACAGCATCATCCTCTATTGCATCTTCCGGCATCAGCGGACTGCCGCAGAAAATACAGGAAGTACTGTTATTCTCGTTCTCCTGTCCGCAATTATGGCATCTCATAAATAAAACACTAACTTTCTATTTGATGTCTGTACTCAATAATCACTATTTAAATTATGATTATAACATTATTGCTGTGCGAATGACTAGATAGACAGCAAAAACATAATCTCAACTTAATGATTATACCCTCAAAATAGCTGCGAGGCTTGTGGTACAAATTCTGTAAACAGTTCTGTTATACTCAAAAACATAGAAAATTATTCCACTTGAGCGAGACCCTGCTCGGAAACTCGCGCTTTAACCACCTGTCAAAGAAAAGAGGTTAAGCATGAAAGACAGCTCGAACAATAATAATTCTCAGATCAACGAAAAAGACGTTGTACCGGAGCACGACAATGTAAATTACTCTGCTGTACCAAAGGGATATACGGACTGGAGAGAGGACGAAAGCAAAAGATATGATTCTCTTCCAGAAAAATTTAAGAAACAATCGTACGAAACTCTACCTAAACGCGGCCAAGTTCCCGGAGAATATTCTTCAGAAACAGATAAGACTGCAAAAAAAGAACGAATATTCATCCCCTTATTAATTCTACTAATTATAATTCTGCTTGTTCTTGCAAGCTGGTTGTTTTTCGGGGACACAATTATGAATCTTATACGATAATTTCTTAATAGACATAAGCTGATTACTTAGGAGAAAAAATATGCGAATGACAAAAATTATCTGCACTATCGGCCCTGCATCTTCAAACATAGATATATTACGGCAGTTGACTCAGGCCGGAATGGATGTAGTCCGCCTTAATCGATCTCACGGTACCCAAGAAGAACATGCCGCCATCATAGATTCAATCAAAGAATTGCGCCAAGAGACCGGGCTACCACTCGCTATTCTCCTAGATTTAAAAGGGCCTGAAATTCGCACCGGAACCTTCGTTGGCGGACGAGTAGAATTGCTTCCCGGACAAGTTTTCGACATATATTCCCAAGAAACCTTAGGGGATTCGACAAAGATGAGTGTGAGTTTCGAAAACTTTCACCACGCCGTTAAACCCGGAACCCCTATCCTCATTGACGACGGCCTAATCGAACTGATCGTAGTTAGTATTGAGAACGAAGTGGTCCGAACCAATGTGGTAGTCGGTGGAGAACTATCCGACTTCAAAGGTGTAAACCTACCCAACACTCCCTCCCTCTTGCCTGCTTTGGACGAGAAGGACTTCAGCGATATCCGTTTTGCAGTCGAGCAAGAAGTCGATTACATCGCCGTCTCATTTGCCCGCAGTGCTGAGGATATATCTCAAGCGCGTGCAGCTTTGGACAATGAGGGCGGACAGGCGATTAAGATCATTGCCAAAATCGAAAATCAACAGGGCATCGATAATAGCGATGAAATAATCCTAGCTTCCGATGGATTGATGGTCGCACGTGGAGACTTGGGCGTCGAAATTGCCCCTGAACATGTTCCCATGGTGCAGAAAAGATTGATTGAACAGTGTTATCGTAGCGGCAAGCCCTCCATCATCGCCACACAGATGCTAGATTCAATGATTTACAATCCCCGCCCGACACGAGCTGAAGTTTCCGACATAGCCAATGCTGTCCTAGACGGAACAAGCTGTCTGATGCTCTCAGGAGAAACTGCTATTGGTAAATATCCTGTAAAATCTGTAGAAACAATGGCTCGCATCTCTTTAGGTGTTGAGAGTGAAATTGATTACTGGGCCGACATGGATAAAGATTCACTGGAATACAACTGCGATAATGTTCCGGATGCAATTAGTCATGCTGCGGCTTCAACAGCTAAAGATCTGGATTCTGCGGCCATAGTCGTTATGACATTCAGCGGAACAACAGCCCGCTTGATTTCTCGTTTTCGTCCGGCTTGCCCTATCCTCGCTATGACGGTTAGTGAAACCTCACAACAGCAGCTGAACATGAACTGGGGTGTTAGGCCCTACTTAGTTCCTGTTGCCTCCTCTACTGACGAAGTCTTCCGCCAAGCTGTCGAAGTGGCCAAACTGTCTGACTTAGTTCATGTCGGAGACACCATTGTTTTGGCCGGCGGATCAGCTAGTGGTCGCAGTGGTACCACAAACACAATCAGGGCTGAAGTGGTGGAATAAGATTTTAATATCTAAATTAGACTTTCATGTAAGCTTCTTTTATATTGCGCTGCTTTAACTGCTCTTTCTCCACCGTTGCTAATTTCCTTTTCCAGAAAATCAGGGTGACGGCGGAGGAAGTCCCGCTCGAAAAAGTCGGGATTTTGCAGATAGTTTGTTGCAAGCTCAAACTGATAATCACTGAGTGCATTTTCTTCATGTGCTGCTTTAAACAGGGAGCTGTTTGCTTCCTCCAAAGCCACTGCTTCAATACCGAGTTCAGCTAATATCTGTAGACCGCCCTGACTGCGTTCCATAACCGCAAAGCCGAATTTAATCTTGCCACCTAGGTTTTCTACGGCAGGAAGCCAGATTTGCACCCACGATGCGCCCTTGGCAATAATGTCCGAGATATGCAGGATTCGCTTAGACCCGAGATCCGGTTGAGCTATGCAGGAATAACCATTCTCCTGCATTAATGTACCTCCCCATCCGGAGCTTCTCTCATACGCGTGCAGACAAGTCGACTTATCCTTTCTTATGCTTAGATGAGGCTTGCCTAGAACATTGGCAATAGCAATGGAGAAAAAGTAATCTCTCCTCTCGCCTCCGGATATTAGGTCAACTTGGGATAAGTCAAAAGAACTTTTCAATTTCTCAACGGACAAGTCAATTACCTTCTTATAGATTTCATTCTTCTTGATCTGCTCTTGGACAGCCACAAGTAAACGATAGTAAAAAGAAGGCATCCACTCTAATTCCGTTTCAATCTCTCTCAGCAGGACTTCCGCTTCCGCAGCCGACCCGTAAAGATATTGTGTATTGATGTAATAGGGACCGAAGTTTCCAGCAGTATACCAAAAGGGCTGATCCGCTACAGCAAACTGCAAAGCCTTGGTTTCAATGATCTCCTTGAGAAGTAGTGTCATCTTTGCATCCTCTTGTCTTCATCAGAAAGCTTTTCATTAAGTTCGAAAAACTACTTATTAGCTAAGTTTCTGAAAGCAATTGCTCATCTACTTTATAACATCCCACTGCCGCGCGTAGTATCACCTGTTTTCCTAATTATTAGTATTATTTGTAAAAAGAGTTGACGAAATTTGTTCTTAACGTATTATGATGAATGAATGCTTACACTTCGAGACCTCAAATCCTTTGTAACCGTAATTGAAAGCGGCAGTTTTTCTAAAGCTGCCGGAAAATTAGGTTTGTCACAACCAACTGTAAGTGCTCATATCAACTCTCTGGAAGACGCACTGTCTCAACAGCTAATTGTACGTTCAACGAAATCTTCTGCTGCAACTGATGCCGGAAACATTCTCTACGATTACGCAAAAAGGATCCTCGCTTTACTCAACGAAGCAGAGATTGACTTATGTGCTTTAGCAGCAAAGACAGATAACACTTTACGGATTGCAGTTTCCACTATACCGGCCCTGTACTTCCTCCCGGATTCCCTGCCGCAACTGCAGGGGGAGTTTCCTGATTTGTCGTACGACATCATCGAAACTGATAGCACAGGAGCAGCCACCGCTGTTTATGAACATCGCGCTGATCTGGCTATTGTCGGAACGAAGCTGGACTACGAAGGTCTTCTCTTTACCAAGATAGCCGAGGAATCTTTGCTCCTAATCGCCCCGCCTCAAGAGCCTTATAGCAGTGCTGTGGGCAAAGTAAATCGACAGAATCTGCAAAATTGGCCCTTTATTAGACGCGAAGAAGGTTCCGGTACTTGGCAAGAATCATACAACTTCTTCAGATCCTTCGACATCGATCCTGAAGAGCTGAACACTGTCGCTAAAGTAAATGGAACCAGCATGGCTCTTCACAGTGTAAAGGGCGGCCTTGGCTACACCTTACTGTCGGAACAAGCTGCCAAATCATATATTGAAAAAGGCGAAGTCCTAGATCTTAAATCCGACTCAGATCATTTGAAACGACATTTTTGGCTGGTAACACCAATAGACAGACCGAGCACGCCTGCGCTGCGTTTTTTCACGGCTTTAATCAAAAAGAAAAACACCGGTAATCATTAAAGCAAAGTGTGACGTTTATTTATCTACTTTTGCGTTAAACTATCATTACAAGCAAATCATCGAAAATGCATATTGTTTATTATTGACTAAATTAATATATCAGAATTTGATAAGAGAAAGCTAGATATGACTAAGGTATTGATAATAGCAAACCCCGTTGCAGGCAGGAACTCTAATGCAAAACCCTGGCTGGAACTTGAAGAAGAACTTCTCCAAACGGGAGTAGCTGTTACTATACGTAAAACCTCACAAAAATACGACGCTACTTTAATTGCGGCGTCTGAAGGTTCCGCATACGACTTCGTTTGTGCTTGCGGTGGAGATGGAACTCTTTCGGAAGTCGCTTCCGGCCTAATGTTGTTGACTGAACGGCCTTATCTTGCTTTTTTGCCCACTGGCTCCACCTGCGACGTCGCCAAAAGTTTCAATCTCCCATCCGAGCCACATTTAGCTGCAGAAACGATGCTGTTTGGGCCCTCCTTTGCCATAGATATCGGCCTGATCAGCGGTAGTGAAGTCTTTATTCGCTCAGACCTGCCGGATGGATCCGCTCCTGATGAAGTCAATCGACTACCTCGACATTTCACTTATGTCAGCAGTTTTGGAGTTTTCAGCGAAACCTCCTATGCCACTCCGCGCAACCTGAAAAAGGCTTTGGGTTATTTCGCCTATGTTTTAAGTGGAATTAAATCTCTTTCTACAATCGAGTCCCTGCGGGTTAAGGTCACCAGAGATGGTCGTAGCACGGTTGAATCCCTTATCTTCGGAGCAGTTGCTAACTCCAGCTCAATCGGAGGAGTTCTTGAAATTAATGGAGCTCGCTTTGATGATGGCAAGTTTGAACTTCTCTTAGTACGCACTCCGGACAGCATCATGCAGATTGGGCCCATGTTGAATAACTTAATAAATAATCATAATGATCCGCTTATCATCAGAGAGCTGGTTACTGACTGCCAGTTTGAGTTTTTGGACGACCTAAACTCCATGACAGTCGACGGAGAATACGGCGGCACCCGTCAAAACTGGCATTTCACCAATCAGCCTCGCTCTATCAAGTTGAAAGTTCCGGAGTTACCACACCTGCCAACTCATGTCGATACAGTAGACGGCGCCAGACCTAGACATCTAGATTAAACTTTTCAATTTTTATGCTTATAATGAGGAAAAGGATGGTTTTGTTAAATGGACGAAATTAAACTCACATCAATGACTAGCGCCGGGGGCTGAGGTTCAAAATTGGGACCGGAGGTCCTTTCTGAGCTGCTGTCAGGCTTACCGAAAGTGCATGATGAGCGCCTAATAATTGGCTATGACTCATCTGATGACGCTTCGGTTTATTTGGCGCGCGCTGATTTGGCCATTGTACAAACAATAGATTTTTTCCCGCCAATAGTGGATGATCCCTACGAGTTCGGTTTGATTGCGGCAGCAAATGCTATCAGTGATATTTATGCCATGGGTGCCACACCGGTTACGGCACTCAACCTAATACTTGTCCCCAACTGTTTACCCAGAAAAATGGTGCGTGAGATCTTGCGCGGTGGAGCAGATAAGGCAATGGAAGCCGGTTTAATCATTGCCGGCGGCCATTCGATTGAAGACGAAGAACCGAAGTATGGTCTTTCAGTCATGGGTTTGGCCCACCCTGATGAGCTCTGGTACAATAACACTCCTCGTATCGGTGACATCCTGCTGCTTACAAAAGCCCTAGGGACGGGCGCACTCACCACCGCTATGAAAGTCGACTTGATTACTAAGGAAAGCGAACGTATCGTAATAGACACGATGGCCCGCTTAAACAAAAACGCAGCGGAAGCAGCTCGCGACCTCGATGTATCGGCAGCCACCGATGTGACCGGATTTGGGCTCTTAGGACATGCTGCTGAGATGGCCGGAGACGAGAAACGCTGCAGCTTAATCATCGACAGCGAAAAACTTCCCTTCTTGCCGGAAGCGCTTGAGCAGGCAGCCGGAGGCATTTTACCTGCAGGGGTTTATCGAAATAGAGATTTTGTCGGACATAAGGTAGACTTTGCCACTTCCGTCCCTCTAGCCTATGCAGATCTGATGTTCGATCCGCAAACGTCAGGCGGACTATTGTTAGCAATGCCGGAAAGCGACGTTCCAAAATATTTAGCTGAAATAGAGAAACGGGGCGAGACAGCCACTGTCATAGGCAAAGTGGCTGAGTACAAATCTTCTCCGCTTGTGGTTGTCTGATAAGCACTTAAACTTCTTGCGCTATTGTCTCAATAATATCAGCAACTTTATCAATATCAGACAGACTGTGATTGTAGGCAAATGAAAAGCGTACTGTTCCCTCCGGATATGAGCCAATTGTTTGATGAGCACGAGGAGCACAGTGCAGCCCGACCCGAGTCAAGACTCCTGCTTCAGCTAGACGCTGCGAAAACTCTGCCGAGTCCATCCCCTCCAACTGTAGCGAAACTACCGCTACCCGTTCTTCTCTTGCATCAGGATCAGCTATCCCGAAGATCCGAACTCCGGAAATTGCATTCATACGGCGTAAAAATTGAGCTGTCAAATCAGCTTTATGCTGCTGAATCGTAGAAATCCCTTCAGTCTCAAGCCAATCCAAAGCAGCGCTTAATCCTGCAATAGCAGGCAAGGGCAAAGTCCCGGCCTCAAGACGATCCGGTAAAGCTTGTGGCATTGTTTCTATATTTGAAAAACTCCCTGTTCCGCCGCAAATTACCGGCTCTATCAGTTCAGCGGCCTTCTCCGACAAAAGTAAAGCACCTACGCCTTGTGGTCCCAGGAGACCTTTATGACCGGTGATGGCCAGAACGTCAATACTCTCTTTCAACATCGACAAGGGTATAGTTCCGGCAGCTTGGGCACTATCGACAGCAAACAAGATTCCTCTCTCTTTGCAGATCTGTCCGATTTCTTTTAGAGGCAGACAAGTACCAATAACATTTGAAGCGGCAGTCACAACGACCATTTTCGTCTTCGGCTCGATCAGATCAACGATCTTTTCGGGGTCAAGACGACCGGCTTTGTCGGTCGCAGCAATGGAAAACTCTATCCGCCCTTCATTGCGTAATTGTGTCAAAGGCCTCATCACGGCGTTGTGTTCTACTGAACTGCAAATGACGTGATCGCCGTTTTTTAAGATCCCATAGAACAATACATTAAGGGCCATTGTTACGCCCGAACTAAAGGTGACGTTTTTAATTTTAGGAGCATCAAATAAATTCGCCAGCTGTTCTCTGGTCCTATAGATCATGGCCTCTGTATCAAAGGCACCATCGTAAATACCCCGAGCAGCATTGAAGGCACCGGCATCGATAAATTTCATCATCGCTTCACCGACCGGTGGAGCCTTTGGAGAAGCCGTACTCGCTTGATCTGTGTTAATGAAAAACCCCATAAATACCCGCCTTTGCGTCTTTATCCGAAAAACCTATAAAGCTTAATCTTTTATATGTAATTGTATAATATGCTTGATTTGCGTGGGAGGCAAACAATAGACATTATCTATAAACTCTTTGTCGCTGCGTGAATGATTTTTTATAAGGAGAATAGTATGAAGAAGAAAAATCTGTTTCTTGTTGTAGTAACAGGCTTGGCTCTGGGTGCTGCCGGTGTCGGTTTGATGCTACTGGGAAACCCAGCCAATATGGGTTTCTGTATTGCCTGTTTTATCCGTGACACTTCCGGTGCGCTGCACTTACACTCGGCCCCGGTCGTACAGTATGCACGTCCGGAAATAATAGGTCTAATACTGGGATCGTTCATTATTTCGATTGTCACAAAAGAATATAAGGGTAGAGGCGGTTCATCACCCCTGACACGCTTTGTTCTCGGCTTTTTCGTTATGATCTCAGCCCTTGTCTTCCTAGGTTGCCCCTTGCGCATGGTTCTGCGTATGGCAGCTGGCGATCTTAATGCTTGGGTCGGACTCATCGGATTCGTTGCAGGAATATTTATCGGAGTTCAGTTCCTCAAGAGAGGCTACTCTCTGGGACGTACCCATAAGAAGAATGCCCTTGAAGGAGCAACACTGCCTATTGTACAGGTTGTTTTGCTGGTAATGCTGCTCGTAGGCGGCCTACTTGCTTCATCTGAATCAGGACCTGGTGCTGCTCGTGCACCGATCTGGATTGCACTGCTCTTAGCTCTTGTTATCGGGGCTTTGGCTCAGCGTTCACGTCTTTGCCAGATGGGCGGTTTCCGTGACTTGATCATGTTGAAAGACCCACACCTCTTCTGGGGTGGCCTGGCCATCTTTGTTGCTGCTCTGATCTTTAATCTGGCAACAAGCACCTTTAAGCTCAGCTTTATTGGTCAACCTATAGCCCACAGCCAATGGCTCTGGAACTTCCTGCCAATGGTTGGTGTCGGTTTAGGTTCCGCTCTACTCGGCGGTTGCCCGATGCGTCAGCTCGTCCTCACAGGTACCGGCAATGTTGACTCCGCCATTACCGTGCTCGGCTTATTAGTCGGTGCAGCCTTCTCTCATAACTTCGGTCTCGCTTCAGGCGGCGAAGTCATCGAAGAGGGTGTCAGAGTCAGCGGTGGTGCAACACCCGCAGGACAAATTGCTACTATCGTTTCACTGGTAGTAATGGTGGTAATAGCGGTCGCATACACTAAGAAAAGAGAAGTTCAAAAAGAAAGGATATAAAAATGAAAACAGTTGATGCACGTGGACTATCTTGTCCCGAACCTGTCTTTTTAACTAAACAAGCATTGGATGCAGGCGAATATCCCTTCGCAGTCGTTGTCGATGATACGACACCTCTGGAGAACATAAAGCGCTATGCAAATCTTAATAAGCAAACTATCGAAGTTGCTGAGGCTGATGGCGAGTACACCATTACCTTTGTAAAGTAAGATAGTATACTCACGGCTGGGCAGGTTGACAAGTTCTATCAACCTGCCCACAATGTTAGCTGATGAAATATGTAGCGACTTTTTATACCCATTTTGGTGCTTTTACTTTCCACAAGCGCCTTCAAGAACTTGGCGATGATTCAGCCAAGTTAATTGCTGCTCCGCGCAAAATCAGTGTATCCTGTGGAACCGCGGTCAGTTTCACTCATCAATTTGATCCGCAAATAATGGCTGACGAAGATACAGAAGCCGCCTACATTGTTAAAGACGATGAATTCGAGATGGTTTATCACAACGAATAGCTCACTTCTCTATCGAAACAGGCTTTTTCCCGGATTTCTATTCACAATTCCAACTGAACAACAGTCACTATTTGGTACAATGTAAAGTAATTATTTAACTATCTTAGCCATAGAGGAGTTTTGTATGACAATCATTTCCAGTCCCCGAGATTTACCTCAGCTTGACGAATTTATTGAATATGAAGAACTACAAGAGCTAAAGGATCGATATGGTCGCGCCCCTGTTCTTGAATCCAGTCGTATCTGTATCGACAATCTGCGCCAAAGACTTCTGCAAGGAGCAGCTAGTGAAAGTACAGATTCTTTACTGGCTGCAGTTTTTGAACATGTTAACCTAAGTCAAAGTCCCAAACTGCGACGAGTTCTAAATGTCACCGGTACCATTTTGCACACCAACTTAGGACGTGCTCCCCTCGCCCAAGCCGCAGCTGACGCAGTCGCAGAAATCGTCTCTTCCTATAGCAATTTGGAATACGATCTCGATAGTGGGAAAAGAGGCTATCGCACTACTTCTATTGAGAAGATGATGCAGGATATTTTTGGAGTTGAGGCGGCTGTGGTCGTGAACAACAATGCTGCGGGAGTATTGTTGACGCTAGCTGCCATAGCTCGAGATAAAGAAGTTATCGTTTCGCGCGGTGAACTGGTCGAGATCGGCGGTTCTTTCCGTATACCGGAAGTAATGAGCGAAAGTGGCGCCAAATTAAGGGAGATCGGCACCACCAATAAGACACATCTTAAAGATTATCGCAACGCCATCAACGAAGAAACAGCTGCCTTGTTAAAAGTGCATCGTAGTAACTTCCTCTTAGAGGGCTTTACTTCCGAAGTTTCTATTCAAGATTTACAGCTTTTAGCGGAAGAAACAGGTCTACCCTTAATTTATGACCTGGGGAGCGGTTCTTTTTCTGAGGCATTGGGAGCGGTGCTGCCCAACGAGCCTACAGTTAAGGAAGCTATTGACACAGGAGTGGATCTCATCCTTTTCTCCGGCGATAAGCTCTTCGGTGGTCCGCAAGCCGGCTTTATCTTAGGTCGGGAAAAGTATATCGCCAAGATCAAATATCATCCCTTACTGCGTCCCCTGCGCGTAGACAAGATGACTCTCGCTGCTTTAGAAGCGACTTTGCGGCTTTACGCCGACCCGAACAAGGCGAGAGAGAACATTCCTTTGCTTCAGATGACTTTGATTGACCTTGAAGAACTGAGAGAACGCAGTTCACGACTACTCGCTCGTTTGCAGGAACACGGCATCGTGGCCTCTCTGGAAGAGAGCTCATCTGTCTTAGGCGGAGGTTCATCGCCCGGAGTGCAGCTTCCCTCCTACAATGTAGTTGTGACACCAGCCAGCAGTCAATCAGCTCAAAAGCTCGATAGCGCTTTACATCAGGCGGAGACTCCGGTAATAGCGCGCATTGTAAGAGAACGTCTGCATTTTGACTTGAGAACTATTAGAGCTGAAGAAGATGAAGACTTAGGCTCTATTCTGCTTAACGTGTTAAAAGAGGACAAGTAATGAGCAATAACGTAATTATTGGCACAGCGGGCCATGTTGATCATGGAAAAACCTCGCTCATCAGTGCTTTGACAGAAATTGATACCGACAGGTTGCGCGAAGAAAAAGAGCGCGGCATCACTATTGAGCTTGGCTTCGCCTATCTGGATCTCCCGGATGGAAAGCGAGCCGGAATTATTGATGTCCCCGGACACGAGCGCTTCGTTAGCAACATGCTGGCCGGTGCCGGCGGAATTGATATTGCGCTCTTAGTTGTAGCAGCTGATGAGGGTGTAATGCCGCAAACGCTGGAGCATCTGGGGATTCTGCACTTATTAGGTATCAAACAAGGACTGATTGCTCTAACAAAGATTGATCTGGTTGATCAGGAATGGCTGGAGCTGGCTGAAGAAGATTTACGCGAACAGATTGCGGGCACCTTCCTCGAAAATGCAGATATTTTTCACGTCTCTTCCAGAAGTGGACAAGGGGTGGCGGAACTGAGACAGGCTTTAATCGCAGCTGTCACTAGCGCCGATGAGAAAAAGCTCTCAGTCCCCTTCCGTTTACCAATCGACCGCGTCTTTACACTGAGCGGAATAGGTACAGTCGTCACGGGGACTTTAATTGAAGGAAAACTGGCAACAGGTGACGATGTAGAACTCTACCCTCAAGAAGAAAAGGTTCGTGTGCGCTCCGTGCAGGTTCATGATGAGGCCGTGCCTGAGGCGCAAGCAGGGCAAAGAGTTGCCGTTAATCTATCCGGCACCAAGAAAGATGAAGTGGAACGAGGTAATATCCTAGCAGCCAGTGGCTCCCTCTATCCTTCGTATATTCTCGATGTAGACTTAAGAGCCTTGAGGCACAGCCGCTTCCAAATTGAAAACGGCATGCGCGTCCATTTATACCATGCATCCAGAGAATTGCTGGGCCGCGTGGTTCTTCTCGATCGCGACCTCCTGGAAAAGGGCGAAAGCACCTTTGCACAGTTGCGACTGGAAGAGCAAACCTACATTAAATATGGCGATCATTTTGTCATCCGCTTTTATTCTCCCGTCGAGACTATAGGCGGTGGGATCGTTCTGGACCCGATGGCTAACAAACGCAAGCGCTACAGCCAAATGGATGACTTCGATATAATGCGCTCGGAAGACGCCACAGAAAGGTTAAACCTTTTACTGAAAAACAGCGCCTTACGTTTCACTCCTTTGAATGAACTCTATTATCGAGCAGGAATTCTATCTGCTGATGGTCAAAGACATCTCGAGACCTTAGTCCAACGCTCTGAAGCCTTGCAGCTCAACGAGCAAACTGCCCTCCATATATCGGCAATGGAAGTCTTGGCACAGAAGTGTAGCGATATTTTACATGATTTCCATCAAAGGCTGCCGCTCGAACGAGGTGTGAAACGCGAATCTCTACGCACACAGCTACTTCCGCGAGCACAACTACAGGTTTCCGATCGCGTTATAGATGAGCTGGTTAATCTCGAATATATCGAAGACAGAGGGGGGCTGATTGCTTTGCGCAGTCACTCCGCCGCTTTATCGCCAGAAGAAGAGGAGCTCATTGCTGAACTCAGTAGTCGTTATCAGACTGAGGGCTTCTCCCCTACTGCAACCGATGATTTGATTGCCGAATATGACAAGAAATATAAGCTAGATCAAATTCTGTCGCGGATGCTAAGTGACGGCATCTTAATTCGCCTCACAGAGCAGATTTTGATGCACCATGAATATGTAGAAAAAGCTTACGAACAAGTTAGAAAAGATGTCGACGAGCGCGGATCAGTTGCACTCGCCGACTTCCGGGATGAGATCGAAACTACTCGTAAATACGCTATTGCTATCCTCGAATATTTCGACCGCATGAAGTTTACTCAGTTGAGCGGAGATGTACGGGTTTTACTTAGGAAGTAAATTCCTCACAGTATATTTTTTAACTAGCCAGATAGGGTTGTAGGAGAGCTTGGACTTACGCAAGCCGGGATCTCCTGCGTCATCTTCTCTGTTGACGTAGGCAATGCCTTCCTTAGCAAATTCGCGGATAAAGCTAGTCATCAGAACCTGATATGCACCGCGATAATCAGTGTTGGCCTTCTCGACGTGCACATAGAGCGTGTCGCCGTCGTACTCTCCTAAGGAGAAGCCAACCATTAGGTCGTCCTCAGCATATAATGCTGCTCCGAAGGCGCGATACAATTCCATGTTATCCAGCACTTCATGAATCTTCTCGGCCTCATCCAAAGCAGCAGCTGTCGCTTCAGTATCTTCTTCAACGTAGCGGTCCAAGAATTGGTGAATTTCGGGAAGCATGGCTTCATCTATAAGCTTAAAACTGCTATACGGATACAAGCGATTAAAGCGGTTAATGTTATTTCTAGTGGAGCGATGGATTCTTCCCTTTAGCCCTAATATATCTTCAACCTCATAGAGGTAATCGAAGTAATCTCTTTCCTCGCAGACATCCATCTCGGCATAGAAAGATTCCAATATCTCCAGGTCGCTTTCGCCCACAATGCAATATTGAAGCTCGCCGTCGCCCTCACAGGAATCGCAATACTCCTGAATAAGTCGCATACCTTCTTCCCTGTCGCCACCTAACGGGACAGTAAAAGAGCATTCATCGTCAAAGATGCGCAGACGGAAAATGAGATTTCCGGCTCCAAAGGCATATTCATACTCAAAAGCGTCACGCCAGATGTAAGTACCGCCTATTGTCCAGTCGCAAAGCCGTTGAGGATGCAGCTCCAAATAGGGTGCAATTTCCGGAATTGTGTCAAGTGTTAGTTTCTTAAATTCAAGCATAATAATCGCAAAGATAGCGAAGTCCCCTTAACAACAAAGGGACTTCGCCAATAAATAGTGCCGGGCACTAATCTTCGCTGATATACCCCGCCTTCCGCAGGATTTCCTCGGCCGCTTCTGCCTTGGCTTCTGACACCATGACGACCGGGCCTGTACAACCCATTCCGCTCTGAGCGTAAATATTCTCTCGCCATAGATTGTGAACTGCATCATCCAGATCCAAGACTTCGATGCCGCTGATCTCGTAGGTAACTACTTCCGTTGGCGGAGCTGCGACTTCTTCTTCCGGCTCTTGCTTCGCCGACTTGGCCTGACGTTCTGCTAAGATCTCCTTCAGGCCGGCTTCATTAGCCATTTCCATTTCCTTTTTATAGACTTCCACTAATTTGCCCTTTGCCATGGCAGCTGCATAGCGGATTGCGCCTGCAATCAGGCTCGAACCGGAAGCTCGTGAAATGATGTGCACGATTCCTTTCATGCCTTCACCGACGCCGGGGCCGTAGCCTTCACCGACTGTTTCATAAGTACCGCCGGAAGAGTAGGCAGACAACATTTTAACAATGACGTTGCCGCTGAGAGAGTCCGTCACGAGGACATCCTGTGAGCCGAGCAAAACATCGTTGCCGCGCATTACAACTCCGCCGTCAGTCCGCTTTGAACGTGCGGCTGTAAAGGGGTAGCCTTTGTCACTGAGCTTCTTCAAAATCATCTCAGTTTGGCGGGCTCCGTCGAGATTGAGTATGCCGACTTGCGGCTTCTCGATACCGTAGGCCTTTGCTGTCGCTATTCCGGCGATTGCCCCCTTAACCATTGCCTCTACACGATCTGTAGCTGCCGTTCCGGTGGTTGTTGCCAAGAAATAGCTGCGACCTGTTGCGGGGGCGACTACGCGACCCACGGTGGCGACTCCGATCGGGAAAGGATAATGCATCGCTACTGCGGCATCAGCTTTTCCTTCTTGCAACAGTTTCTCCATCACATCAAGACAGTCATCAGCACAGTCTGAAGGTACAGTTTCTACACCTTCAGCTTCGATAGTTCCGATATAGATAACTTCGATACCGTCTTGCGCTGCTTCCAGGCAAGCGGCCATTACGTTTTCTTCGCCATGTTCAGATCCGATGCCGGTTACTGCGATTCTTACACTCTTTCCGAAAGAACCTGTTTCAATACCCTGCGCAATCTCTTCGAAAACACTGGCAATTTCTCTTTTGATATCCGTCATGGAATCACCTGCTTTCCAGCAAGCTGGAAGCAAAGTCACGCAATGATTCGGCAATCAATCCGCGAATCTCATCACGCGAGACTGTTCCTGCTGCTTCTTCTATACCTTCATTAGCCTGAACGACGAAAGAGATACCGTCGAAGAGGTTGGTCAGACGTCCTAGGAAGAGAGAGCCTTTTCCGACGATCATAATCTTGCTCATATTGCCTTCCAAGATTTCATGTCTACCATGACCCAGATAAGGCACACCTGAAGGAATATGACCTTGAGTTGGAGCAAAGCCAACTACACCGTGTTTAGCGACGAAATCGTTCAATTCTTTACGATCCAGATCGCCACGTCTGACGGCTAAGGCGCCAATCATCTTCATATTTGACTGCGGTACGTCTCCGGCTCCGGCTGGTTTGGTGACGTCAGGGTTCTGCATCTCAGGAGAGAATTTGTCGATATCGGTAATGCGCAAGCCTGCTTTTTCTATAGGATCGACTACCAAGGATGCGATTACGTTCTGAGGAGAGCTGCCGGTTCCGACATTATGTTTTCCCTGGATGTCAAGATTAATTTCCGGGTTAACGCCGTCATTGGCAGAGATGATAACAGCAAATCCACCCAAGACATCTTCCAAAATAGGGAGATCCTTCTTGACGTGTTCTTTGCCGTTCATACCTAGTTTGGCTGTACTGCCACCGGCTGTCACTGCTACACAGTTGAAGGTTCCGGCTTTAACCAGAGAGGCAGCCAGAGTTAGAGCGTGAGAAGGTGCGGCACAGAAACCACGAGTGTCAGATCCTGTAGCGTTGTCCATACCTACCATTTCTGCGGTAGCTTTCGCGAAGTTACCGCCGCCACGCTGGTTCATGTCACCGCAGGCTTCTTCAGAACAATCAATAACGTAGTCGACTTCGCTGGCATCCACCCCTGCGTCTTTGAGGGCATAGAGTAGAGACAGTGCACTTGAAGCTTTAGAGACCAAGTTTTCCAACATTACATGTGCTGAAAGGTTCTCATCAATGCTATGGGCACGCTTGACACAGCCGACTAATTTTCCTCCTGAATAAAGAGGCTCGCCTGCTTGTTCATTGACGTATTTCTCAATCTCAGCGAGCTCCACGCCTTCATGAATGCGGTTGAGGATATGCTCAGTAATGATCTCGTCTTTGGCTAGTTCCGGTTTATATTTTTCTACAAAAGATTTTTCCAGATAAAGCAGTTCAAATTCATCACTGGCCTGAACCAGGAGATAGAATTCTTCCTGAGGCATGATTTCGCCGAATTTGCCGTATCTGTCGTTTATAGGGCTGGCTTTGTCATACCAAGGAAACTCGACTTCTTCTAAAATTTCCGGTGTATAATTTCCGATATAAACCTGGTTCGGATAATAGGCACAAACCTGCTCATAAGAACGAATGTGATCTCCCAATTTTTTCAGATATTCAGATTCAGGGTTTACAATACGCTCCGTTGTCTGAGTTGTTCCATTTTGCAGGATCATATCCGGTACATGGACCATAGGATATCCTGTGCCTCTAATTACACTATTCATATTAATAGTTCCACCTTTCACAAAATAAAGTTTTTATTTGAATCCGGCTTTCCGGTTGATTCTATTTGTATAAATTGCTTTCTAGCATGATTTACGATAATAATTTGCTAAAAAGAAAGCCTCGAATTCACTACCTAATTAAGGAGCTTATCCGAGGCGTCTTTTATCACATGTTCGATTACTAGCAGTATTTGGTATATTCCTCTCTGATTGCTTCCATCTCTTCAGCAATTTCATCAAGGTCAAGTACCATCTCCATCATTCCTACTTGTTCATCGTAGATATCAGGATCAAATTCTTCCTTAACTGCTTCTTCGCATACATGGTATACACAGAGTCCCAACGAGACTCCAGTCAATGGACCTGCATAGGTCGGGTCACCTGCGGTGACCGTCTCAGCGGCGAGTCCTGCGGCTTCTCCCTCTCCGGCGCCAACGAGAACTATAATGTTCTCAGCCCCGTGTTCTTCAGAGAGATCCAAAACTCTTTGCTGGTTTTCAAGGTCCATTGCACCTGCGGCTGTTCAGACGAAACACTCCGTTGAGGAGTAGACAACCTCGGCCCCGGCCGATTCTACACAAAGTGAAATCGCAGGACCGGGAACACCGTCACGGTCGCCAATTACAATGGCTTTTTTACCTTCAAGTATACTCACTGTCCAGACTCCTTTCTTTCATATTTATCAGTAACACCCGATCCCAAGATACGGATGTAGACCAATCACAACAATATTTAAAATTATCAGAATTTAGATATATTTCTTAATCATTTCTTCTACAGCTTGAGGAGTTGCGTCGTCTTTGACGAGCTCATCAACTCTTTCGCCGTCTTTGTAAATTGAAATATTCGGCAAGCCCATTACCTGCTGAGATATGGCAACTCTTCTGGCTTTTGAAGTATTTAAACCTGTAAAACGAATTTTATCTCCATAAGTTTCTTCATACTTCAGAATATGCGGCATTAAAGCTTCACAGGGTTCACAGCCGTCTCCGAAGAAATCGACCAAAACATAGCCTTCGCTCTCTAGTACTTCTGATTGAAAATTTTTCTTATCTAACTCAAACATTTTGCTCCCTTTCTAGAGGCTCATTAATAAGCACTCTAACTCTATTATTCTAAGTTCTTATCCAGATAATTATATCTGATATTTGTGTGTTTAAACGTAATAATTGTAAAAACTAATCTAACTCACCGGCTGCCAGATCATGTTCAACCTGCATCGCTGCTATCGCGCCGTCCGATGTAGCAGTAACTACCTGACGGAAAGGTTTGATCCGAATATCTCCGGCCACATATACACCTTTAAGATTAGTGCGCATACGTTCATCACCGATAATATAATTATCTTCCATTTCAAGCTGACCTTCATAGAGTTCAGAATTGGGCAGGAAACCGATAAACACGAATACGCCGAAGAGACCATCTTCCGGATCTGCTTCAACGACACGCTCTTCACCTGTTTGGGTATCTTTTACAGTCATGCGGGAAAGAAGTCCGTCACCATCAAGTTTTGTTACTACTGAGTTCCACATAAAGTGAATCTTCTCATTCTTTGAAGCGCGTTCCTTGATTGACTCAGTGGCGCGCAATTCGTCACGACGGTGAATGATTGTTACTTTACGGGCAAACTTGCTGATATACATAGCTTCTTCGACCGCTGTGTCACCGCCACCGACAACATAAACTTCAAAGTCTTCAAAGAATGAAGCATCACAGGTAGCGCAATATGAAACGCCACGTCCGGTGAACTCTTTTTCACCCGGGCAACCGATCAATCGGGGATGAGCACCGTTGGCAACTATTACTGCCTTGGCTTCATAGACGCCGTCATGAGTGTGAACTTTCTTGACTTTGTCTTCCAGCTCGACCTTTGTAACGGTGGCACTGACGCGCTCTGCACCAAATTGGGCAACCTGGCGAGTCATGCGGGCAATAAGATCACTGCCGCTTTCGGTGGATTCTTCATTTGACAGCCCGCCGGGATAGTTCTCAATTTCATCCGTGATTGCAATTTGGCCGCCGTCGGACGCTTTTTCAATGATCAATGTGTTTAATCTGGAGCGACCGCAGTAGAGACCGGCTGACAAGCCTGCAGGACCTGCTCCAATAATGATGACGTCGTACATTCTTTCTCCTTCTTAGCTAGCTTTTTGTGTGGGCGGAGCCGCTTTATGTCAAGCTCCGCCCTGTTTGATATTATTCAAAAATAGTCTGATCGTCGACCTCTTGAGTCAAAGCTTCGAGAGCTTTCCCAACGATGTCTTTTCTTAGTTTGTATTCATCCGCCATGGATAAATCCGGATTGCCCAGAGGGTGAGGTATGGCGATTGTAGGTACGATTCTGTTTGCGCCTACAGTCATTGAGATAGGTGTTACTGTACACAGATGTATAACAGGAATACCGGCACGTTCTATTTCTTTTACCATTGTTGCACCGCAACGTGTACAAGTTCCTCAGGTAGATGTGAGAAGGACAGCATCGACCTCGTCGGCGATCAGTCTCTTCGCAATCTCCTCTGCAAACTTTTTGGATGAAGCAACAGCTGTGCCGTTACCGGTTGTGCTGTAGAATTTGTTATGCAGTTTACCGATGACGCCTTCACGCTCAAATTCGCGCATAACATCAACCGGCACTACACGGTCAGAATCTTGGTTGGCATAGACAGGGTCATAGCCACCGTGAGCTGTCTCGTAAGTTTCTTCAGTCAGATCGTCTACTCCGGT
>LSQX01330941.1_pt1 | contig 29969 bp, 25 predicted proteins | sample 654561 | NCBI WGS metagenome assembly LSQX01 (sample SAMN04489861, study PRJNA283612) | anaerobic digester metagenome | isolation source: 4 biogas reactors fed with cattle manure at either 37C or 55C with and... | place: Denmark: Kongens Lyngby | collected 2014 | reverse complement strand
ATTCTTATGAGGAGGAAAATTGATGCCTATCGTAATAGTGGTGATTATTCGATCCATTATAAGCTTTTTTATGCTGCTGCTGCTTGTGAAGTTAATTGGAAAGCTACAAGTAAGCCAGTTGACATATTTTGATTATATTGTAGGAATTACAATTGGCTCAATTGCTTCGACATTATCTGTTCAGGTAAATGAAAATTCATGGTCAACCATGGCCGGGATGGCAGTATGGGCTATACTGGCTGTGGGTTTGGCACTGCTCTGTATCAAATCTCCCATGTTCCGGAAAATAATTGAAGGCATACCAGAGCCACTTATTCAAAACGGTAAGGTACAGATAGAAGCATTGCGAAAAAACAGACTGTCTATGGAAGAACTGATGTCGATGTTGCGTATAAAAAATGTGTTTAGGGTAGAAGATGTGGAGTTTGCAGTCTTCGAACCGAACGGAAAGCTCAGCGTGTTGTTGAAGTCACAAAAGCAGCCAGTGACCCCCGGTGATATGAAAATTCCAACACAGTATTCGGGGCTGCCCACCAATATCATTGTTGATGGCATACTGGACGTAAAGGCACTGCGTTCTAACAATCTGACAAAAGCATGGCTTGATTTTCATCTGCAGAAAAAAGGAATTAACAAGATAGAGGATATTTTCCTGGCACAATTGGATACCCAGGGTTACCTGTTTATCGATATGAAGGATGATAAAACCACCTACACAATATCAACGACAGGAGCCAGCTAAAGAACGAGCGTATTATGCGGTAAAATCAAATTTCAGGAGGCGAACATGAAAAAAAGCAAACTCTGTTTCATAGCGATCATTTTGTTGACTTTTTCGTGCTGTACTCTTTTCAGAAACCCACTGGATAAAAGAACAGGTTTCTCAGAAGAACTGGCTGACCTTGAAGGATATATCTGCGATGAAAACTGGGAGGAGTCTGGCAAAAGTGTTTTACTTTCCATGGAAAAATGGGAAAAGGTTAAGCCGTGGATTCAAATGGAGATAGATCATGATGTCATCAACGACCTGGAAGTAAAACTGACAGAGTTGTCAGCTTTTATAGAAACCCGGGATAAATCTGCATCGTTGGCAAATATCCGAGTTATTATCAATATGTGGGCGAATATCGGATCGAAATAATGCACCACCAGAAGCACTGCAGTAATTCCCGAACGCTAATACAGCGGCCGCTAAAACGATGGATCTCCGCTACCTGAAGCACTGCAGTAATTCCCGAACCATTCATTTCTGTCTATGCCAACGTTACCATGTAACCAATAATAAGTGAAACGCATGATCACAATTTCTGCTATACTAAGATTGGTTTACCAAATACTACTAAGTTCCCGCATCATATGCCCTGAAGGCTACGAATTGAGGAAGCGTATTTTTAGCGTCGAGGGCTAAAAACACGAATGGGCGGGGATTAGGTCGCTGAAGTACGAAACACTTTTCAACTACAATAGATATTCGAAACAAGGATATCGGTAGCCGACTGCTTTGGGGTTTGAGCTTCCGGATTAACTATGGTATATATGAGAATGTATGGAAAAGAAGACGATTAAACAAATGTATGGTTGAGGTGAGATGCGGTGTATAAAGCGTATGTTGTTGACGATGAACCCTCCGTCATTGAGGGATTGAAATTGATGGTCCCCTGGAAACAGGTGGGTTTTAAGCTCTGCGGTGATGCATGCAATTCACAGGACGCACTGCGAAGCATACAGGAACTGCGTCCGCATTTAGTGATAACCGACATAAGGATGCCACATAAAAGTGGATTGGAGCTAATTCATGAAATAAGAAACCTTGGGATCGCAACTGAGTTTGTCATATTAACCGGATATTCCGATTTTTCCTATGCCCAGCAGGCCATGCGGAGCCAGGTCAGCCATTATTTGCTAAAACCGATTGACAAGGAAGAAATGATCATAGTCCTTGAAAGTATCAGGGAAAAGTTGGATACAATCTTTCTAACAGAATATGGATTTGCCAAGGAAGACGTCGAGGCCTTTCAAAACAGGCGGTTGAAGCGAGAAAACGGAAACCACGATGTTTATGGAGAAGAGGTTGGAAGTGCATGGTGGAACCCTGTAAGAGACAACTTTGAGGAAGAGCTGATGCAATCCCTTAAGCTTATGAATTTTCAGGACGCGAAAGAGTTGATCGAGGAGATGTTTACCTATTTTAAGGATAAAGAAATCAGTCGGGCTGGTGTTCAGGTTATGGTAAATAGTTGTATCTATCATGTCCTGCATGTTGCTTATGAAAGAAATATCAGAATCAATGATATTCTGATCCACAAAAGAAACGATGGCTTGGATTTGGATAAACTAAAAAAACAAGTCACGGGCATTCTTGAAATAGCAATCGATATGATGCTTGAGGACAGGCGAAGGAATTCACGAAGCTATCTGTACAAGGTAAAAGAGTATATCGAGAGCAATTTCGACAAAGAAATAAGTGTAGCTTCCCTTGCAGAGATGGAGTTCCTGGAATCAGGTTATCTTGGTGAGGCCTTTATGAAGCAATTTGGCTGCAGCATTAACGAATACCAGCATCGGCTAAGGATTGAAAAGGCTGTTGAGCTGATGAAAAACACAGAGCTTAAACTTAAGGATATATCGGTTTTAGTTGGCTATAACAATTACAATAACTTCTTTACGCACTTTGAAAGGATTACCCATAAGAAACCTACGGAATACATATAAGCTACAACTCCTGGTTGAATAGACCGGATAAGCCGAATAGCCTGGAAACGGTCTTTCTTTGTTTCCGTTACTGGATCGATACTGCCTTATCAATGTACAAAATGATTTCGGTTCCATGCCCTGGAGCACTGTTAATTGAAAATCGGAAATTATGATGATAATTCATCATCATACGCTGGTAGACATTTCTAAGCCCCACACCACTGCCTGTTTTTTGATAATCTTCATTTTCTGGCGCATTCCCCGGATTCTTGGTTTTCACATTACTTAATATGGCGCGAACCTGTTCGCTGCTCATACCCGTACCGTTGTCCCTCACTGAAATCATGAGGGATCCGTCCTTGAGTTTTGCGGACAGTGAAAGTTTACGGTTTTCATCCATTGAAGACTGGAGACCATGCTTGCATGCATTCTCAACAACGGGCTGGATGCTCATCTTTGGTAGCAGAAGATTAGAATCGATAACATCTTGTGCAATATGAATTTCGTATTGAAACTTACCGCCGAACCGGAATTTTTCAATGGCAAGATACTTGTCGATAAAGTCGAATTCTTCGGTAACAGGTACTAAATTATTGCCAACATTCAAAAGCCTTTTAAGAAGCTTTGAAAGACTGGAAATTACATTGGACAGTTCAGTGTACTGGTTTTTGACGCAGAAAACCAAAATTGCGTTTAGCGTGTTAAACAAAAAATGTGGGTCAACCTGTGCTTGCAGATATTTGTATTGTGCACGGATGTTTTCCACCTCGATAGACTTTTTCTGCATTTCAAGCTTATATACGACGTTAACCAGTTCGTTAATTTCGGCGATCATTTTGTTAAAGCTCATGATCAGCCACCCGATCTCATCCTGCCCAGGGTTATCCAGTAACAGCGGTTCAAAATTGTCTTCACGAACCCCTTTCATATGATCGGATAAAGCGGACAGACGGTATCGCATGGAATTTAGAACCGTCCAGATCAGAAAAACTGAGAATAAGGCCAGAGAAATTGTAATAAGTAAAATATAAACAAGAACCACAAACTGCCGTCGGTATATTTGGCTCCTGTCATAGATCCCATAGATATGCCAGCCGTTGAAATAAAGCCCAGGTCCGATCTCTTTTTGCAGGATGTAATACTTGTTTTCAGGCGGAAGTTCAAGAACTGGTGCCTCTACGAGCTTTGCAGGATATTGTGTGCCCCAGAAGACCTTATCGCCGGAATGGGTAAGGTATGTATCAGTACTCAGATCTCCCTGTTTCAGCCCAGCAATGATCCGGTCCATCCGCAGTTCGATAAGCAGATAATTCACTGCATTATTCAGAAAGTCTGGGGATTGAATTTTGCGAATGACTGTTATCCGGTTTGGTTGTGGGGTAATGGCGATGGAGGTGGAACCGGGATAAACCGTAAAGGCTGAAGAACTGTTTTCCTGTGTGGCCAAATACCATTTGCTTTTGCGGGTTGAATCATCCAGCACCCGGAAATAGTCGGTATTGATAAAATGCTGGTCATCGATGTAAAGCGTAATCGAAGCGATATCTGGATTGCTGACCAGATACATCTCGAAGCGGTTGCGTAAAAAAGTCCAATACAACTCATAGTGCTCTACCGGGTTATTGAATTTTTTCGAAAGGTCTTCACGAATGGATGTATCTGCGTTCACCTGATTGGCGATATTGATTGCGGTTTGTGCCAAAATTTGAAAGTTTTCGGCAGCTTCTTCAAAGGTTTGATCCAAATAGTACGTGGTGTTCGTGCGGATTTCCCGCGATGTAAACGCCCACCATACAATGGCTCCAAGGATAACCGGAAGACATATGCCCAACAGATAGACCACGATAAAACGCCGCCTGATGCTGATATTATTCAGCCATATCATAAGTTTTTTCATAGCTCAGATATCCCTTCAGTTGTATCTCTTTTTATATGTTGAAGGCAAAACACCGGTAAACTGCTTGAATTTTCTGCTGAAATATCCGTAATCAGAATATCCCGAATCACAACAGACCGCGGTGGTTTTAATATCCTCCGACGCAAAAAGCGTTTTGGCATACTCAATACGCAGATAATTTACATAGTCATTAAACTTCTTACCGGTTTTCTTTTTAACGATTTTGCTGATGACCATGGTCGGTAAAGAAAAACGCTCTGAAATATGCTGGATGCTGAAACTCTTTCTGCGATAATTTTTCTTTATGTATTCAATGATTTCATTTTCCAGCAAATTGATGGGCTTGTCGCTGTGCTCATTCAGTTTATTAAACAGATGAATACACATGACGTGGGCCAGCTTTTTACAGTTAGGGTTATGACTGCCGACCGCCCTTGTGAAATCCAGAATAACCCTGCCAGCTTCAATTCCGTAAGAGGAAGCAATTTTGCGCACAACATCGGCCAGCCTATACAGGCAAACCGAAAGCAGCTGCCTGTGTCGTACCTTTTGATATAAATCTGCAAAAAAGGCTTCTACAGAGGAACTGACCCGATTGGCATCATTTCCGTTTATAGCACTGACAATCCTGTCAAAGGCGGATTCGGGAAGTACCACTCTGATATCGGTTTCGCTCTGAAAGGTTGAATTTCCACTGATCGCTTCGTAACTAAGCACCTGATTTTCCGGGTGAAGCATACAATAGGTATGCAATTGCTCAACCTGCCTGTTACAGTTGATGATACTTTCGAATAAGCCGCAAGAGGAAATTCCGCTTATGAATGCCCAAAAAGAATAACGCTTTAAATTCTCACGGTTCAGATGGCGAAGGTGGTTTGAAAATTGTTCCACCAGGAGTGTGTGGTGAGGAAATTTTGGCAAACCATCATGGAGCAATACAAGATAATGATGGTTACCGTTATAAAAAACACAGTTTTCATTATCTATTCCTGTGATGCGCAACAGCAAGTCATAAATTTCGGAATGAGATTCTACATCATCTTCATGCATGGCGACAAACCGAACAACACGAATTTTTGCATTTTCAGGGATACCGAATATGAAATTTACCTTACGGGCAAGCTTCTGACTGCGCTTTCCACCAATGATGTCGACATAAGATTGATTTGCGGTGTAACGGATCAATTCTATATTTTCATGGTTGTTCTTAATATCAGCTTCCAACATATCAGAAACACGGTACAACTCGGATAACAGTTCATTCGAATCCAATGGTTTTGTGAGGTAACCGACTGCACCAAGATGTAAAGCATGTTGTGCATAGGTGAAATCGTTGTATCCGCTTAGCATCAGAAATTTTGGAATGGGGTTAATTTCAGCCTTTATTTTCTCAATAAGCTCTAAACCGGTTAAACCTGGCATACGAATATCACAGATGACAAGATCTGGCCGTTTATCCCGGATAACAGGGTAAGCTGAAATGCCATCAGAGGCTTCACCCACAATTTCAAAACCTTCTTTATTCCAGTCGATGAAGAGCCTCAAACCTTCCAAAACCGAGGGTTCATCGTCTACAATAACCACCTTAAGCATTTGACCTCCAAAAATGTCTATAATTGATCCCCAATTTGATAATTTACTTTGCGCTAAGCCTTGAATATACTTAAATTATACAATATGCAGGAATATGAGTCAATTCAACCATCGAAAGGGAATGGAGGAATTACGTGTAATCCTTCTGGCTACTATATACCTGCAAAAAAAGGAGGATCTTATGAAAAGGTTTGTACTCATGCTGTTGATTCCATTGCTTGCAATTACGATGACTGCTTGCATAACTGAACCAACAGACCCGAAAAAGACGACTCAAAGCTCAGGTGCTTCAACGTCCAGCGACCCGTCTGCAACATCAGGGCTACCTGTACTTTCACCGGAAAACCCGGTAGAGCTCAGCGCCTGGTTGACAACAAGTGAATCTGCTCCAGCAGCTGATAACAAGCTCACAAAGCTATTGAAGGAAAAGCTTGGTGTCACGATTAGTTACGAGATCATTACACCGGACAACGCTGAACAGAAAATCGGTGTTATGCTTGCTGGTGGCGAGTATTCCGATCTGGTCGGCACAACTGATTTGAACACCAGACTTTTAATGGGAGGTGCGTTGATTCCGTTGGATGAATACCTGACGGAAGACAAAGCAGCACTTCTCTATGAACACGTAAAGCCATACTGGAACCGTTTTGCAACAGATGCTGGTGATGGTGAAAAGAAGATCTATATCCTGCCAAACTATAATCGTTTCTATGGTGAAATCACAGGTGGCATCAATTTTGGTGCTTCAGGCTTCTGGATTCAGAAAGCCGTCCTTGAGGATGCAGGGTATCCGGATCTCGACAACATGACTTTGGAAAGATACTTCCAGATGATCGAAGAGTACATGCGGAAATATCCAAAAATTGATGGCCAGGATACTATCGGGTTTGAAGTCCTTGCTACCCCAGGAAGGGAATGGGGTCTTACAAATCCACCGCAGTATTTGGCCGGGCATCCAAACAATGGTGGTGTTATTGTTGAAAATAATGTAGCCACCATATTCGCCGACAAAGAAATCGCCAAAAGGTGGTATAAATTCCTGAACGCTATGAATGCGAAAGGTTTGGTTGACAGAGAATCCTTCACTCAGACACTTGACCAGTACCTTGCAAAGCTGGCTACTGGCCGTGTGTTGGGTATGTATGACCAACGTTGGAGCTTCGGACCTGCCAACGAAGCACTGGTGTCCCAGGGTAAGGATGAACGCACATGGGTCTCTACAATGCCTGTATACGAAGGTTGTGAACCCTATTATGCAGATCGTGACGTTATGAACATTAATCAGGGTTTCGGCATTTCTGTTACTTGTGACAAGCCGGAGATCGCTATATCCTTCCTGAACACCTTAATGGAGGAAGAATGGCAGAAACTCCTGCAATGGGGTGTTGAAGGCGAAGATTATTTGGTTGATGAGAATGGCAGATTCTACAGAACCCAGGAACAACGCGATCAGTCCAAGGATCTGGTTTGGAGAGCGTCCAATCAGCTGGAAGCCCTACGTGACCTTGCACCAAAACGCCAAGGTACATATTCAGACGGTAACGCATTCGGGCCGAATGATCAGCCGGAAGAATTCTATGCAACCCTCAATAAATATGACCAGGATTTCCTTACCACCTACAACAAAAAGACCTGGCGTGATTTCCTGAACCAGCCTCCCGATAATCCGGTTTATTATCCATGTTGGAATATCAACCTGGTTGATGGTAGCGAAGCACAGATGGCAAACCAGCAGCTACAAGACATTTCCCTGCAATATCTGCCAAGAGCGATATTGGCTGAACCGGATGAATTTGAAACAATTTGGGCTGAATATGTAGCAGCCATTGGAAGGGTCAATGTTAAGGCATTGGAAGATAAAATCAATGAAGGGATCCAGGAAAGAATTGCGAACTGGGGTAACTAATTTTGGTTTCTGAAAAAGGGGATGGAAATCCCCTTTTTTGGAAATCTGGAGGTTATATCATGACGACAAAAGCATTGGATACCTTAAAAAAGAAAAATGGGTTCTGGGAGAAGGTCATGCTCCAGCGAGAGCTAATCTTCATGAGTGTACCCATTTTGCTATATAAGGTATTGTTTTCATATGTGCCGGTCACAGGATGGAGTATGGCTTTTCAAAATTTCAAACCCACCATAAGAAGCATGTGGGATCAGCAATGGGTTGGTTTTGATAATTTCGTCAAGCTATTTACCGGCATCAACGGTGAACGGTTTATCCGTGATATCCGTAATACGCTGATGCAAAGCCTTCTTACGCTTGTAATCAGTTATATATGCTCCATAACGCTCTCCTTACTGCTCAATGAAGTTAAAAACAGTGGGCTGAAGCGGATTGTTCAAAACATTACCTATATGCCACACTTTTTGTCTTGGATTATTGTGGCTGGTCTCGTTTCCACCATGCTCTCTGGTCCCAGCAGCGGCGGCATTATCAATGATGTCCTGATGCGGCTGAAAATTATCAGTGATCCGATACAGTTTCTTGCAGAACCAAAATATTTTTGGGGTGTTGTAGCAGGAGCACACCTATGGAAAGAGCTTGGTTGGAATACAATTATTTATCTCGCAGCTATGACAGCTATCAATCCTTCTTTGTATGAAGCTTCTGTAATCGACGGTGCAAACCGGTATCAGAAAATGTGGCACATTACGCTACCTGGTATCAAGCCTACGATAGTTGTTCTGATGATTATGAGCATCGGGTATATTCTCGAGGCAGGCTTTGAAATTCAATATTTCCTTGGGAACGGACTGGTAGTGGAAAAATCGGAGACCATCGATATTTTTGTTTTGCGATACGGTATTCAAATGGCCAACTACTCACTGGCCACTGTTGCGGGTATCTTCAAAACGATGGTAAGTATTCTTCTGGTTTCCACAGCCAATTTCATATCAGGTCGTCTTGGGGAAGAAAAGCTGATTTAGGGGGTGAACAGAGTGCCTGCAAGCAAAATAAAAAAAAGTCTCGATGCAGAAAATATTATCTTTACAACGCTAAATACGACTTTTCTATTCTTCCTTTGTATTGTGATGGTATATCCGATGCTAAATACATTGGCCATTTCTTTCAATGATGGAATGGATACGGTACGTGGTGGAATCTATATTTGGCCGAGAATCTTTTCGCTACAGAATTACCGAGTCGTTTTGAAAATGGACACGATATACAGTGCGTTTCTTATGAGTGTGACCAAAACAATTGTTATCGTTGTAACAAATCTGTTTTTCACATCAATGCTGGCTTATACCTTAAGCCGCAAAGAGTATGTTTTCAGAAAAGTGATTACAACGGTTTTTGTACTGACCATGTATTTCAACGCCGGTCTGATACCGAATTATATGCTGATCAAAGACCTCGGAATGATCAATACTTTTAATGTTTACTGGATTCCAAATATTATCAGTGCATTCAACCTGATCGTTATCCGTACTTATATTCGGACAATACCCGAAAGCTTTGTTGAATCAGCTAAAATAGACGGGGCTCGAGAATTTCGCATATTCTGGCAGATCATTATGCCTTTATGTGTTCCAACTCTTGCAACCATAGCACTTTTTGTTGCGGTAGGATCCTGGAATTCATGGTTTGATACATTCCTGTATAACTCGGGGAAACAGTATCTGTCAACGTTGCAGTATGAGTTGCAAAAGCTTTTGGCCAGTGCCATGAATGCCGGTAACCGAACCCCGGGTGGAGCCGGTTCCAATGCCGCAGCAGCTTCGGGTGCAGGCAGCGTGGCAACACCGCAGTCGATCAGGGCAGCCATTACAATCGTGACAGCAGTTCCTATACTGGCAGTTTATCCATTTCTGCAAAGGTATTTTGTCAACGGTCTTGCAATTGGCGGCGTGAAGGAATAACAAAAATTGGCAGGTGAGTTTCGGGCAGCGGTTGAAAAATTAATTGTTGATATGCCCGTTACCACTGATCCATTCTACTTTCTTATCATAATATGTCAGGGATATACCCATTTCCCTCGTCTGTCTTTTTCAAATGCTCCTAAGACCTCGTGGTCTAAAGGCCACGAATCGAGGAAGTTTATTTTTAGCAGCGAAGGCTAATAAACACGAATAAGCAGGGGATAAACCGATACTTCAGTGGCGGGTTTTAATCCCCCACTGAAGTAGCATTTGTGTAAGTTTCAGCTTTATCGTGCTTTTAATTTGCATAATGCACTACATTAATGTTGCGTTTTTAACGCTCTGCGTTAAAAACGCTTGAGCTGAACTATACAGCTCTTGCAAATGAGGCGTAGTTTTCGTTATGCACAGCGATATCTCAAGTATATAGTGTGTGAGCAGCAAATAATTCACACTAACGTTCATTGAATTGTAGACATATGGTTCAAAATCTGTAATAAGTATGATATACTTTGGTAGATGAGAAGCTTAGAATAATTCTTGATTGGAGTTAAGGTGATGATACAGGTTAAGGTAACCAATGTATTTCTCATCAGTGAGGGAAGAGGATTGATGATATTACTGCGCGCCAGTAGTGATGATCGTGTCCTGCCTATCGTTATCGGTCAACTGGAAGCCCAGTCCATTCTTTTTCAAATAAATAAAATACCTTTTCCCCGACCATTAACACACGATTTGTTTAAGTCTGTCATGGACAAACTTGGATGTAACATTCTTCGAACAGAGATTTCAGATCTGATTGACGAGACTTTCTATGGTAAATTGATTATGGAACACGGTAACGATATCATGGAATTTGATTCACGGCCGAGCGATGCAATTGCATTGGCGATGCGGTATGATGCTCCAATTTTTGTACACGAGAAGGTTATGGATAAAGCCGGGATGGTTGTTACTGATGAAACCGATGAGGAGTTCAATTTGTTCACACAGAATGAAGACGAGCCTGGGCACGAAATGACCACTCTGGAAGTGCTCCAAAGACAGCTTACGATAGCAATCAAAGAAGAGCGTTATGAGGATGCGGCAAGAATTCGCGATGAAATCAATAAACTGGATAAATCAAACTAAGCTTCTCCCATCCCTTTTTACAACGACCCAACCTGTAAGTTTGCAGGGCAAGCCCGAAAACCGGATGTTCTTTCGTTTTCGGTGCTTTTTTATTCATGATAATTTAAGTGAGGTGCTATAATGCTGGATAAATCTGTCCCGTTTTATAATGTTCTGATGAAAAGAGAAAAAGGAAAGCCCCTGTTTGAACACAGTCTACCAGATCAATTTAGGTTTGTTATGTTCAAAACAGGTGATGAAAATGACTGGGCAGAAATTGAAGCCTCGGTTGGAGAGTTTGATAATAAAGAGCTTGCCCTGCAATACTTCCGTGGAAGTTATATGCTGTATCCAAAGGAGTTGGAAAGAAGATGTCTCTTTATTGAGGATAACACAGGTAAAAAGGTGGGAACGCTCACTGTATGGTGGACATACACGGGTAAAAGAAGAGACCCATGGATACATTGGGTTGCTGTCCGGCCGGAGTATCAGGGGTTGGGATTGGGCATGGCGCTCGTATCGAGGGGAATGAAACTACTGATTGAAATTGAAGGTGACAGAAATACCTATCTTCACACTCAGACTTGGAGCTATAAGGCGATAGGGATCTACATGAAGGCAGGCTTCGAGATCACACAGGAAAAGGGTTTGGGTGGCTATAAAAACAACGAATTCGTGAAGGCAAAAGCCATTCTGGATAAATATCTGAGGGTCAAGAGTGATTCAATGAGCGCTTGCGCGAATTGTGTGCCAAAAAGCGAGCTCTGAAAGCGACACATTTTTACTTGAAGAAAAAGCTATACGCCGCAAGCATTTAATAAATTCATTGTTGCCAAATGCACGTTTACCATGCTTACTTCAAAACTTTATTACGTTAAAGTGTTGTAAAATGTATTGTTTTGTTATAAACTAACATAATATAGTGCATTTTTGCATAATTAGCTTTTGATTCATTTTGAAGGAGGTAACGCAATGAAAAAGAAAATCTTCACTATTATTGTCGCCATGTTGCTGATCTTTTCCTTTGTACTTTCGGGGTGCAGTTCGAAAACAACACTAAAAATGGCTACTGGTGGCACAACAGGTACATACTATGCATACAGTGGCACCGTTTCTCAGGTTCTTGGTGAAAAAATTGGAGATCTGAGTTTTGATGTTCAGTCTACCGGAGCTTCCAAGGCGAACATCTACCTTGTATCAGACAAGGAAGCGGATATTGCCATAGTACAGAACGACGTTATGTACTATGCCTATAACGGGATAGACTTGTTTGACGGTGAAAAGGTTGAAGGCTTCTCAGCCCTGGCCGGTGTCTATGCAGAGGTATGTCAAATCGTTGCCAAAGGTGATATCACATCTGTTTCCGATCTGAAGGGAAAACGTGTTTCTGTTGGTGATATCGGTTCCGGTGTTGAGTTTAATTCTCGTCAGATCCTGGAAGCTTATGGTATGTCCTTTGATGACATTGTTGTCAACAACCTAAGCTTTGGAGACAGCGCAACTGCCTTGAAGGATGATAAAATCGATGCGTTCTTCTGTGTTGCTGGTGCGCCTACAACGGCGATCGTAGAACTTGCCACGACCAATGCCATTAATCTGATTGAGATTGACGACGAGCACGCTGCAAAGTTGATTGATAAATATCCTTTCTATACGAAATTCGATATTCCGGCTGGCTCTTACAAAGGCGTAGATAATGCCGTTCAGACCGTGGCTGTAGTTGCTACTTACATCGTATCGGATCAACTTAGTGATGATTTGGTTTACAAAATAACAAAGGCTCTTTTTGAAAACAAGGACGAGATTGCTGTGGGACACCCGAAAGGTGCAGAGCTTGATCCTGAATATGCTGTTTCCGGTATTTCAATCCCAATTCATCCGGGTGCTGAAAAGTATTTTAAGGAAATTGGTGTTCTGAACTAAATGCAGAAGAAGCATTATTTAACGGGGGCTGTGGCCGTGGTCGCGATCCTTGCCTCCGTTACTATTCTTTATTTGATGTCACCGCTCTGTTTGCATATAAAAAACGGAGACACAGGAAAAACCGTTTTGGCCTATCCCGTGAAAAACGGGGAGGAATTCTCGGTCACCTTCATTCATTCCGTTAACAATACTCCGGTTACTGACGTTTATGAAATCCGTGACAAAGGCATCTATGTTGTACGGACGATCTACTATTCTTTTGGCGCCGGTATGCAGACAGTAATCGAAGATGATCAGACACTTGAATTTGGCCCTGATGGCTCAATGATTGTCAGTGGTTTTAATCGTAAGATGGATAATCTCTCTTATATTGTCGGAACTGTTTCCGATCACATTCTGGAGATCGGAGGCAAAACCATCAGTCTTCGGGAACAATGCGGTAAGAATAAAACTGTACGGTTTTCCTGTGGCCGCAGCTTTATTTTGAACTGTAAAACCAGTTCCAAATGAAAAACCGGATATAGAGGACTATACGGCTATACCGTTATCTGGTTTTTTACTTGGAATTGGACGGGAAACTACAAAACAAGGAGGAAATTATGTCTGAACATAATCAAAATAACCAGACCTCAATGGGCGAAGTTGAACAGGTAGATGTTCAAGCCGTCATGGCTGAATACGATCGCGAGTCCAATACAAGGCATTATACTGGCGTTCCAAGGGTTGTTGTCCGGTATATGCTGACAGTGTTTTCTCTGTATGTGTTTTATATGAATCTAATCAGTGTGTGGCCAGAACAAATCCGAAGGGCTTCCTTTGTTGGGCTTATTATTTTTATGGCCTTTACCTTGTTTCCTGCCAAAAAGAAAGCGGCGAAGCGGGAAAACTATGTTCCGTGGTATGATCTCGCATTGGGGATTATTGGCGCAGCCTGTTTCTTTTATTATGTCATCAATTTTGAAGCTATAGCCTTGAAAGCAACACGAATATCTCAGTTGGATGTGATCATCGGCATTATAGGGGTATTAATCGTTGCAGAAGTTTGCAGAAGGGTTGTAGGCATTCCCATTCTTGTAGTGGCCAGTGGTTTTGTTATCTATGCATTTGCAGCTGGTTATTCCATCAACAGAATAATCTACACACTGTTCTACACCCTTGATGGTGTGATAGGCACACCTATCGGAGTTTGTTCCACTTTCATCGTTCTATTTATTATCCTGGGTTCTTTCCTGGAAAAGACTAATATTGGTACATTTTTTATTGATATCGCCAATTCCATCGCAGGTCGTGCCATCGGCGGGCCAGCGAAGGTCGCTGTCATTTCCAGTGCGCTTGAGGGAATGTACTCCGGAAGCTCGGTGGCCAACACTGTTGGTTCAGGAAGTGTTACCATACCAGTTATGAAGAAAACCGGCTACGACAAGGATTTTGCTGCTGCAGTAGAAGCCGCTGCTTCTACCGGGGGGCAGATCATGCCACCTATCATGGGTGCTGCCGCTTTCCTTATGGCTGAAATGACCGATACACCCTATTCTCTCATTGTGGTTGCCGCAATTTTTCCGGCACTCCTTTATTTCTCTGGTATCTTTTTGATGGTGCATTTTGAGGCGAAAAAAACCGGTCTGAAAGGTCTCCCGAAAGAATCCATTCCGAATTTTTTCAAACTTTTGTTTCGAAAAGGATATCTGTTTCTTCCGATTATTGTGCTGATAACGACGATGTCCATCGGCTATACTGCTTCTCGGGCAGCTTGTCTGGCGATTTTGGCCTCTATCATCGTCAGCATGTTTCGTAAGGATACTCGATTGACACCCAAAACCTTTGTTGAAGCACTGGAGAGCGGAGCAAAAAATACCATTGGTGTTGCTTCTGCTTGTGCTATAGCCGGTATAATTGTCGGGATTGTATCGCTGACCGGGATTGGCCTGAAGCTTGCGGACGGTTTGCTGTTGCTATCCGGAGGGATTGATATCATTGCCTTGTTCCTGACTATGATCGCCTGCATCATATTGGGAATGGGGGTGCCCACTACAGCAAACTATGTAATCATGGCGACGATAACCGCGCCGATAATACTGAAACTTATTCCAGGCACACCGGTGCTTGCAGCCCACTTTTTCGTGTTCTATTTCGGTATTGTGGCTGATATCACACCACCGGTAGCGCTTGCAGCATACGCAGGAGCAGCAATTTCGGGAGGAAACCCGTTGCGTACGGGTGTTATTGCAACAAGACTTGCGATTACAGCTTTTATCATTCCGTATATGTTTGTTCTGAACCCGCAAATGCTTCTGATCGATACCTCTTTTATACAGGTCGTTCAGTTTACCATCACGTCGTTGATCGGCATGTTTTCAATTGCGTGTGGTTTGGAAGGCTTTATGCAAAGAAAGCTTCAATGGTGGCAGCGGATCATTGCGGTTGGTGCAGGGTTGTTGATGATTGAGCCTAAGCTGACGACTGATCTTATCGGTATTGCCCTAATCGCTGTCATTGTATTTCTACAGTATGGGTTAAAAGAGAAAAAGCGCGGTGCAACGGTATAATTCATGAAGCAGGGGTCTTGGGAATATTTTCATAAAACATGAAACAGGTGGATAGTCTCTCTTTCCTATGGAATAAGAGAACTATTCACCGTACATGCATATAACCAAGCCCGATATTCATTTCACATTTGAATGGAAAGAAAATATATTGAGCTATCATTTCAGGAATGGTATTGGCATACAAAGAGGGAACAAAAGCCTATACTTGATGCAGCCCATCTTTCCAAGATTCAGTTCACCGATCTTCAGCTTGAGAACGGGTCATACAGAGAACCTAATTTCTAGAAGAACGGCGTTTGTTTTTATGCAAAAAGCACTGTCGATGAAATCCTACAATGAACATAATTTCACGTAGATCAGGTCTTTATTCATAAATAAAATAGACTTTAAGGAAATTTCACCGTAGGTAGTAGTAGATTCCGTTTTATACGCTTTATGGTACATTCTGAATCTAAGGATAGCCATATGTTTTGTGATTGAAGGAGGAACTTAATATGTGGTCAAGGTTTGAAATAAAAGCAAGAGCGAAAGGGGCATTAAGGGGCACTTATTGGAAAGCCTTTCTTGTAAGTCTTTTGATTACTGTAATAGGTGGCGGTAGCGGCAGTTCCAGCGGTTTTCGCTTTGGTCAAAATTATCTTTCTCAAGAATACATCAGTGTAATAATTATACCAGCTTTGTTTATCGGCGCAATAGCATGCGCATTCAGATGGCTGATCGGGTACCCGCTGGAGGTAGGATGCAGAAAGTACTTTATACTTGCCAGTCAGGGAGAGGCAAACCACGGTTATTTGGGGTATATATTTCAACGCAACAGATACCTGAACGTTGTGCTGATCATGTTTTATAGAGGGTTATTGTTGTTCCTATGGACATTACTTTTTATTATACCCGGGATCGTTAAGTCTTATGCATACAGTATGGTTCCATACATCCTGGCAGACAACCCCAGAATAGGTTATAAAAGGGCTATCGAACTGAGCAATCAAATGACGATGGGTCATAAATTTGATATGTTTATACTTGACTTATCCTTTATTGGATGGTATTTGTTGGGGGCTTTGGCGTTTGGTGTCGGCGTATTCTTTGTTAGACCATATGAAGATACAACCAATGCTGAATTGTATCTGGTCCTTCGAAAAAATGCAATAGAGCGCGGTGTGTGCGCCTATAATGAGCTTTTTCCAGATCAAGAATCTTATTGAAGTGGGAACTCATATTCGGTGACCTGAGCGATTTCCTATCTTCGATCTCAATCAGCACGCAGATTTACGTCAGCTCCAGGTAGTGACCCTGCCGGGAGACTGACGTATAACAATCTTTACTTAATCATCTCTTTTTTTTTACAGTCATTATTACTTTTTTCATATTTTTTGTATTCTTTTACGGTGTTTTCTCATTTGTATTGTAAAGCTTTATGCTGCACCCTATAATCATAAGCAGAAGTTATATATATTCTGTAAAGAATTTAGCACAAGCAAATCTAAAGAAAAGGTGGTCAATCTTATGCAACATCATATTGATAACAAGATGTACCATGTTGAGATCCTTCCTCCAAAACAGGAAACCGAGAAGCTGCAGGCAGATTTGGACCTTTTCGTGCAGAAGTACAACAGGGTCATGGAAAGCGGATATTGCGCCTGTATAACTGACAACGCCATGGGCTATCTTGCATTTCAGGGCATTGAGATCATTGAGGAAATGGGGCTTGATGTATATCCGGAACAGGTCTTGATCCATCTGAATACCTTTCATACGAAGCAAGACCTCCATAATATTCTTGATACCTGCAAATCGAAGGGTGTAAAGTACCTGCTGATTATCAGCGGAGACGGTTCCGATCGTTTGCCCAAGCTTCAACCATCCGACATCGGAATGGACGGAAAGGTTGCATCTGTTACTGCTGTTGAACTGTTGCAGTATATCCGCGAACAGTACCCGGATACCTTTGTTCTGGGTGTAGCCTTTAACCCGTATGAACCTCCCGAGCATGAATTTGAAAAGCTGGAACGGAAGATCAAAGCCGGTGCGACCTTTGTTATCACACAGCCGATTATTGAAAAGAATGCTATCGTGGATGAGCTTCTTCAAAAGTATAAGGGGATTCCTGTGTTTATCGAGGCATGGATGAGTAAAAAGCTTTATCTTCTTTCAGACGCAGTGGGGTACGAGATACCTGAAAATACGGAATTTGATCCTTTGGAGACATTGAAATCGCTGCATAAAATCTATCCGAAATGTGGTGTTTACCTGTCTCTTCTTGGGTTCAAGACACAATATCATCTCATTACCGATATATGGGTCTAGTGATAAGGGATGATACTATTTTGGGAATGAATGTCCGATTCCTTTTAAGGATAGATAGGAACGGTATTACCAAGTAAGGAGGCTTTTTATGAAGATTGTGGTATGTGTTAAGCAAGTTCCTGCAACCTCTGATGCTAAAATAGATCCTGAAACAAAAAGAATTGTACGAGAAGGGCTAAAATCTATTCTGAATCCTTTTGATACATATGCTATTGAAGAGGCGGTGCAGCTTCGCGACAAATTCGGCGGAGAGGTCATTGTCCTGTCAATGGGGCCTGAAAAGGCGACCCGAGTTCTACGTGAGGCCATTTCGGTTGGAGCGGACAGAGCGGTTTTGTTAAGCGATAGAGCTTTTGGTGGTTCAGATACATGGGCTACGAGTTATGTGCTTGCCAAAGCGATTGAAAAAATTGGCGATGTTGATTTGGTGATATGTGGGAAGCAAGCGATTGATGGTGATACAGCCCAGGTAGGTCCCGGAATCGCAGGGCATTTGGATTGGATTCAGGCAACTTATGTGATGAGTGTTGAGGGTGTGGATTCCAATTGCATAACGGTTAAACGAATGCACGAAGATGGATATGATATTTGCGAATTGAGTTTGCCCGCCGTCATTACTGTTGTTAAAGACATCAATACACCTCGTGTTCCTACGCTAAGGGGCAGATTAGCTTCCGATAAAATAGAAATTCCGATCTGGAAACCTGACGATATCGGTACCGAGCAGGGGAAAATTGGGTTGGACGGTTCACCGACAAGAGTGGTGAAAACCGCACCACCGCCGCCAAGAAACACGGTTACAAAAAAGATTGATGGTACGCCGAAAAACTGCGCCAGGGAACTCGTCAAAGAACTACGGGTTCGAAACGTATTATAGTTGGAGGTATGAAGCATGATTATTTCAAATGATACCGACAGGTCGAAATACTCCAATGTTTGGGTTGTGGCTGAAGTTCTGTCCGGAAGGATACAGCCGGTTACCCATGAACTGATTGGTGCGGCAAGAACGCTTGCCGATAAATCTGGATCACAGGTATGGGTTGTCGTAATGGGTTCGGGGATCGCAGGGCAGGCCGGATCATTATTTCCATACGGAGCTGACAAGGTTATCCTTATTGATGATGAAAAATTATCTGGATTTAATGATGAAATTGAAGCAAAAACCATGGAGAGGCTTATTAGCAAATACTATCCCGAAGTCATCATTTTTGCCGCAACGACGCGGGGCAGAGCCCTTGCACCACGTGTTGCCGTGGTTACAAACTGCGGACTGACAGCCGATTGTACCGAGCTGGGGATTGACCCACAGAATGGTGACTTATTACAGACAAGGCCTGCTTTCGGTGGAAATATTATGGCAACCATCCGTAGCTCAAATCATCGTCCACAAATGGCAACTGTACGGCCAAGGGTGATGAAAGCACCTGTTCCGATCCCTGGCAGAACCGGAGAGGTCATTACCGAATTTGTTATGGATGAGGATACAACCGGGGCGAAAAAGATTCTGGAGATCTTCCATAGTCAGGAGTCCACGGTGAATCTTGGTGATGCTCAAATCATCATTGCCGGCGGTAGAGCCATGAAGGGGCCTAAGGGGTTTGAACTTCTGAAGACGCTTGCCGCAAAGGTGAATGGTGCTGTAGGCGCCAGCCGTGCCGCTGTAGATGCGGGATGGATTTCTTATGCACATCAGGTTGGCCAAACAGGGCAGACCGTACAGACAAAAGTTTATATTGCCTGCGGAATTTCAGGTCAGATCCAGCACCTGGTTGGCATGCAATCTTGTGATTTGATAATTGCTATCGATAAAAATCCAGATACACCAATGATGCAAATGGCAGATATCGCTATTGTGGGTGATTTGTTTGAAGTTATTCCGGAAGTCATCGATGAGCTTTCACGTGAATAAATCAGACAGAAACATAGGAAAAGGTTATGAAGGAAAACTTACACTACAATCCTGCTGAAATTGCACAAAAATTTGTTGAAGTGGGTTACAGGAAGATTAATCTTCCTGCATATAAACAATTGATGCTTGGGATTCTTGCAGGCGCATTCATCGCTTTTGCTTCCCAAGGTTCCAATGCTGCCATTCACACCATCCAATCGGTAGGCCTGGGAAAGGCATTGGCTGGTGCACTTTTTACCACCGGGCTTATGATGGTTCTGATTACAGGCGCTGAATTATTCACCGGCAATATGCTTGTAATCGTCTCATGTCTTGAGGGCAGGTCAAAGTGGAGGGATGCATTAAGAAACTGGTTTTTTGTATATGCCGGAAATTTTTTGGGCTCGATGCTCATTGCATTGTTGATCCATTTTTCCGGTCAATTTAATTTCTCTGATGGTCTGCTGGGAGGCTTTACAATAAAAGTCGCAGCCAATAAAGTTGGTTTATCCTTTTCCAATGCATTTTTTATGGGTGTTTTGTGCAACTGGCTGGTTTGTATGGCAGTATGGATGGCACAGGCGTCGAAGGATATCACCGGCAAGCTGCTTGCAGTGTTTTTCCCGATATGGCTTTTTATCACATCCGGGTTTGAGCATTCGGTTGCAAACATGTATTACATACCCGCGGGAATATTTGCTAAAACTAATCACGTGTGGCTGGATGCTGCCATCGGGATGGGAGTTACACCCGAAGCGCTTCATGCGCTAAACTGGCAATCCTTCCTCTTGAACAACCTGATACCGGTTACTCTTGGGAATATTATAGGCGGAACAGTTTTTGTTGGTTTCATATTTTGGCTCTCATTCCTGTACAGAAAGAAGGAAAAATCCGGAGCGGCGGAGAATAATTAAGAAAAAATCCGTTAGGCTGAAAATGAACAACAACTGTTTTTACGAAGTAAAATGCGGTTATGCGTTAATACGAAAGTAATATACAGATGTGTCGTTTTACAGAATAGAAAACGATATGGGGTTTCGGTGGTGGGCTCCACCACTACTGAAGCAGGAACAAAGTTATGCTATGCCTCCTCACTTGTGTCCTTAAAACCAACGAAATTCGCTATGCGGGGCGCTTATAGAAGTGGGGGCATTGAAATTTGATCAAACCGTCACAAACGTTGAAGGGGGTTATTATGAAGTTCAAAAGTGATATCGAAATAGCACAGAGTGTGAAGCAAAAGCCCATCGAGGAGATAGCTCAAAGCTTGGGTATCGGCAGGGAGCATTTAGAATTTTATGGCGATTACAAGGCAAAAATTAATTACAATATCCTAAATGATCTGGAATCAAAGAATGATGGTAAGCTGATACTGGTTACCGCAATAACACCAACCCCTGCCGGGGAAGGAAAGACAACGACGACTGTTGGGCTGGGAGATGCATTAACCAGGATTGGGAAAAAGGTAATGATCGCACTAAGGGAACCATCTCTGGGCCCTGTTTTTGGAATAAAGGGAGGAGCTGCAGGCGGAGGTTATGCGCAGGTGGTGCCCATGGAGGNNCCTATGGAAGATATTAATCTGCATTTTACCGGGGATCTTCATGCCATAGGTGCCGCCAACAACTTATTGGCCGCCATGATAGACAATCATATTTATCAGGGCAACTCTCTGAATCTGGATGTCCGCAAAATTACCTGGAAAAGATGCATGGATATGAATGACAGGCAGCTCAGGTTTATTGTAAACGGCCTCAACGGAAAAGTAAATGGTGTTCCCCGTGAGGATGGTTTCGATATCACCGTTGCCTCTGAGATCATGGCAATCCTGTGTTTGTCAAGGGATCTGGACCACCTGAAGGAAAATCTTCGTAATATTATCATAGGATATACCCACGACGATGAACCGGTGACAGCAGGCCAACTGAAAGCAGCTGGTGCCATGGCCACCCTGCTAAAGGATGCATTAAAACCCAATCTGGTGCAAACCCTGGAACACACACCGGCGTTTATTCACGGAGGACCCTTTGCAAATATCGCTCATGGCTGCAACAGCATCATGGCTACAAAGATGGCATTAAAGCTGTGTGACTATGTTGTAACCGAGGCTGGGTTCGGGGCTGATTTGGGAGCTGAGAAGTTTTTGGATATTAAATGCCGTATCGGTGGTTTAAATCCATCCGCCGTGGTTATTGTTGCCACCGTCAGAGCACTGAAGCATCACGGAGGTGCTTTGAAAGGCGAGCTGTCAAATGAAAATTTGGATGCACTGGAAAAAGGCCTTCCAAACCTACTGAAGCATATTGAAAATATAAACGTGAAATATGGGCTTCCTGCAGTTGTCGCTATTAACAGATTTCCTACAGATACCGATGCAGAGCTCTCACTGATCGAAGAAAAATGCAGGGAGTATGGGGCAAATGTTGCGCTTTCAGATGTATGGGCCAAAGGTGGAGAAGGCGGAGTGACACTGGCACGGGAAGTTATCCGGTTGATCGGGGAGGACAGGCAGGATTTCCGCTATATATACAGTGATGATATGTCGATAAAGGAGAAGATTGAAGCGGTAGTTCAAAAGATATACGGCGGTGACGGCGTAGATTTCTCACCGGTAGCGCAAAAGGAAATAGCGAAGATCGAAGAAATGGGCTTTAAACATCTACCTGTCTGTATAGCTAAAACCCAATATTCTTTCTCCGATGATCCGAAGAAGCTTGGGCAACCGAAAAATTTCAGGGTGTCTGTCAGGAATGTCAAAGTTTCGGCTGGTGCAGGGTTTGTTGTAGTCTTAACCGGAGACATTATGACCATGCCGGGCTTGCCTAAAGTTCCTGCCGCAGAATTCATCGATGTGGATTCCGATGGTAGGATTGCTGGTTTGTTCTGATCTGTACCACCAGCTTCTTTCCCCAAATATTATTCCCAAGCACAAAGGCGATTTGAGCAATAAAACAAAAATGATGTGGAGAGCAGTCTAATCGAAACCGATAACCGTAATAGAGTTACAAAACCAGGAGGTATTGATATGATAATTATTGGAGAAAAAATCAACAGCACCCTGAAGGCGATCAGACCAGCCATTGAAAATTATGATACCGCAACTATACAAGATATCGCAAAAAAACAGTATAATGCAGGTGCTTCATATCTTGATGTAAATGCAGGAATGTTTACCGATGAAGAGCCTGAAAGACTGACCTGGCTGATAAATACAGTTCAGGAAGTGGTGGATGCGCCTTTTTCCATTGATTCACCAAGCCCAAAGGCAATTGAAGCAGCCCTTAAGGTAAACAGGAATTCAAAGCCGATAATTAACTCCATAACGGATGAAGAAGAACGATACAATGCGATTATGCCGTTGGCGGTTCAATATAATACCGGCATTATTGCCCTGTGCATGGACGATACAGGCATGCCGGAAACAACGGATGAAAGGGTTGTGATTGCAGAAAGGCTTATTGAAAAGTTGACAAAAGAAGGAATTCTTTTGGAAGATATTTATATCGATCCCCTGATAAGACCGATTGGAACAGGTTCGCATTATGGGATCGTAGCGATTGAAACAATACGTAAAGTAAAGGCTGAGTTCCCCGGTGTGCATATTGCCTGTGGACTTAGCAATATTTCCTTTGGCATTCCCGCCAGAAAACTAATGAATCAGACCTTCCTGGTAGCCGCGATGGCAGCCGGGATGGATGGGGCCATCCTGGATCCACTCGACAAAAAGCTGATGTCCTTTATGTATGCGACTGAAGCATTACTGGGGCAGGATGATTTCTGCATGAATTATCTTACAAAATTTAGAGAAGGTGAAATTGAAGTTTAATAGAATTAAGTTAACTTCATATTCCATGTAGTTGTATACTACCCCTGTTCCTTGATCGGTGCAGGGGTATTTTTACGCCGCTGCTCAGTTTTGGCGTCGTAAAGAAACCATTATAGCAACGGAAGCGATTGCATGCAATCGCTTCCGTTATATCGAGGCGGGAGATATGCTCATCGGCTGATTTCGATGTTTTATTCCAGACCTGACCACATCACTGCTGCGGCGTTATAAAGCCCGTGTGCGCACCACTTATCATCTACCCACGGCACAAACCATGCAGCCACCAGCCCTTCATAGGGATCGATGATCAGACATGCTGCACCTGATCCTTCGTGGAAGTATGTTCCCTTTGTGTAAAGAGAAGCCAGATTACACCGCATATCAGGGCCAAGGCCATATTGCCGTAAAGCACCGCCTGCGTTCCAGCAATAATCCCTGACTTCTGTCGTAACATAAAAGTCTGTCATCTTTTCAATCGCTTTTCTTCCCACGATGCGTTTTCCATTATATGTACCCTTGTTCAGCAGCATCGTGCCAAATTTGACCAGATCCAGTGTGGTGGAGAACATGCTGCCGGTTGTCTGGGGAATCTTATCCCATATCCCTCTACTTTTTGGCCCGTTTGCAAGAAAATCCTGCAGTTCTTTTTCCATCATTTCATTTAGGATGAAATGGCGCTTCGCCTGCTCTTTGGTAATGTCGAAACCCGTATCGGTCATTTCACAAGGCTTAATAATATATTCCATAATATAACTCTCTGCTCGCATCTGGCTAACTCGTGCAATGATTTCTCCCAAAATGGCATATCCAAAGCTGCAATATGCCCATTCCTCACCGGGTTCTTTGCGCATTCCGGCAGACAGTGCCGCTTCTATCCAGTTATCTCCTTCAGACATGGCAATGAAATCCCAGTGACTTTTGAAGTACCGGTTGTCAAAGGTTCCCGGATCTGAGGGCATACCGGAGGTATGGGACAAAAGATGAGCTATGTTGATTTTATCGAAGGGTGGATATTTAAATTCTTCGATAAACTCACCTACCGTCTGGTTCAAACGGAGCATACCGTCTTCAAACAGCTTGAAAATGGCTGTGGCGGTAATAAACTTTGTAATGGAAGCGATGCGTTGAATGGTGTCGGGTTGAACCTGACGTGTGTCATCCTCCCGGTAGCTGAGTTTACCCATGGCGTTATTGGCGAAAACCTTACCATCACGCGCAAGGCAGTACCAGGCACTATAGATTTCTTTTGCATCCATCATTTTTTGAAAGTGATTGTTTAGAACAATTAATCTGTCTGCATTGTAACCGACGTCTGCAGGTGCGTATGGCGTGCTAAAACAAACCATAAATAACCCTCCTTTATATGGATTAGAAGAAAACGATACCATATTATGGTTGATAAATCAATTAAAAATAGTGCTACATATTAGCTATAATTGTTTTGTAGTTACTGTTCAGAGATATCTGATAGATGTGCAATAATAGGAAACAATAGCGTAATGCAGCTTAGGGATGTATAGTCAGGGCGAGGAAATGCAAGCTCTGGTCTTTCAGACATGGTTACATATACATGAATTTATTCTTTTAAAGTCATACTAGACTACAGGCTTCTCAGCGCATCAATGGGGTTTAGCCGGCTTGCCCTTCTTGCAGGCATAAAACCAAATATGATTCCTACAGCAGCTGAAAATCCCATTGCCAATGTATATGTTGGAAGTGAAACAGAGACCCAAACCCCAATCAGCGCAGCAAGAATATTGGCCAGAAGGGTTCCCAGAAGGATACCCGCCAGACCACCAATAATTGAAAGAAAGATGGATTCAATCAGAAATTGAAGCTGTATGGTAAAGGGTGTGGCACCCAAGGCTTTACGCAGACCAATTTCTGTGGTCCGCTCGGTGATCGATACCAGCATCATATTCATGATCCCAATGCCTCCTACCACCAGAGAAATGGCCGCTATTCCAGCAAGCAGCAGGGACATCATGCTCATGATGGATTGAAAGGACTCGATGATGTCTCCCATGTTGAAAATGGTATAGGCGTCTTCTTTATAGTTGAAGGCCTGGTTCAAAACACCTTTAATGGCCATGACGGTTTCATCAGCGAGGTTTGTGTCATCCAGGAACACATCCAGGCTTGATATGGTTTTAACCCCCAGGCTACGAAAAGCGGTTGTATAGGGAATAACGACGGTATCATTCGTTGAACCAAGGCTAAACCCGGTGGTTGCCTTCAACGTCCCAATAATTACATAGCTTGTTCCGTTAATCGTAATTTTCTTCCCCAGCGGATCGATGGCATAAAAAAGGTCTTTGACAATATTACTGCCGATGACTGCAACCTGGCTTCTGCTTTCCAGATCGAGAATGTTGATAGCCCGGCCTGAGTGCAGAAGATCGGGATCGGTTGTAAAGTAGACATCATTTTTTCCCTGTACCGAAATGCCTTCCATAACATTTCCGTTGTAGACCACAGATGTCTTCCCGGAAATGGTTGGTGAATAACCATGCACATTCTCAAGCATCCCGATGTTTTCTGCTTCATTTATCGAAAGCCCCTGTTTTAAAGGTGTTCCAAAGATATTGATTAGAATCTTGTTTCCTCCAAGCTTTGTAACCTCCGAGCTGATATTGTCGGAAGCACCCTGAACCAGCGAGATCAGTGCAATAATCGATGCCACCCCTATGACAATGCCCAGCATGGTCAAAAATGAACGCAGTTTGTTCTTAACAATATTCATCCAGGACATTTTAATGTTTTCCAGCAGCATCCGGAATCAGCTCCTTTTCGGTTAGCCTACCATCGAGAATATGGACCACTCTACATGCATGTGCTGCAATATTGCAGTCGTGGGTGATTATGATGATTGTTTTCCCATCCCGGTTCAGCTCTTCAAACAGATGAATGATTTGTTGTCCTGTAGCCTGATCCAGTGCGCCTGTGGGTTCATCGGCCAGAAGGAGGGAGGGGTTGGTCACCAGCGCCCGCGCGATGGCAACCCTTTGTTGCTGGCCACCCGATAATTGATTTGGCAGATTACGCATCTTGTCGCCCAGGCCTACCCTTGATAACATCTGTGCAGCCCTTTTCCTGCGCTCCGAAGGTGGTAACCCTGAATAAACCAACGGAAGCTCCACATTCTGCAGCGCGCTGAGACGTGGCAGCAGGTAAAAACTTTGAAAGACAAACCCGATTTCCTTATTCCGTATCCTCGCAAGTTCTGTTTCATCCAAATTTGAAACATCATGCCCCGTTAACAGGTACCTTCCAGAGTCAGGAATATCCAGGCAGCCAATAATGTTCATCAGGGTTGATTTCCCTGAACCCGATGGCCCGAGTACCGATAGAAAATCCCCCTGATGCATGGTCAAAACTACATTCTGTAAAACCTTTATTTCTTCCTCACCAATAAAATAGCTTTTACAGATATCCTGCATGTTCAGAATTTCGTTCATTTTTCAATACCTCCCAAATGAACGTTTCTACCACCATTGGGAAAGAGGAGGCGCTTCAGATCAGTATCCTGCTCATACACAATATCCTCACCGGGCGAAACACCATATTTTACTTCCACATAAGTGCCATCGTTGATTCCGGTTGTTATCTTCTCTTCAATAATTGAATTTTGGGTGTCGATTTTCAGAACATAGGGAAGGTTTTTTTCGTCGAACACGAGTACATCCATGGGAATCTTAACCACATTTTCGGCCTTTTTACTCAATACTTTTACTTCAGCTGACATACCGATGCGGACTTGCCCATCCTGTTCTATATCCATTGCAGCTGTAAAAAAAGTAACCCCATTGACAATCTGACCTTCTCGGGATACATCATGAATTACACCGCTTATCTCCTTTCCAATGGCACCTATTTCAGCAATAGCTTCTTTTCCGGGTTCAAGTGCACCAACATCATATTCATCTGCTTTAAAAACAATCTGTAAATGATCATAATCCACAATGTCTATAATTTGCGATCCAGGCATGATCTGCTGGTTTTCCTCCACATGGATATTGGTGATCTCACCATCAATCTCGGCCTTTAGCTTGTCACCAGCAGTTGTGGTGACAAGAATATCTCCTGCTTTTACCGGATCCCCTTTGTGCACATGAATACCTTCAATTTGCATCATCTGATTTGACAAAATGACTTGCTTGTTTTTCGCTGCAACATTTCCAGAAAAGGAATAATACGTTGTAATATTGCCAATTTCAGCTTTTACCATTTTGTGAGATGGGGCGCTTGGCCGTATTGCATAAAGCGATACCAAACCTGTCAGCCCCACAGCAATAGCTCCGCCGATTATCCAATTCAGCCTTTTCGATTTTCCTCTTTTCACCACGCAGCCATCCTCCATGCGATATTTTACTATCCATAACAACACGGTCCGAGTCACTCTTGTCCAATTCTTGTGTGATCATAAAATCTGCGGCTATTTACCAAAATGTTTGCCCTTAAAGCGCTTTCTGTGCCATGCGATGTTTAGTTTAACAAAGACGCAGTTTGGCGCACAATTTGCGCAAGCCCTCAATTGAACTGTTTATGCTTATCCGGATGGTTTCACTGTAGAACCAATGATGATATTTCGCTTGAAATCACCAACTCTTAACAAGCTATCTATAGTTTTGTCGCTGGAAAAATTAATATACCTATTGCTTGGAATGAAAGAAAAATGACTATGCAACCGGGTTAAGGGGAAAAGCTCATTCATGGTAGAAGCGTACAGAAAAATAAGGCAGTATGTATCGATGCAGGAATTCACAAAATTCCTCTGCCTATTGTTTTTTTAGCCCTTGCAGCTAAAACACGCTTCCTCTATTCGTGGACTTTAAGGTGCGGGGCCATTGGAGCATTTGATAAATTATCTGGACGCAGAACAAATGAACCAATGAAGGTATTTCAATTATTTATCCAAAAGATGTTGGTGAGCCAGTTTCAACATATCCGGTATTTTAATGCCCTGCGGACATAGCGATGTGCATATGCCGCATTCAACACAACGGTTTGCCCCTTTTTCTTCAGGCATCAGGTTTTCTCTGTACATTTCCTTGTCTACCCAGTGTTCTTTCATCAGGTTCAGGCTGTTATACAGCCTGAATATTTCAGGTATGGCAACGTTACTGGGACATGGCATGCAATACCCGCAGCCCGTGCAGTTTACAGTGTTTTTTGATTCGTATATTGCCTTTATTTTTTTGATGAATTCAAGCTCAGACCCGGACATTGCATTGTATTGTGCATGACTGAATATTTCTATGTTTTGTTTCAACTGCTTCAGTGAATTTACGCCGCTTAATATGCAGGTCACTTCAGGCATGCTGTATAGCCAACGGAAACACCATTCAACCAGTGGGCGGTGTTCATGGTATTCATTTATAAGTCTGTTAACTTCATCAGGTACGTTGTTTACAAGATGCCCACCACGAAGTGGTTCCATGATAACAACTGCCATATCTTTTTCGTGGGCAAATTTCAAGCCTTCGATACCGGCTTGGTAATGTTCGTCGAGAATATTCAGCTGTATCAGAGTCATATCCCAATTAAAGCTATCGACAATTTCTTTGAAGGACGACGATGAACCATGGAATGAAAAGCCCTTATGCTTTATTTTCCCTTTCTGGATCATCTTATCAAGAAAGGTGAGGCCATCATGCATTTGTATCCTTTTCCAGTTATCGTGACCCAGATTGTGCAAAATATATACATCAATATAGTCAACGCCTAGCCGAATAAGCTCTTCATCAAGATATTTTTCAAAATCCGCATGTTTCCTGATTTGCCACATAGGGCTTTTCGTTGCTACGATAGCCTTCTTTCTATAACCATCCTTTAAGGCCTTACCAAGAATGAATTCGCTGTTTTTGTAAATATAGGCTGTATCCAAATAATTCACACCGTTGTCCAACGCATATCGAACCATTGCTATAGCTTCATTCATATCAGAAGGAAACCTCATACATCCAAGACCGAAACGTGATACGGTAAGTCCGGTTTTTCCATAAGATACATACTGCATTTAAATACCCCCAATATCATCATATGTAAATGGTGTTTTTGCTTGCAAAATACGCCGTAAGCATTTTATCAAATGCTACTTCAGTAACCGGTCGAGGCTTGTGGTGCGTTCCAGTTGGTACGCACCGCCAGTGGTGGATTGAAACCCATCAGACACCTCTATTCATTATAGCATAGGTTGTCTGAATAAAGTAACTACCTTAAAAGTTGCTATAAGAAAAGCAAATCTTAAAACCCTGTAATATAGGTTATCAGCGTATTAGCGGAAAAAATATTTAAAAAAGTATTGCATTCCGCTAATTT
>LSQX01155564.1_pt2 | contig 29972 bp, 29 predicted proteins | sample 654561 | NCBI WGS metagenome assembly LSQX01 (sample SAMN04489861, study PRJNA283612) | anaerobic digester metagenome | isolation source: 4 biogas reactors fed with cattle manure at either 37C or 55C with and... | place: Denmark: Kongens Lyngby | collected 2014 | reverse complement strand
CTCTTCATTAATTTTTGGAATACTTCATGAGCTTTAGTTCCAATATATGATGATGCTGCGTTATGACTGTAGTACTTATGCTGGTTTGGTAGAGGTGGCGACAGAATTTGGGCAATGTCTTTGTAGTCTAAACCGGCTAGTAAAAGTTCTGCTATGAGTTGGTCGTTTGCTAAAACTTCTTCATCATCTATTTTCAAAGCATATTTATGTTTTCTTGTTTTGTATGGAATAGGCGACAAACCTTGAACAAGCTTATCTACAACTTCGCGTCCAAGTGCAGTGTCAACTTCTGCATCAAGCTCTTCCGAGGGTGTCGGAATATTACTAGTAGAGAGCGCGGTTCTAATACTATATGGTGTTTCTTCATCAGTATCTGACTCATTCGCTGGAATGTATCTTGCGCGATATTTACTTGTTACTTGTAGAGCATTACGAAGGAACCAGCCACTTATCATTCCATAAACCATGGGTCTTAATTGTTCTTCTGTCTTACCTTCAAAGTATCCTTGTTCGTATTTTTCATAGATATAGATAGCTGCGTCTTGCCGAAACTCATCTAATGTATAAAGTGTGTTATCCCATCTTTTAGTACGATAAATACTTGGGGCTACATCATAAGCAATAGAAACGACAGTTTCTAAGGTGCTATCTAGGGGTTCTACTATTTGATTTTCTGGCATAGCTAAAATCTCCTTTACTTTTTATAAACGATTTCATTATTTACAATAAATGGCTTATAGCTCCGTGACTCATGCCTGACTTGAGAACGACTTAATCTAATGATATTATCTTGAATAGGCTTTGTCACTCTGCTGCCACTTTCTGCTTTTGGTAGTTTTTCGCCTTCAACAATCCAAAAGTTATTACCAGCCGCTTCAGCAACTGTAAAGTAGCGCTTGTTATTTAAGTTAAAGCTGTCTATTAGTTGGGTACCATTATTCTTACGAATTAGTTCGCCAGTTTCACTGATAAGCTTTTTAGCAACTCCTGGTAGCATTGATAGAGCTTCATAAATACTTTTATTATCTACTTCAATTACAAGTATATTGTGATAAAATTTCTTGCGGATATTTTCTCTAATAATACGAGGTGTTTCTGCGTGAAGTTTCTTAAGGAGATTTTCAAGTGCCGTAGTTTGCTTCTTAAACTTCTTATAAGCTTCTTCGTTAACTTGCATATTAGGATCAAGAAAGACATTACTTGTGCCTGCATCAGTTGGTGCTTCAATGTCTGAAAAGAAGTCAGCAGGATCTGAAGCGCCCGTTGTTGACATAGAAACGCCATCGCCAAGACCAAGTGAGTCTTCTGTATCTTTAGATTTATCCTGGTCTTTCTTTTCTTTTTCTTTAGCAAGTGCGCCAGTTAATTCATAAGTAGCTAAACTATCACCAGCGTAGAGATATGCTCTCTTAATTAAGTTTTGAAGTTCTGCATTATCGGAATTAAAACCATAGACTTCAGCATATAATGAAAACTCTGTATTTTTAAGTGCGAGTGTTTCTGGGTCTTCTGTTAGGACTTCATAAGTATCAATAACATTTTGTGGGAACACTAGAGCAACATCATTAGCCTGTTTAAGTAATACAATTTTAACAAGGACATCTCCTGCAACAATTACGGGAAGCTGTGTATAATAAACTTGAATATCAAAGTTATTATATGTGTCAACACTGTCTTCGATTAAATCAAGGCTATTAATTATGTTAAAGAACTGCTCTTTACTTAACAAGTTACTATTTAGTAATTGCTTAACTAATTGTGCAAATGATTTTATTTTATTAGCCATTTAGTTCACCTACTTGCTTTTTTTAACACTACTAACAAAGCGCGCATTCGCTGGTAAGCCACTATTCGCATTAAACTTATCAGTATTAACAGCGGCGCTTATTTCTTCATCAGTATGTCCATTGCGGAGAATGTCTTTAACTTCGTCAACTTGATCTGTAATAATATGCTGAATAATACTACCACTTAAAGCATCTGGATGGACAACTAGTGGTATACCATTATTTAAGTACATGGCGGAGTCTTCCTTTGTTGGGTCATAGTCTGGGTTCTTAGTTAGTGCAAACGGGAGGACTAATGTATTAATATAAGATTGTGCGAAAGCATACTTACCAATTACCTTAGTTTTCTTAGGGAGAATAATTGTTCTAAGCTGCATTGCACCTTTAAATAGGCCTTCAGGAATAACTGCTATATTTGCTTCAGACAAATCAAGAATACGAGTACCAAGGATAATTGTAGCTCCAGTATGAGGCACACTTGTGCCAACAGGGGAATAATTGAACATAGAGCTAGTAATAGTACCTACTTTAGGACCGACTACAACTTTTGCTGGTGCATACTTAAACTTTAGATTATTATCAATACCTTCAATATAATCCGGCATTACATACTCTGTTGGAACAGTGCTTTCTTGTGTTTTAGACTTAAGTGTACAGAACCCACGAATATCAAGTTTAGTTAGTATGTTATTCTCAATTCTTACAAAGCCCTCTTCAGTATAAGCTGGACGTTTTAATTCATAAGCAGAGTCCTCTGTTGCTTTTTTATCTTGTGGGTCTGGTGCGAAGAGATGGTCATAAATTGATGGTGAGTATTTTAAACTCCGTGGTTTTCTAAACTTACCTGCTAATTCTTCGTCGTCATCTAGTGGAACACCAATTTGTAATTTTTGAAGTGACGCAGGTGAAGTAAGCTCTAGAGCACCAAACTCAATAATCTCTGTTGTATCTGGGAGAATGACTGTTTTAATCTTTGGTAAGCCTCTTAATGCATGCTTACGTAGGACTCTAAGTGATGGTGGGAAAATGATTGTCTTAAGATTTGTTGAGCCTTCAAAAGCATCTGCTGCTACCTCAGTAACACCTAGTGGAACATTAAAGTTATCTTCATCTACAACTGCATACTCAAGGACGCCACCAGAGACTTTTACACCGCTGTGTTGATTATAATCAGGGTAGTTATAAGACATTGCTGGTTTTAAAATAGCAGTACGACCTGGTCTTGCACCACCTGGGTTATTGTTAAAGTTATGTGGCCCTGTGTTATGTTGTGAATATTTACCTAGAGAATCCCATAAGAATAATTCACCAAAATAGTAGTTTCTTAGGTCTTCTCGGTCACTATACATAATATCAGAACTCATTTTAAGCGCATTTTTAACAAAGTCTCTAATAGTGTCATCAGAGGCTGTTACTGTTTCTTCCATTTCTGGGCTATATGGCATATCAGCCATTAAACATAGAAGATTAATAAGTGACTTCTTAGAGTAAGTTGCAAACCATTTATCTCTAGGGTTTGATTTTTGTGAAGAGAAATAATTGCTATCTGAACTGTGAATACAATAAGTCGTATTGAAGTCGTGGGCTCTATTAATTGACTTTAAGAACTCCATAACTGGGTGACCTCTAAAGCGACTTTGATAGTATGTTTGGAATTCACGACTAACTTCTTTATTAGGTATTTCGTATGTTATCCAGTTGTCATCTTGGTTAACAATGTACTTGTCAAATCTAGGTGCTTCTGGAAATGGTGAAGTATCAGGTCCTGTTTCTATAACGTCTTCTTCTTGTTTTTTAGTAATAGATACCTCAGTATCTAAATCTGAGTCACCAATATACTCAAAGTTAATATCGTACTCTCTTAAGAACTTAGGGGAGTGCATTACATTTAGTATTGCTTCAACGAATACTCGAGGATGCTTAATCGCTTCATCTAAGTTTTTAATTAGTTCTTTTGGATTACCTTTTTTAAATGAGCCCGTTAAGTTAAAATATGGAGCTTCCAAAAGATTATTCTTTTTTAATGCTGCATAAAACTTAATGATATACAAAGCTGAAATATCTTCAAAACCAAGGTCTTCTGTTAGTACTTTAAAGAGTTTACTAAGCTTATTTGCAAACAATTCTTTATTAGATAATCTAACAGGCGTAGCTTCTTCTAAGATATACATTATTCTTTTTTTCTTTGCCATTATAACCCAAATCTCGCTTTCACATGATCTACATAGTATGCTAACTCTTTAACAGTTTCTGGTGTTAATTCTTTCCCTTCAATTTGTTCAAGCTCATCAATCGTCAATAATAATTTTATGTCTTGCCCAAAGAGAGTTCTAGTAAGTGTGTATGACTCACCTACTACTTCCAGTGTATAAACAGTTTCACCAGACGTATAGGTTACTTTAGTTGGTTCATTTGTAAGTGCTTCAGTAATATACTGTTTAACTTTTGGGGATATAATAACTTTTCCATTTTCATTAATTTTTACGCCTGCGTCTTGCAAGTTGTAGATTAGATTAAATGCTTTTTCCATGTTTTTCTTGTTTAGCTTCATATTTAGTTACCTCGCTTACTTAAGTATTTTTGATACTTGTTAAACATTGTTTTCTTTGGTTGAACTCTTACTTCTTCTGGTGTTACTTCTGGTTCAGGCTGGACAGGGTTTTGATACGCGTAAAGGCAATCATTATACTCTGCTAGTATATTGCTTTCTTCTGCGGTTAACTCTGGAGTATGCCTTATTTGTTCTGGTGGGACAGCGCCCTCTGGATAACGTTTTAAGTGTTCTAGACCGATAGCAAAGACCAAGGCTTGGTCTAAATACATAGGGGCTTCATTTGGTCCAATAGTGGTTTGTGTACCATCTTGAGAAGTTAGTGTTTTAGCTTCACCAGTGTCTATAATTTCTTCCATCATGTCAATTTGATTATTAATAGCCCTGCCTATATTATCAAGTGTGTATTGTCTAAGTAACTCCTGTAGTTGAGTATGCTGTGCTCCAACAAGCCCTGGTTCTAAACTATTAATTATATAATAATACTCTGGTTTTAGCATAGTTCCTCCTTTATAGTTATAACATAAAAAGAAAAACTCTATAAGGAAAATATAGAGTTTTCATAAGGTCTCTGTTTATTCCTTACATGTAACGTATAGATTAATTATTCTGGTAATATAATATTATTACGAATATTATTAACTAGCTCTATGCTTAAACAAGACGCCTCCCACACCATCTTAAGAAACATATTTCGTGTGTACTCATTATTTCCATAGGGTGTATCTTCAACTAAGTACTTATAATCTTCAATAAACCATTTAACAAAATCAAGCGTATTATACTTTTTAGCAGCTTTAGCTTTGGCTAACATCGTGTTTAATAGTTTGTTTTTAACACTAGGGCTACGCAAGTACTCTTTAAACTTCATGAGAATGTGATTAGTATGTTGTGGATTTTTTAAGAGCTTTCTTAGCTCGATTTCTGTCATATGCCCTCCTTAATGTTAACGAGACGCGACAAGGACGCCTTTAGTTTGTAATTCTTCTTCTAGTGCTTTTAGTTTTTCGTTTGCATCACTGAGTAGAGTGTCTGCATTTGTCTTTGCTGGGTTAGAGTCAACTACAAACTTACCGCGGACTTGAGCGAGCTGGCGTTTTGATAGTGCGATTGTATACTCTAAAACCCAACGTAGCCAAGAGCCATCTGAGATAGACTCAATCTTGATAGTCTTTGGAATATAAGCGACTGTAATATCACCAAAGTAATTAGCAACAAAGAGAGTATCTCCTATAATTTTTGCGTTTCGACCTAAAATTGATTCTAGTAGGGACAGCCGCTGGATCATATTAGAGTACGCATTGATTTGGTCGCTAAGAAGCGTGCCTAGGTTATAATACATTGATCCTAGGCCTAATAATGCTGCGTCGGCTCTCATAACATTAGTAGTTGGGTAAACGGCTACAACTATTGATACGCCATCTTTGTCAATATCGTTTAGTTTGACAAAGCCACCTGTAGTACCAGACCCGCTTCTTCGTAGTGTAACTGTAGTATATGACGGTGAGGAATAGTATGCACTCATAGTCATCAGGGCTCTTGATATATTTCTATCAATTACGTCGTCTGGTAGTTCAAGGTTGACTATGCTTAAACCTAGTTCATCTTTAACTATTTGTCTTGCTTGTGATTGAGTTATCATAGTCGACTGCCTCCTACATTATATAATATACCTGTTGTGTGTTTTTAATTGTTATAATCAATAAACTCAAAGTTTAATGAAAGGAGATCACCAGTGTTAGTGTCCACTTTTAATGTCAGAATAAGAGCGCCTACTTCAGAATGAAGATTGTTTCTGCTCATCCAATTTGATTGTCTTTGGAAGCTGGCTGAGTAGAAGGCATGCATACCATCATGTTTTAAATATGCAAACTTATGGTAATGCCCTAAGATATTAATCTTGGAACGCTTGTCCCCACCACGTGCTAAGAACTGCTGAAGTTTACCAAAGATATTAGAGGATGTTCCATCATTAGGATGGAACAAAGTTAAGTCAAGCTTAGGTGTTAGCCAAATACGAGCAAAGCTATTACCTAAGAACTTAACGTCTGGTCTAATTCTTGTGAATGTTTTAACAATGTCAGCTAGGCCTTCAACCATGTACCATTCATCGTGGTTACCACTGATAACAAGTGTTTCTACACCGTCACGTTTAGGAAACACTCTTTCACCATAGTTTAACTGGGCTTGAAAACCAATTGCTTTATTATTAAGGAAAGCTTCAGGGCGTGCTCGTTTAAAGCCCTCAAAAAGATCTCCACAATGCAGGACCGTTTTAATACCGCGTTCTACCATAAGATCATAAAAATGATTAAGTGCTTCTTCATTATAGTACTCACTTCCGATATGTGTATCGGAAATGATCCCTAATGTAATTGTGGAAGCATTTTTCCATTTGTCAGAGATATCATACTCATTATTGGTATCTTTAGCTCTTTTAAAGATTTGAGCAAAGGCTTCTCCACCCTCTGACCAAATCTTAATTTGTGAGTACCCTTCTAGTTGTAACTTAGTAAGTGCTAGCAGAATGTGGTCGGCTGGTACATTAAGGTAGTTAGCAAGCTGGTTGATGCTTGCTTTTGTTCTAAGTCTTGGTAATAGTCTGTCTTTTAAGTTAGTTCTGCCAGCTAGTGTGTCATTAGTTTTCGCTCTAATGACATCTGGGTTTTTAAATGTTTTACCATGGCGTCTGTAGACGCTACGCACACCCTCATATGTAATGTTCTTATGTGGGTATAACTTTTTTACACGATATGCAACTTTGTCCCAACTAAACTTACCAAACTCATTTTTTACTTCTTCTGTAACTTTAAGAACTGTATTAATATATTGTTGTTTATTCTGCATTTTTCCTATTTTTCCTTATAGAATGTTTTTGAGTAAACGTTTCCCAATAGTTATTTTCTTTTAAGAAATCAATGAAATCAGCTATAGCCTTTTTAACAGTGTCTTCTAGTGCTTCAGGTCTAGGCTTGTCCACTATATGAATATCTGTAATTGTATCGTCTGGTCCTTCAGCAACTAGATAATAAAAGTTTGTCACATCTGGGAATAAATACAAATAAAACAAATGCTGAACACTATTATTATAAGTATCCTCTTTAAATACGCTAGTGCGCTTAATATCATAAATCCGTTTTTTAGTTGGATCAAAAACATCAAGTTTTCCAGAAAGAAAGATCTTAAACTCAGGGAACTCTAAAGTTTTGTTTCCCCATTGCTGCTTAGGAAGCTTACTAACTAGTTGTGATAGTTTACCATGTTTACCTTCAAAAACTTCTTGCTCAAACCTGTTTCCACGCTCTGTCCATTTGTTTGGTTTAAAGACCTTATTTAATGTATCTTCAAATGATTGCTTTGACTGGTCACTAGGAAACTGCTTGTAGTATAAGTAACTGTTAACTATTGTAGCAGATACTTTATACGTTGGTTTTTGATCCATTATCCTGTTCTCCTTTTTCTGCTTGGGCATTATAATATGCGTCTAATGCTGCATCAATTTGTTTATCAATGTCTTTAGGAAGACCATTCTTACTCTTAGCTTTAGCTGTACTTTTTTCTAAAACTTTACTTAGTAGTTCTTGAGGACTATAAGGCAGTGTAATGTCTGCTAGTTTAATTAGATATTCAAGTAGCTCAATAATTTCAAATACCGCATATGCTTGTGCTAAGTCAGGGTCAACCTGAAAGTTCTTAGTAAACTTATTTGTAATATTAATAATCATTTTTTGAGCTTTAGCTGTTGGTTTACCTAGCACGTAAATATCTGCAAGAATAATTGGTATAACACTCAGAGCTTGTGTAGTATTACGTTTGAAGAGGCTTTGAAAGACTGCTGTAATTTCTGCACCAATATCTAAACGAATATCATGCTCTTTAAATGTTTCTAAATCATCATTCCAGGTTGCTTGTGCTTCCGCTGAAAAATGTGATTTGTACTGTTCTGGAATTGCCTCCCATTTTAAGTATGTAAATAAACGATAGATGCCAATAACAATTAGAGGGTTGTTTGACCATTCTCTAACTTTTCTTAGTATTGCTTTTTCTGTTCTCAACTTGTTTCAACTCCTTGTCTTGCCCGAATAGTATTCTACAACATATATAGTGTAAAAATTTGGTAATTGGGGTTATACTTTTAACTCCCTTTTAGCATATTAACTAAGTTATCAATTGCTCTTTGTACTGGGTCGTTTATGTCAGGCCCATTATTTTTATTTATCTCTACAAAGGCTTTGAGTAAATCGAGGTCAGATGAAGAGTTCTTTTCTTGTGATTTAATAGCGTTATACACAGCACCGGCAACGGCGTCAGATACGTCCTTTGCCCCATCTTTAGGATGGTCAATCTTCTTAGCGCCTGCAAAGTAGATAAGCCCAAATAGCTGATCTTTGAAGAACTCGTAGTTATAAATATTAATGCGTCCTTCATCAAATAGGCTAGCTAATGTAAAGTAAGGCTCGGAAGTTCTGTCTACTGATAGATTAGCTGTCTTAATACCAAAGTCTGAAAGCTCTTGAAGCATCTGAGCACTTTGGAATTGGTCGGCTGTAACTAGTGTAATGTTAAGCCTATGGATCTGCTGTAGATATATAATAAAGTCACGTATCTTAGGTAGAGATATTCTATTTGGTTTTTTAGGTGGTTTAATTCTTAGCATGAAGTCTACAGTAATAACTGGAATTGTTGCTTCAAATTGATCCGGGTCTCCATATTTTATTTGGTCTTCTGTCTTTTGCTTCTGATAGATTGGTTTATGACCCGAGATATGCGCCATTGCAATACCTGTGGCGTCACCTGATAGTGACAAGTCAAGATGCATAAACCTTGGAGCATGTGGATTTGCAAAGTGGTACTCTGGGTCTAAATAGAAGTTAAGCGGCATATAGCCTTCTTCAAAGCTATTAGAAGTATTAGATAGTGGTATGTCTTGCCTAATAAACGGGTGACGTAACTCTTCTTTAACTGCTGCAGTATAGGCAGCATAATTTCTAAAGAACTTACTAAGCGAAGCTACAGAGTATCCAGCGAGAGATTGTAGGCCTTCAATAATATTTAAAGTGAAGACATCATAGTGTTCAATTGGAATAGTGAGGACTACTTGCTGTACTTCAGTTGGAAGCGTGTCGTATAAATCAATGGGTGCTCTTGCTGAACCTAGTGTTTCTGGTGTAAGAAGTTGCTTTCCAAACGCATGAAGAACAATGTTCAAGTCTTCAAATGTACTGATAATAAATGGTTCAAGGTTATTGCCACCTGCAAAAACTAGGAACCGTTCACCACAGTAGGCTTCAGGCTTAACATCCCACAGGGCTGGGGAATAGATTTTGGTATTCTTGCTATGCCTATGTTTTTGAATTACCTCTTCTGTAAAGGATCCAACGTGTGTTGAAGAGGATACTAGAATTGTTAAGGAGTGGTTTTTGCCTCCTACAATAAAACGGGTTTGTGAACGAGTTATTAATTGTGAGTAGAGCTCTAAGACTTTCTTATTGACGTTATAGTCGTTGTCTTTTGTTGCGGCTTGCTCCCTAAAGTTTGCTTCATCAAGAATTGCTCCGATCATATCGAGACCTATAAAGTGACTGTGTGTTGATCCTACTGTTACAAACATTCTTTCTTCTGGCCATATAAGCGCAGAGTCAATTCCGGGCTTACGTTTGAAGTTATCCCTAAAATAAGGAATGTCATCTAACCATTCTGTAAGTTTTGCAAAACCTGAGTTCATAGCTTGTTCTTTTGTAATAGAAAGATAAGCGAAAGCAATTCTTGAGATTGCGTCTAAGTTAAACAAGCGAGCAATATTTTCATAACAAGATAGCTCGTAGATTTTTCTTATAATAACAAGAATGGCAAAAGTAGTTTTACCAACACCTTGCGCCCCAGTTAAAATCAGCTGATTAATTGGGGTTTCAGAATCAAACACTTCGATCAATGCATTTTTCCAGTAGTCGTAGAGGGTATTAACACTATTACCAACGTAGTACGGGTTATTTACCCATTCACGAATTGGAACAATAGGTCTAATTAGTTTAGCCTCAAGTTTTGATAGAGCCTTAGCTTGCATATATGCGCTTCTAATCGACTCTATCTCTTCTTTAGAATAAATATCTGTCAGGTTTTTTAATAATTCATCGAATTGCTTGTTTGAACTCATTAGCTTAGTATTGGAATTCATACTTTTGCCTCCTTAGTTATTAAAGCTCAATCATTAGTTGTAGTTTTGATATGCTATCTGGAGCTACATTGCCTGGGTCATACTTTGTCATGAATTGAGTTGCAGGTTTTATTTGTGCTAAGATCCTTGCATTAACGCCTTCAGCTGTAAATGGGTTACTATCGGGTTGGACTGCATCTTCAACAGTATAGTCTGCCGAAAGATCTCTATCTGTAGACTGATCACAATAAATAAGCGTTACAATATTAAAACTTTGCAAAACGGGGTCATTTAAAGCCTCAATGCTAGTTCTAAAATATATATGTGTAAGTTCTACTGTTTCGGTATTAATATTATCGCGTGCTACATAATAGTAATCACTAGGGAAATCAGTTGTGCTAGGCGCTGGTATAGGATGGCTTTCTACTACAGGAGGATTTTCTACATAGTATATTTTGTTTATAGAAGGGTTACCCGTAAAGGTTCCACCTGTTCCTGAGAGCATATCTAAGTTCCAATTGGTGGCCGTTGTTCCTGTTCCGCTTGTTGGAATCCTCCATTCATATTGATAAGTCTCGGTTGGAGTAGAAGAAACTTTTAGAGATGTGCATCCAGAGAACATATTATAATAACAACTGTGGGTTAAAGTTGTCGCAGGGAGAGCTGGAACTGAGGTTAAGGCTGTGCAATCGCGGAACATGCTATAATAACAAGAACTTGCTAAAGTTGTCGCAGGGAGAGCCGGGGGTGATACTAGAGCGGTACAACCACGGAATAGGTGTGCATAGCAATAGGACGCCATAGAAGGATGACTCCCAGACTCCACTGCTTCCCAGTCTAAAAGACTTTCTATATTTCCTACGCATTCAATATTTGAACCTTCGAGAACCCATCTATAATTTTGGCTACTACCACCAGTGATTCTTGTATTTCCTGTTCCTCTTAAGTAGAGCTTATTGTCAACACCACTACTTAAAGTAGTAGCTCCGTCCCATTCACTCCAAGTTTCTAGATCTGTTGAATAATATAGAGTTCCATTCCAGTGCTTAGCGTTGTCATAAACCTTTAAGGTAAACTGAGAACCACTTTGGAATGTCAGATATGCATGGCCGGTATAGTTGTTTGTAGCGCCAATATAGTTGTTTGTAGCACCAGTATAGTTGTTTGTAGGCACTAAACCTTCGTCTTTACGGATTGCTCCAAAGATCTCAGTGTCTTCAATCTTCTTAATATACATAAGTTTAATTTCTGGGGTGCTTTTATTAAAAATTGAGTTTAAAGTATCTCTAGAACTTGCTGTTGTTGATAGACTTCTAGTATAGTCCATAGAAAACACAATATAAAAATCGTAGTTATCAGGTGCTAGAAGGTTTTTCATTACGTCAAACTTAAAGTTACTATTTATTGTTAATTTATCCTTATTCATTTAATCACCTCGTGTTATTCTGAATCTTGGCCTAGGTGTAGCTGTAAAGAGTTATACTACGGGAGGGTTTTCTACGTAGTATATTGTGTTTATGTCAGGAGCATACGTAAAGGTTCCGCCTGTTCCTGAGAGCATATTTGAGTTCCACTCGTCGGGGGCTGTTCCTGTTCCACTTGTTGGAATCCTCCATGCATGTTGATAAGTACCTGTTTTATTAGAAGAAACTTTTAGAGATCTACATTCATAGAACATATACAGATAACATTGATTTACTAAAGTTGTTGCAGGGAGAGCTGGAACTGATACTAAAGCTTCACATCTAGCGAACATAAAAGAATAACAATGATTTGCTAAAGTTGTCGCAGGGAGAGCTGGAGGTGAAGCTAGAGCTGTGCATCCTTTGAACATACTACTATAACAATACTCTGCTAAAGTTGTCGCAGGGAGAGCTGGAGGTGAGGTTAAAGCTGTGCAACCTTCGAACATAGACAGATAACAAGCACTTGCCAAAGTTGTCGCAGGGAGAGCTGGAGCTGAAACTAAAGCTGCACAATCACGGAACAGATGCGCATAGCAAGAGGATGCCATAGGAGGATGATTCCCAGACGCTACTGTTTCCCAGTCTAAAAGATTTTCTATATTTCCTGTGCATTCAATATTTGAACCTGTCGAGAACCCATCTATAATTTTGGTCGTTACCAGTGATTACTGTATTTCCTTTTCCTCTTAGGTAGAGCTTATTGTCAACACTACTACTTAAAGGAGTAGTTCCATCCCATTCACTCCAAGTTTCTAAATCTGTTGAATAGTACAGAGTTCCATCCCAATTCTTAGTACTGTTAGCAACCTCTAAGGAAAACGGAGAATTACTTCGGAAGGTCAGATATGTAGTACTAGGTTCTGGTACAGGAGGATGTTCTACGTAGTATGTTTTGTTTGTGGAAGGGTCGCCTGTAAATGTTCCGCCTGTTCCTGAGAGCATATTTGAGTTCCAATCAGTGGCCGTTACTCCTATGCCGCTTGTTGGAATCCTCCATTCATATAGATAAGCTCCGGTTTGAGTAGGAGAAATTTTTAGAGCTGTGCATCCTTTGAACATCTCATAATAACAGTAATCTGCTAAAGTTGTCGCAGGGAGCGCTGGAACTGAGGTTAAAGCTTTACATCCAGAGAACATATACTGATAACAACCAATTGCTAAAGTTGTCGCAGGGAGAGCTGGAGGTGAGGTTAAACTTGTGCATCCAGAGAACATATAATAATAACAACTATCTGCTAAAATTGTTGCAGGAAGAACTGGGGCTGATACTAGAGCTGTACAATCACGGAACATACTAATATAACAATAACTTACTAAAGTTGTCGCAGGGAGAGCTGGAGGTGAAGCTAGAGCTGTGCATCCTTTGAACATACTACTATAACAATACTCTGCTAAAGTTGTCGCAGGGAGAGCTGGAGGTGAGGTTAAAGCTGTGCAACCTTCGAACATAGACAGATAACAAGCACTTGCCAAAGTTGTCGCAGGGAGAGCTGGAGCTGAAACTAAAGCTGCACAATCACGGAACAGATGCGCATAGCAAGAGGATGCCATAGGAGGATGATTCCCAGACGCTACTGTTTCCCAGTCTAAAAGATTTTCTATATTTCCTGTGCATTCAATATTTGAACCTTCGAGAACCCATCTATAATTTTGGTTATTGCCAGTGATTCTTGTGTTTCTAGCTCCGCTTAGGTAGAGCTTATTGTCATCGCTACTACGTAAAGTAGTAGTTCCATCCCATACACTCCAAGTTTCTAAATCTGTTGAATAGTACAGAGTTCCATTCCAGTTCTTAGTACTGTTAGCAACCTCTAAGGTAAATGAAGAATTACTTTGGAATGTCAGATATGCATTTTCTTGTTCTTGTGGTGCTGTAGGGAGAGCTGGAGTTGAAACAAAGCCTGTTGTATAGGAGCGTGTTACAGGTTCTTTTATTGGTTTCGTAGGAATTCCTGCGTAAACTGTGCACTCAGCAGTTAAACCAAACGTTACTATTGCACTTGGGTCTAAATGGAACTGTGGGACCTCATATAAAATACTAGTACCACCAGCTTGAATCTCTACATCATATTCATCAATAGGGAACCAATAACCCTCAAGACGACCAAATATAGCACCGTAGCACCGCACAGGCAGGCCTGGATCAGTATTTTTAGCGATTATTGCAAGTTTATCCCCACCAATGTATGGACGAAGTTCTGTGCTAATTACTGGTGTAGGTGTTTTAAGTCTAGGTAAAATACTTAGGTCTGCTGGGACATAAGGTGCTACATTAATAGGATGAGTAAGTGCTGGGCCAACACCATTATTTCTAGTTGCTTCTAAGAGTAATTCTTCTCTTAAGTACAGATCTGGATGTGTGATAGTTAGTATTCTAGTCTCATCAGGCAGTAAGTCAGTAAATGCTACTTTATAGTTATTACTTCCATTGACAGCGAGTGTACCAGATAGTGCTGCTGGATCATTATTAGTTATGCTAATACTTGCTGTAAACAAATTTTTATCTAATTCGATATCAGTTATAGTTGGTTGTACAACAGGACTAGACACAGGTGCTAGTATTATGCCGGGAGAGCTTGTATAAAATGTTGCTGAAGCTGACCTGCTATCACCTGGAATACCTGAGTTGTGTGGCTCAATTGTTACTGTTACTTCTGTAATTGTTATATCTATTGGAAAGCTGTTATTAATTGTACGATAAACATTTTGTGGTGTAAGCGAGGGTTCTCTATCCGAAATTGTGTATACTACTGGTGTTAGATCAGCATTATATGTTTTACTACCAATTTGATAAGTGCCTTCAGCTGAGATAGTTGCTTTTAATGGCTCAAAGTGTTTATTCTTAAAGGTTACCGCAAGGGTTGCTGGACCAAGAATACCTCCGGCAACTCTTACATCTGTAATATCTGGTGTTTGAAGTGGGCTTCCAAAGTATGGATAGATACCATTTGACATACCAGAAATCCAAGGCATAACGGGGTTTGTACTATCAGTAATTAAGGCGGGGCTAGCTGTTTCATAGAATGGGTACTCACGAGTTAAAACCTCAATCTTATAGCCTGCAGGCTTAGCATGAAGCAAAAGCTTATATAATTGTCTATTACCATATAAGTCATTCTCATTGTTTAACTGCATGACTGCTGTCATGGGCTCATTTTCAACGGCGGCTAAACCATTGTAAGGAATATAGGAGTTTAGAATAGTCATTAGTGAGTCTAGAGAACCACGTTTACGAATAATTGGAACCATCGCTTCAACAAGGTTAATCTTATCATAAAGCGCTGACCTTGCTTCGTCTTCACTAGTAAATAGCTCTGAGATATCTGGCCAGATATCACCAGCTAATAATTGAAGCAACTTAAAGCTTGGGTCTTTTAGATGCTCTAGGTTATCACTATTAGTGTCTGCTAACTCATAAAGTCTTTGTAAATCTTTAGCATGCGCGGTATTAAGAATAAGCTCACGAGATGGGCCAAGTGTTTTAGTGAGTAGTACTAGTAAAATGATATACCCATGGTTTAGTTTAAGCTTATTATCCTTATCTTTGTAGGCTAGCATAACCTCGGGTGTTGAATTAATAATATACTCAAATAATTCTAACTCAACATCTGAGAAGCCTTCTAAGAGTGAGCTTTTGTTTTTGTATGTACTATATATTAGGTTATACATAGGCTACTCGCTTTCACTAGTGTCATCTGCTGTAATTTCAATAATGTCATCTGCTGTAATATTAAAGTACTGATTATATGCTAAGATAATTTCACCTTCTGCATCTATATAACCATCACCATCGTCATCATCGTCATCATCAGAGGCTTCTTTTAGTAGCTCAACAACAAGCCCCTTATTATATAGCTTAGGGCGCGCACTAAAGATAAGCTCAAATATTTCACCAGCAGATAAACTCTCACCAATTTCTTTATTGTTAACGTACTCAACAATTATACTTTTAATAAAGTTGGCATCAGCTTGCTCTGATGGCAGCGGATTTAACTCAATTCTAATAGGTTGCTTTGTAGGATTAGCAATCGTAGCTACGGTACCTGCTGGTTTCTTAGCATCAATATCTTCTTGTAATAGATTTAATTCATTGTCTGTTAGTTCTATATTATTATCTTTAAGCATATAAACACCAAACTCGCCAGGTTTAAACGCCTCAGGGTCAAACTCAGCAGAACCTTTTCCAAAACTTGTATCAAGAGTACTATCAATAACTAAGCACTTCTTAATACCAGGGACTAGTTTTTGAGTATTTAAAATATAGTTCTTAATATCTGCTAAAGATATTAATGAGTCCCCAGAGTACATATACATTTTATAGCCTTCTCTAATTTCATCTGTTGTTGCAGGATTAGAACCATAAACAAAAATAGACTTGACACCCTTTTCAAATGTTAAGTTAAGATTACTTATAGATGATGGCTGTACTTGCGTTTCAAAACCATTTGTTACTAGGTAGGTTAGCGTCATTGGTGAGTCAGCATATTTTGTTGGGTCGAAGTCTGATGGAAAACGAATATAAGTTGTCCCGAGTGGATCAACATTTAATTCATAGACCTGACCTGTCTTTCCTAAAACAGACTCTACTTCAGTCCATTCTTCTTCACCTGAGGTTCCTGTGATTTTTAAGCGTGATGTTACTGTATTATCAATATTAGAACCAATAGCAACCTGCATATTAGAAATTATATGGGTACGATTAGAAATCTTTGAAGGCCAAATCTTTAATGTTGCAATTGCGCCCTGGACAAAGCCTAAATATGTACCATTAGTTAGATCCTCTGCAGTAAGCTCTTTTGTTGGTCCAGCATAGACCCAACCAACTCCTGAGCCATCAGTAAATTGTTTACCTAGGGGTTCTAATTCTAATGTTGCAGGTGTAGACAAAGCTGTGATCTTAAAAGTTGCATAAGCAGGTCTAAAACTTCTAATTTTATACCCCACCGAATTAGCAATTCGAACAAGCGAGGCTCTTTCTTTTGCTGTTGACATATAGTTCTCTAAAATACGATAATCAATCATATAGTTAAGAATATCAGTATGCGCTGCCATAAGTGATAATATAATAAAGAGGGGATCCGCCTCTGATAAGTTATCCCAATTTTTTACTTTAAAAGTATCATCCGATTTTAAAATATTTATCAAGTCTCTCATGATACTTTCATAGTCACGAGAAGTATATGATAGTTTGCTTAATAGGTTTTCTTTTAAACTCATATTATTCTCCTTTTGATAAAGTTACAGAAGTTGATGCAAGGACACCACCAACATCAATATAAATATCAATTGTAACCGTACCAGTCTTATCAAATTTCATTTCAAGCTTTTTAAGGGTGGCTTTTGAATAGCGTTTAAAAAACTTTTCGATATCAGATCTAATTAAATTAAAAGTTGCTAGCTTATTATTTGTATAAAGATATTTATCTAAGTCTAGGCCCATCTCATTCCCAAAGAACAAGGAATATTTTTCTAAGGTAAAGAGAAGTTGTAGCTCAGCTATAACAAGGTCAACACCAGAGATAAGCTTAATATTGTCATTGCTATCAAATATGTCTAAATAGTTTACACCAACTGCCATAGTATCACCTTATCCTAATGGGTTAGGGAACTTTCGTAGACCATTAATATTTGGTATAGCTAGAAGTTGCCCTTGCTTTAATTTGAGTGGGTCTGATATGTTGTTCATGTATGCTATAGCTCTCCAAAGAGAGGCCTTACCATAGTGTTGTGTTGCAATGACGTCGATCCTATTATCTGTTACAACAGTTAGCTCAAAGCCATCATATGGAATAACCGACATATCTGTTGGCCCCATTGTTGCTTTGATTATTTTTCCATCTGCTAACTTTAGCTCGTCTATATGTTTATAGAACAAGTCTGAGGATATGGTATAAGGAACAGCATACTGTGCTAAGATGAAAGGATCATTAAATCTTTTTCCTAAGTCTCTTTCTTTTCTTACTAATGCCATGGTTATTCAATCTCCTTTATAGTATGGATGCACTATTATGTAATCAATATTATTACTGCTGCCATTAATACTCGCCCCCTAACAAAGCATCTAATACATCTGGGATGACATTTATAGCTGGCTTCTGACCAATAACACCAAGATAAATTGGGTTTGTTTTATTACCTGATTCAAAGAAAACGATTACTCTTTGTCCTATGAGGTTGTCATTATAAATAGCATCTAGGTCTTCTTGCATAATAGTCATTCCAGGAATAACTAATGGTCTTGCAATTGGAAGTTTAGTTTCATCTGAAACTCTAAAGCCATGAATTGCTGGAACATGCACTCTCAGATCAAATGTAGGCACACCTAGAGTATCTCTAATTATCTCTTTAACATAACCAATATAAAGTGTAGACATTAGGTTTCCCATATGGTTTACCTCCTTGTATCAATAATTTCACGGGCTAAGACTAGGCTTGTTGTATAATTACCAAGTGATACATTCTCAGTAATCTGAACAATCCGCCAGTAAGACGACCCGCCCGCTGCTGTGATAAGTTGTGATACTCCATCGTTATACTTAGCGTTTAATAAAATTAAGTCATTTGGCATAATATGTGGGTTTCCTACAACAGTTAATTCTACTTTAGCAACATTTTGAATAGCTCTATCAAGGGCTGCTAGAATCCTTTGCTCTAAGGTAAGGCCATCGGCATCTTCACTATATTTAAGAGTAACATTAAATGTGATGTTGTCTGGGAGCTCAATTGGAATGTCATAGTCACTAAGAATCTTACGCGCACATTCGGTAGCTTTTGTAACAGTTTCTTGTACAATTTGTTCTTGGTCTCTATCTGGTCCTACTAGTAGATCAACATCACTACTATATACAACAAGGTTTAAACCTTTAATTAGATATGATAAATCAACTTCAGATGTAAACTCCAGCACCTGACTATTAGGAGTAACACCAATATCATATACCCAAACGGTTTCTTTAATTTTCTGACTAACAGGCGCAAAATGTAGATGTGTTATAGTACCAATTTTAAATAGCCGAACAACCCAAGACTCAAAAACTAAGCCGCTTACTAAACCACTTGTATAGCAAAGCGGCTTTATTTTTTGCTCAAGGAACACGAAGTCGTCTTCTCCTGCCTCTTTAATAGTATCATTAAGGAGGACTAAGTTTTTTAAGGAGTCCTCGTGAACGTATGTTGTATCCCAACCTTGAGCCTTCGCTATATCGAAAACTATATCACGTATTGATGTGCCTCTTAAATATATTCTTGCTTGTGTTGAGACTTGAATTTGTTGACCAACTGCGCCAAGTGATAATGTTGCGCCGCCATTAGTCCACCTAGATTTAACTTTAATGATGTCAAGCTTATACCAAGGAGACATGTAGAGGTCTCTAGTAGGCGAATCTTCATCAATAAACCCATACTTAAAGGTAATATTGTTAGCAGTAGACCCTGTAAGTTGAGGTAGAAGATTAGAGCCTTTTGTATCAAACAAGACAAGATCCATTTGTGATAGAATTCCAGATCTAACATTATTAGGGTTCATGTACCGGTCAAAAGAAGCATTAATAATACCAGCCTCAGTTAGGTCAACTTCTTCACCATTAACTAGTAAGTACATCTTAACTGCTTGAGCCATACTTATACATTGCCTCCGCTGCTTCGTTTAAATTGTTAACTAGTGTCATAATAGTTTTAACTATTAGGTCTCTTTCTTCTGGTAGCATGTCTTTGTTAATATTCTTATAATAGTTTTCCATATATTTTTCAACTTTGTCACGTGTTAGTTTTTTAAATGCTTCACTATAAGTAGCAACAGTTGAGTTTGTTACTTGTCGTTTAGATGGGTCTTCAGGTATAACAGAGAGTGCATCAACGATTAGACCACTTTCGTCAAATATCTCAAATGCTTTTTTAAGGTTAATAAGTTTTTCTAAGTTATAGTTATATGTTTTAACTAGGCCTTCATAAATCTCGCTTCTTACTGCATCCATATTATAATCGAAGAAGTATTCTTCACCTAGTGTTTGTAATGCTAGCTGGTTTAAATACTCAACAGAAAGAACATCTTGATAGACTTCAGTGCCTGCTACTAGTCGCTCTCTGAATTTTTGTTCAACTTTTTGAAATCTATGCTCAACTACAATAGTAAAACCTATTGTTGCCATCACATAGTTACCTTTACGAAATGGCTTTTGCCAAGTAACAGAAGTATTAACCGAGCCTTTACCGGCTATAGATCCAATTTGAAAGTATACTGTTCGTAGGCTTTCTTCAAGCAGATATTTTCCTTCTGCTGTTTGTGATTTAACAGCAGGGTACGAAAGTTGCTTAATCTTGTCAACAAACTCTACAATATTATTGTATTCACTAGGCAGCATGTCTTCATGAATATCAATGCTAAAACTATAGGTTGCATCTGAGCCACCTGTGTAGAGAAATGTAGGTGATGGTTTACCTAAGGCCTGACTAGGAAAGCTACTAGAATAACTATATTTAATATTTTGAGGAATAATGTCTAAATTGATTTCTATTGCTTTATTACCTTTACTGCCTAAGCGATAAAAGTATAACTTAATTGTTTCAGCCATAATTACTTCTCACTTCCTATATAACTACGAAGCTCAAATTGTGCGACTATGATGGCTTCTAATGTATCAAAATTAGACAACACCTCTATTATTTTCTCTTGCTCTTTTTCAGTATAGGCCGTAATTGGGTACGTTAATTGATATTTTGATAGTGTATCTCGTATCTCGTCTTTTAGTTTTCCTAGATTTCTGAGTGTAGTATCTACTTGGTATGTGCCTGCCATAATAATTTTAAGCTTAACCATAGACTCAAAAAAGAACTCAAGATATCTGGCTACTACGGCGTCGCCGTGGTCAACCTTAACACCTATTGAAAATATCAGATCTTCAAATTGTTTTTTAAGTTCTGCCATATTAGCGGTATTAATAATTTCTTTTAAGGTATCTGTTGTAAGTTGCGGCACTGGATTGTACTCTTCGTGAAGATTTGTATAACCTTCTAAGAGCCGGCGTATCTTACTGTCTTTTAATGAGTTCTCAATTATAAAATCTACGTTTACTGACTCTTTATAAAAGTTCTCAAAGTCGGAGTCTCTATTGATACCAGGGAGGTCATCTATGCCAATACCAACAATAAGCTCTCCAGGTTCTGTAATTTCCGCTGTTAGCTCATTTGAACTAAATATTTCATGAAAAACAAATGTAAATGAAATATCTGCCATAATATATCTACCATTCCTAAATGGAACAGAGAAACTTACACTTGTATCAATATGTCCTGTACCAGCAAACTGATTTCCTAATTGGAAGTAGACCTTAGGTGGAAGCAGGACTTGCTTTTTATGATCAGTACTAGGTTCTGATAGCCCTTTAATAACGTCTACAAGTGCATAGAGATTACTGCCCGCATTTACATACTCGTCTGACTTATTTGAATACTTATATTGTAAGTCTTCATGCATCTTAATTGCAAAGGACACACTCTTTTCAGAGCCACCAGTATAATAGCGAACAGGTCTAATTAGACCATGTGTTGTTACACTCTGAAAGTTCGCAGAGTATGAAGCAGAGAGCGAATCTGGAATAACAGGTATAATTACCCATTCTTCTGTATTGATATTATATAAGTACAAGGAAGTTGGCTTACTAAAGTCAAGCTCATCTATAATTTGGCGTTCAAGGTTAGCTATATACTCCGGTCTTTCCTGCTTAAAAGTCCAAGGTGGATTTGTATAAAGAGGGTTATCAGCCATAAGATTAGTCTCCTGTCATTACGCTTCCGTTGACTTTAGTTGAACCTTTCTTTGCAAGGTCAATAGTAAACTGCACTTGACGAGTAAGTTGACCTTCACCTGTGATTGCGTTAACAACCGCACTAAAGCCTTGGTTAAGCGTATCAATTACTGGGTCTCCTGTTGGTGCTGCTGGGCCTTGCGCAGCTCGACATTTAGGACGGTCTGCCGCATCTATTTCTGCCATAGCATTAAGCTTTTCTTCCCTTGCTTGGAGTGACGTATAAAGGCCTGACAGACCACCAATGACGGCGCCAATTGCTGCGCCTACTACTGGCATACCAATAAATGATCCGATCGCCGCGCCTGTTAGAGCACCACCGCCTGCGCCACCCAAGATATTTGTTCCCCAGCCAACCGTATCAACAAGCGAGCTATCTCTTGTATTACCAGAAATCATACCAGAACCAATAGCATTAGTAGTTGCGCCAATAGCAATACCAGTACCAGCGAGACCGAGCTTACCCAGAGGAGATGTTACTCCAAGTACTGGTTTACTCGCAGATGCAGTACCACCAACGCCTCCACCTGTTAAGAAGCTGGCAAAACTATTGATGCCTCCATTTCTTCCACTAGATATAATGTCTACACCCATAGAGGCTATTAAGATTGTCTTAATAGAACCAAGTAGTTTATTTATATCATAAAGGCCTAACTCATTCATTACTTTACCAAAACCTTGAGAGATAGGACTATTAGACCAGAAGTTTTCTATTTGCTCAATTAAGGTCTGTTTTAAGTCCGTTAACTCATCTACCATTGAATTGTTAACCTTCAATAGTTTGTCTTGTATTTCTTTGTCATAGGTATCTAAATTCGCCCCATGTGTCATTATAGCAGCAATGTCTTCTGTTGATAAACCGAAACCCTGCTGAATACCTTGTATGAACTGATTGCGTAAAAGTCTATTATCACCTATGCTAGATAGAGTATTATAGATGCTTTCAATAAGAAATTTAGTACCTTCATAGGTATTACCAAAAGCCATATCATCAATAAACTTGTTTGTATCGAAGCCTTGTAGATATGCGCCTGACTGATATATGCTTACTAGCTCATCTGCTGTACCAAACTGCGCTTTGTTAACAAGGTCTGACAGATAGCCTAGGCTTGTTACACCTACTGAAGATGATAAAGCCGCGGCCTGCATAAATGTTTGATTTGCTTGAAGTTGAGCATTAAGATTATTACGTGCAATGAACGCATTCGTTGATATGACTTCTGAAACAGCACCCTGAAGTGCACTAACTTGAATACCAAAGGTATTACTAAAAGCGTTTAATCTGTTTCCCATCTGGGTTATAAAAGTATCAGTTTGAGAACCAAATTGTCGAAAAGACGTTTGAAAGGCCATGACAAGTCTATCATCAAGACCACCTAAAGTACGCTGTAGCATATTAACAGCAGAAGAAACATTTGTTAAGGTTGATGGATCTAAGCCTTTCCAACCTGAACCTAAAAGTTTATCTTGGGCAGAAATTAAATCTTTTGCTGTGAATAGCTGCTTACCAATTTCGCTATTCATCTGTCTTGCTGCTCTATAGGCCTCATCATACATCTTAGTAAACTGACGCCATGTAACGTTGCTTTCAGTCTGCATGTTATGAGAAATCTCATAGAGCTCTTTGTTCTGTCTAATAATTGTTTGGAAGGCAGACTGAATATCTTTTAAGATGCCATTAAGTACAGTAACTCTACTATTATAACGTTCTTGACGTTTAATTAGTTGTTCAGTGGTGTTTTCAACTAGTTTAAGACCAGTAGCTATACCAGGTATATCTTTACTAAGAATACTTTTAACTTTTTCGCCTTGCTCATTAATTTTTCTAGTTATCTGGTCATTAATAGCAAGGATATCTACATTCTTATCCTTAATCTTACTTAAAATACTTAAGATTTCCTTAAGCTTTGTTGAGTCACTATTTTTAGGATCAAGTAGATCACGTATTGCTATGTCTACTCTTCGCTCATCAATACCATGAACAGTAAGCTCTTTAAGTGATTTTATTTTCTTTGGTTTTAGTTGTTCTGCCATTTAGAGCTTGTCACCTCTTTTCTGCTTTGCTTTCATATTCTAATTCTATTTGTTTTTTTAACAATGAAAACCAGTATTTTAGTTCAAAAGGAGACATATTATCAACTTCTGATTTAGATAGATTACCTTTATAAACAAGCATAAACTGTAGGCTAACTAACTCTTCTAATTCTTGCTTTTGAATAACTCTGAATGCTTCTTTAGATTTATTATCTAGGTCATCAAACTTGTCAAAGCCAATAGTGTACAAACTAATTATGCTTACGAAACAAGTCGGCAGTAATGCCTAAACCTCCTGTGAGTGTGTTTTGACAGCCCTCACACTCTACCGTAAATGTTGTGTCTAAACCAAATTTTGTATCAAGGAACTCTGTAATATCCATGAAGATATCACCTGGGAGGTTCGCAAGATAGTCCATGATTTCTGCAGTTGGTTTAATTCTTCTGCCTGTTGCGCTTTCTTTAATATAGTCTACTTTAGCAACTTGAAGTAACAGAAACGCATCATATGCTGGGACATTATATTTTTCTTTGTATGCTGCGATTTCGTTAAAGCGTTCTGTACTAGGGACCTGCTTTTTAATTTCATCACCATTGTCTAATCTGTAAATACCGGAGGCATCTTCTTCTGATTCTAAGTATTTAATATTAAAGTTACTATAGTCTAACTCATATGAATGGACCTCACCACAAAAAGGACACCGGAGGACTTGAACAACATTGTGACCGAATGTAAGCACCCGTGTTGAGTGAAGAATAAAAGCTCTGTCTTCATCGCATAGTAGGTCAATACTAATCTTAGGGTCTATTACACTAGTAATTACCTCGTTAATAACGGCTTCATTTAATGTTGAGTAAATCATGGAAAGCTCTCGTCCAGTCATAGCACGAATAGTAACATACTTAGGATACCCAAGTATGCCATTACTAGGTAAGGTATATTTATCTTTATTTAACATCTAACTTCTCCTTTGTTATAGATTAATTAAGGGGCCTTAGGTTTATTGTCTAAGGCCCCGAGCTACGAGTATGAGATTAATTATCTAATGTTGGATAGCCAGAATAGTCCGGTTCCATTTTGACAGGTGGATCAATTTGTAATGTAAATGTAATCTCTTTTGGTGAATTATTTGTAGCATCAAGAATACCAAAATCAAGATCAGAGATCCATAAGCCTTCAACTGGCCACTTTCTTTCTAAACGTCCATCTGCTGCATACTCACTAATGAATCCTTTTTTCTTGTACTCTGATGCGATACCAATAGTACCAGTTTCAGGATCATATGTTTGCTTAAACCATTTGAGTAGGGTGTTAAGTTCTTTAGGTGATAAGACATCCATAATTGTAACTTGTCCGCCTTGCCAAGAAGCAACACCAGCAAGCTTTTTAGCGTCATTACCATGCCTTAATTCTAAGGGTTGCAAACTGACTTTAGGTAGGAATGCTCTTTGAATAATGAGGTCAAGATAATTGTCTTCACCAGTAACACCTTCAATTAGCAATCTGAAGTTATTAGTTCTACGAACATCACCTAGAAGTCCTAGGTCATTAAGAACTCTTGTACTTTGATAAGGTTTGTTAGCCATTAAATGCCACCTCCTACGACAGCTTCAATTGTATTGGTTTCACCAATAATATTTAAATTAATATTAATTTCTCTTAAGACATTAACAGGAATAAAGTTTGTAATAATGTTTAATTTACCTTCTTTAATATCATTTGCAGAAGTTGTTGCACGACCTAACAAGATTTCTGCTCTCTCTTCTAAGCCATCTGATTCATAAATATCATCAAAAAGTTTACGAAGTTTAAGCTCTAATAATGCCCAAGATTTAGTATTATTAGGTGTATGCTCAAACTCATAAGCAGCTTTAACAACCTCTCTCTTAAACCATAGCGCTAATGTTACAGCATGACTACGCCTTAGTGGTTCACGAGGATCATCACTAGGGGCCATTGTGTTTTGTGACACAAATAGTGGGCCTAGGCCTAGCTTAGTTGTTAGGACATTAATGTTGTTAGCTTGAAGTTCTTCTTTCTCAAATGTGCTTAGCTTCTTGTATAATGTAGTAATCTCTGCGACTGCACCGTTATCTTTTCCAGCAACGGGAATGAATGGCATTTTGTCTCTTAAAAGTTTTGCTTTTCTTGCTGCAGCAATAGCAGAAGCAGGAACACCAACAAAGCCTTGAGCACCAAAGGCTGGAAGACCGGTAACTTTAGAGTAGAAGCTAGCAGGGCCACTATTGGCATACACTTCAATCTTAGCAGTTGTTCTAACTTGATTTAATAATGCTTTAGTTGGATTTGTAAGTTGCGCATTAGACTCAAAAATGTCATCAAGTTTAAGGTCTAGAAAGAGTTGAGCGCTTAGGTTTAAGTCGTCGTCATCTACGCTTTGAACAAGCTTAGCTAATTCTTCGATATTTGCAGCTAATTCTTCACTATCTGCCTCTTGACCTTCAATAAACGTATAAGGGGCTAAAATAAGTTTATAGTCTAGCTCTTCAATATCAAGAAGGTTTGGGCCATCAGTATTAATAGTAAATGCTCCAGCCTCTTCTGTTGGATAAACCAAAAGTGTGGCTCCAGTGCTTAATAAGTACTCAGCAGTATACATTTGATAAAGCCCTGTTAACACAGGCTTAGCAGGCTCATCAGGCTTACCAGGATCAACTGATGTTCTAACTTCAAACTTATCATGAAGCTCTGAAACTGAATTAACTATTGTTGGGACCGCTACATTCTCTTTAGCTTTGACTTGTGTTAAGATTAGCAGAATAAGCCCATCTTTAGAAACTTCGTGTAATCTGCCTAAACGGCTTACACTAATATTGATTGCCATTGTTTATTTCCTCCTTGTATCTTTCTTATATACATTTGAAAACCCAATATTATACATTCCAGAATCTTTAAGAAGTCTTCCGGCCTTCGGTGGAAGCCTGCCTCCAGACAAGATATCCATATTGGTCATAACGAAGAACGCTTTTAAAAAGTCTTCATCACGACGCTTCTTTGCTTCTTGAATGAACGGCAAGTGCATTGCTTTTGGTAAGAGCAAGTCTAAAGTTTGAGCTATTTTTTTGAAGCGCTTAGATTCTTGAAAAGACTTATTGTCAGTTTTTCTTTCTAGTTTTTGCTGATAGTATAAGTTTACTGCGCCAGCATAGCCTGCTTTATATGCTTCAATAACATAATTAGGAGCACCACGCTTAAGCAATGACGACACAGCTTCCATGTATTTTTTCCTATCAAAAATTGTTATTTTCATTGCTGTTCCCCCTTATGCCAACCACTTATAGTGTTGTTTTCAAAGTCGATAATATTTTGTTCTGTGTTAAGGATGGCCTTAATTTCTTTTACCTCAGTAACTTCTTTAAAGTTAACAAGACGAACGTTTTTTAACTCATAAACTAAAACATGCCTGTATAGTCTTTGCCCGTCAGAAAAATCACTCTCATCTCTTGGGCCAGTATTATAAGATATTTCATAACTTTCAGTATAGTTAACCGCGTTATTTGCGCTAGATTGCGTTACTGTAAGTATTGGTGAAAGAGATAACATGTGGATAATATCGCCAGTAATTTCGTCTACTGACTCTAAAGTTGTAGCATAAAAGTCTAACTGATATGTAAGGCTTGCCATAACAAAGCGAGCTTGATACAACTTTTCGTTTTCTCGATCATATACATAAACCCCTTCATACCTTGCAGCCATTGTTTGAGCTGGTGATAACACATAGCCCGATGGACGATATATATTAATTAGCGGGAATTGAAGTTTTGCTGTTGGATCAGCCGCGCTATCATATGCTGCATAATAAGCAATCTGTGTGTTTGCATATTGTGTATTTGGCCAGACGGCTTTTATTTTACTAAGAAAAGCACTGTCAAAATCTGTTATCATCTTGTCACCTTACATAGCTAGCTCTAGCAGGTTTAATATAGCAGACACAATATAGTCTTGTCCTATTTTTGATTTGCCCCTGTTTGCTTCAACTGGTAGATTGTAGAAATTAACAGGCCCGTCATTAAGTGAGTAAGTAATAGCATTAGTTTGCTTATTATAAGAAATACTAATCTTGCTATCATAGAATTGCATTGTTACTAGTGGTCTTACAATATAGGGTTTTACAGTCCGATGACGGCGTGGCATTTCGTATAGTACTCTGCCATCAACTATACCTTTATAAATAACCTGTTTAACAGCCAACAGCCGGAGGTCCACTAGTTCAAGTGGTAAATCTTTAAAGGTGTGCGCGGCAGGAGACTTAGCTAAGGCACGACATAGTTTTTCTCTAAAAGAACCAACTACAGATGGGCCATACTTTGGGTTTTCAGCAGACGAGTACATTGTCTTAGTATAACAGAGGAACTCTGCAACTACTTTGAGGAACTCTGTTATTGCATTAGCTACCTCAGATGGATTAACTGCTGATAGACTTAAGTCGTGAGATGCATGGTGTGTCATATAGTAAGTCAACATTGCTGAAACATTAGTAAGACCTGCGCTTTCAAACTCGTCTATCATCTCTTGAATTTGTTCATGGCTAAACCCTGATAAGTACTCTTGTAGCTCTTCTATAACTAGTTTTCCATCTGAAACGTGAAAATTCTCCCTGCCATTTTGCCCAAAATATTTATCAGCAATATCCATTAAAATAGGAATAAGATCATTTGTCATTTTTTTTTCACCTCTTGTTTAATAACTTTTTATTAATTATAACTCATGTATTATTGGCAACTCTACGTCTAGTGATGCTGCAATGAGATGCACTAAAAACGTTAGATTACTGCTTAAAGTATTATTTAATTGAATTGGAATAGTTTCGCTATCATTAATAGAATAATATAGAATATTATTCATTTTGTCATGTGACAGAGTAAGCTTTATATTATTATATGATAATGTAACTGCGCCTCTCACATATACATAGTCTGGTTTTGGGTGTACTGCAATTAGATTTGTATTAACTTTAATTATACTAATTCTGTCTATAAACTCTTGAATACTTGAGCGAAGCCGCTGTATACGTGACTTAGCCCTAGGAAGCTCTAATATTTCTTCAATTGATCTAAAATATTGTGATGTTAAGAGTATATCAGTTTGTGCCTCTATTATAAGATATGATATATGATATATATCATTTTTAAGGGCCAGTAGCTCGTTATCTTTAGAGAATATTTCGTTATACTCATCAGTATACTTATTAGTTAAAGTACGATTAAGGCAAGTGGAAAGCATGCGATGCTCACGGCTATTAGAATTTAATAACTGAAGGTCTTCTATATTAGAGATGATTAAACTAAGCTCAGCTGAATTAATATTACTAAAATACTCCTCTAGTGAGTCTAGTAAGCCTAACACACCAGTATTATGTGTTATAAGAAGCAGCTTAGCAATTGTTTCCTCGAGTGGTTTATTTGGATCATACTTCATAAAGCGTATGCCTCCTTAGTGATAGTCTTCAACATCAAATATAGACGCAAGGAACCCCTCAGCAAATGGACCTTCTGTAGTAAAAAATGTATCAACTGGAATGGACTGCTTTGGATAGTTAGGATCAAATGAACAGGAGAAAAACAGTGTGTCTTGTATATAACCAAACGTGAAATATAGAGTTGTATTATTATAAGATAATTTATACTCTCCTGCAATAAATGTTGGGTCAATGCTTACTCGACGTCTATCTTTTGGGTAATTTATCTTTACGTCTAGGAGCTCTAATTCCATTACTTTAAGAGCGCTTGCTGTAGCCTTATACCAATTTTTAATACGACGAACAGCGTGCTCTATACTCTGCGTAAACTCAGACTCCGTCATATTACCAATCTTGTAGGCTGCTTCTATTGCCATAAATGGGTGTATAAAAAAATCAGCTATAGCATTTATGTCGTATATTACTTCTGGTAGTGTATTTTCGTAGGCTTCCATATTTTGAGTACGAAGCTCTTCACGAAGCTCCATAATCCCAAAATAAATATATTGAAACTCTGTGCTTTGATAAGCAATGGGACCTAGGATCTCATCAAGCTGCTCTTCAATAAAGTCAAGGACTACTACATCAACACCTTCAAAATAGTTCATAACAGCATTTGTTGTTTTTGGTAATTGCAGCAGGTCTTGTACAATCTGTGATGGGGTTTTATATGGTGAGTACCTTAAGTTTTTATTTG
>LSQX01135771.1_pt2 | contig 29975 bp, 26 predicted proteins | sample 654561 | NCBI WGS metagenome assembly LSQX01 (sample SAMN04489861, study PRJNA283612) | anaerobic digester metagenome | isolation source: 4 biogas reactors fed with cattle manure at either 37C or 55C with and... | place: Denmark: Kongens Lyngby | collected 2014 | reverse complement strand
AACACTGTTGTGCTAATATGGTGGAATAGAGGGGAGTCGAACCCCTGTCCAAACCTTAATCCATCATAACTTCTACATGCTTAGTCCTTTGTTTGTCTTTCATTTGCAGTTGTACAAAGAACAAAACACCTGCAAACTAGCCTCCGGATCTCGAATCAGAAACCGAGGCCCTTTTCTGATTCAACCCTTAATGCATGTGCCCGTTGATAAGGCTTAAGGGGTACCTTATCACAGGCGCAGCTCATTATCTATTAAGCTGCAAAAGCGTAATTATTGTCTGCGGTTAATTTAAACCTCGGCGTTTTTACATGCGCAACCATGGCATGCTGTTACGACTTCATAAAGCCTGTCGAAACCACGTCTATCCCGAATGGTATAGAGGCCTAGACTTCTATTTTATGATTGACCTGATTAAGAAAAACACCAACTTAAAGATTGACACAGAAACCGCAATGTTGGCTAACCATTTACCGACAACCTGAAAAGGAATGAGTTTAACCTTAGCAAGTTTGACGGAAAAAACGTAAGCCAAAAAAGCAAAGACAAAAACTCCGAGCAAATATATGACAACGATGTTCGGGTGAAAAAGAAATAGCGCCATCAAAATGAATGAGATGATTCCGAAGATGAAGCAAAGAATCGGATTGTCGACGAGGCTGCTTTGCTGTTCTTCCGGAACAATCGGATCCTCTTCCGTAACGTATAGATGCTTGTATTTCTCATACTCGTCAAAGTCAAATGCGCAACTCTCGCAAACTTTCGTATCGTCGGGAACCATCCTTCCACAGCGGATACATTTCTTCATCCTACCACCTGGTTTTGCTAATTCTCTGTATTTCTCTCTTCATTGCTTCCTTTTTGATATCCTCGCGCTTGTCATAAAGCTTCTTCCCCTTGCAGACCGCTATTTCCAGCTTCGCAAGCCCGTTTTTAATATATAACGTCAAAGGGATGATGGTGTGCCCGGCTCTTGAAACGCTCCCCTCCAGTTTTCTGATTTCGCGTTTATGCGCAAGGAGCTTTCTCGTTCTCGTCTCTTCATGGTTGAAGATGTTCCCTTGCCTGTATTTTGCGATGTGCATGTTGTAGATGAAGAGCTCGCCGTCTTTGACCTGGCAATAGGCGTCCTGAATCGAGACCTTGTTCTCCCTGATTGATTTGATTTCCGTCCCGGTCAGGACGATTCCCACTTCATATTTATCTAAAATGAAATAATCGTGGTGCGCCTTCTTATTTCTTGCGACGACGCTTGTTTTTTCCATGCCCTTTCACCCGTTCATTTTTCTTTGGTGCTTTCTTCTTTTTCTTGATTCCCCCATTGTTATTATACACCAAATCGAAATCAATTTCACTAGTTTTCTTATCCGCCTTTATCACTTGAACAGCCACCTTATCGCCAAGCCGGTAAGTTTCCCCGCCGATACCGATCAGACTTTGCGAAACGGGGTCAAACACATGGCGTCCGGGTAGCCTCCTGATATGGACCAAACCTTCGACCGTGTTCGGAAGCAGAACGAAGAGACCGAATTTCGTAACTCCGGAAATCACGCCTTCAAATTTTTCGCCGATGAAATCTTCCATGTACTCGGCTTTCTTCATATCCTCAACCCGGTATTCGCATTCTATGGCGTCCCTTTCCCGCTTCGAAGACTGTCCCGCGATGTCCGCGATTTTATCTTGGAGGAAAGGAAATTCGGCGGCATCCATTTCGTAATTGAAGAGGTATTTCCTAATCAGCCTGTGGACGAGCAAATCCGGATAACGGCGGATGGGAGCGGTGAAATGGGTATAGCAGGAACTGGATAATCCGTAATGCCCGACATTTCTTTCGCTGTAGACGGCTTTTGCCATCGAACGCAGGAGGATCGTCTTTAAGAAAGCGTCCTCTTCTTTTATGTTCTGAAGGAAATCCTGCAACTGCCGAGAGTTCATTTTCCTTCCCATTTGGTAGCCGAGATTCTTCGCAAGCAATTTGAAATTATCCAGTTTCATCTGGTTGGGTTCTTCATGGACACGATAAATGAAGGGCAGATCAAGATGGTAAATTCTCGTCGCCACGGTTTCGTTAGCGATCAGCATGAACTCTTCGATAATCCTCTCGCCCTCGCCGCGCTCAATCGCTTCGACTCGAATCGGTTTCCCTTCGTCATTGACGATGATTTTCCCTTCCGGAACATCAAAATCCAGAGCCCCGCGCTCATTGCGCATGGCATTCAAAACCTCTTTCAACTCCCACATCAAGAGAAGATCCTCGTAAATGTCGCGGTACATTGCAATCAAATCGAGGTCGCCGGCCAAAATTTTGTTGACATTGGTGTAGGTCATCCTGTGCGTTGTGGCGAGCGCCGAAGGGAAGATTTCGCTGTTCACGACTTCTCCCGCCGGATTTATTTCCATCTCGCAGGCAATGACAAGTTTTTCGACTCCGGGATTCAGAGAGCAGAGGTTGTTGCTTAAGAGGGGCGGGAGCATCGGTATCACACGGTTGACCAAGTAAACGCTCGTTCCCCGGGAATAAGCTTCGCGGTCAAGCGCGCTGTTTTCGCGCACATAATGGCTCACGTCCGCGATGTAAACCCCAAGGAAATAATTCCCGTTTTGAAGTTTCTTGATGCCGACCGCATCATCCAAATCCTTTGCGTCCTCGCCGTCAATGGTGATGATTCTCTCCAAGGAAGGTTTTTTTCTCTTGGCCGCTTCCTCCGCAATATCCTGATCCAAACTTTTCGCTTCCCTTAAAACTTCTTCCGGAAATTTGAGCGGAAAATTGAATGCGCTCGCAATTTCCAAAACATCAATGCCGATGTCATTCTTGAATCCGATTTTTTCGATGACCTTGCTTTCGACGGGGTCGCGGTCATAATCGATGATTTCGACTTTGACGACATCCCCTTCGATGTATTGGTCGCAGATCCCAACGACCCTGACAAGGCGGTCGGTGCTCCTCGTTTTGAGATAGAATCGTCCCTTTTTTCGGTACAATTCCCCCACAAGCGTGGTGAGATTCCTCTTCAGAATGTCGATGACTTTCGCTTCCTGTTTAAAGGAATCACTATCATTATATTCACCAAGCGCCTGAAAGACCACATGATCCCGGTCCATGGCGCCGTTGAAACCGGACTTTGAGACATAGAAATCCCGTTCGAAATCGGGAGAAGTGATGAAACCAAAATCGGGATTCTTGATGCTGATCTGTCCTTTATATATATTAACGGTTCGGGGAAGAATGTAACGCTTCTTCCTGCTCAAAAGAACCTCGTATTCATCGAGCAATTCAGAAAGAGCTTTTTCCAGGTCATCCCTTTCCGAATCTTCCAGGCCCATGAATGCAAACAGTTCTTCAAAATTCTTCGGTTGGTAATCGTGGGAATTAAATATTTCCAGTAATCTTTTCTTCATATTCATCCTTTATATTTTTATCAAAAACAAAATAATATCCTATAAAAAAGGCCTGTTTGCCAGGCCCTGTTTTTCAGAATCTTTGTACAAAGAATGCGGATAAGATGGAAAGAATGACAAAAGCAACCGAAAGTCCGCCTGTGATGTAATTGATCCAGACTTCGATTCCTCTTTCCTTCCTATTCGCGAAGAGGTCTGACTTTTCTCCTGAAAAAGCCTGACTCGCATCTTCCTTAGATTCCTGCAAAACAATGATGGCAATCAATAAGCATGAGACGATGAGTAATAAAATATCTATTGCGTGCATATTTCCTCCCAGCGCTCAAACGCGCGTGACAATCATATTCTTAGAACACAATTATTATAACACAAAACGTGAAGTAATGCAAACCCTTTTTATTATTTAAAGAAAGGGAAGAGACTATGGAATTTCCATAGTCTCCCACAAAAAAGGAAAATGAAAAAGTTATTAAAAACGGTTCTTATCTATCCATAAACCCAATGCGGGATTGGGGATGAAGTAGACTTCTTCGCCCTTCACCCAATTCCAACCGGGCTTGAGTTTATTGATTTCATATTCCGCTGCAATTTTCTCATAATCAGCGTAAGCAAAGTGGACGCCTTCGACCTCTTCTTTGGTGAGGTTTTTCACCGCATAGGTGATTTTGAACCTGCCGTCAGATGAACTGTGGATGAGGTGCGCAGCGGTTCCCAAGTTTTCATACAGATCCCGATTTTCTTTTACTAAGTCCAACACTTTCAGCCTTCCGCAGTAACCGTATTTCCTGATGAGCTTATCGACATCTTCGTCTTCGCCGAATCTGGACACGCCGGGCGCCAGCACAATCAATTCGCCCCCGTCGGCCATCGCCATCCTCGTTCTGTAGATTGCTTTGTTTCCGAGCCAGGTGCTCTTAAATTCCCTGGGGTCCAAATAGACAAGGCATTTTTTGATGCCGCGCTCGAGAAAATCGATGTTCGTCTCCTGCGAAAGCGCAACCGCCGCATCCAGCACATCCCGTTCATGGCCGATGAAGAGCCCGTGCGTACGGATCTTTCCTTCCGGAGCAGTGGTGACAGTCAATACGAAAAGATATTTGTTTTTATCCAGGAAGTTTTCCCAGCAATAATCCAAAATCTTTCTGACCGGGGTGTGATCCTTCCCCATCATTCTTTCCATGCCGTAGACGGCGCCGATCATGTGCGTTTTGTTGATCGTATCCGCGCCGCCGCAGCCAACAAAGATGTTCTTCGCATGATTGGCCATGCCGATGACTTCATGGGGTACGACCTGGCCGACCGAAATGACCAAATCATATGCGGTATCGACAACTTTTTCATTCACTTCGCAGGCCAGGCTTTCGTTCCAAAGCCCTTCGGTGATTTCTCTGATGAATGCAGCCGGGACTTCTCCGAGTTTCAGGAGACCCTCCCGCCAATTGTGGACGAGGAATTTGTCATAGGGAATGTCACCGTACATCTCCCGGACTTCCTCCTCCGTCATCGGCCTGTGGGTGCCCAAAGCCGGCATGATGTCGACTTCGGCATGCTCCTTCAAAAGATGATAGTAGCGGTTGATGATGAAGCCCGCATTTGAATGAAGTCTTGTATAATCGGGTCCTATGAGGAGGACTTTCTTCAGGTTTCTTCCCGCCAGGGACTTTTCTAAGGCATTTAGAATCTCTTTTTCCGTAAGGCCCCGAGGATTTTCCGCTCTCAAAAAAATTGACATGAACTACACTCCCGAATAGGCGGAAAAACCGCCGTCAACCGGAACTACGATTCCGGTCACGAATCCGGAACTCTTATTATCCAAGAGCCAGAGAAGGGTTCCGATCAATTCTTCGGGTTCACCGAAACGTCCCATCGGCGTCTGGTTCAAAATCTTCTGCGTGCGCGCCGTCGGCGTTCCGTCAGGATTCCAAAGCAGGGCGGCGTTCTGCGCGGTCGAGAAGAATCCGGGAGCGATTGCGTTTACCCTGATTCCCGTTTTAGCGAAATGCACCGCAAGCCATCTTGTAAAATTGGAGAGGGCGGCTTTGGCCGCGCTGTACGCCGGGATCTTCGTGAGCGGCGTGAAAGCATTCATCGAACTGACGTTCAAAATCACCGAGCCCGGTTTATCGAGCATGTCCTTGGCAAAGACTTGCGAGGCCAGGACGGTTCCGGTCATGTTCAACCCGAAAACATATTCAAATCCTTCGGTTGTGATGTCAAAGAAACTTTTGTGATCGGGAAGACCGAATTTTTCGTAATCGAAAAACTCGGCGTCGGTCGTTGCTTCCGGGCTGTTCCCGCCGGCGCCGTTAATCAGAATGTCGACCTTTCCGAAGTTTTCCGAAATTATTCTGTGGGCATTTTCCAAACTTGCCCTGTCTAAGACATTGCAGGAAATGCCGATTGCTGTGTGACCTGCGTTTTTGATTTCCTCTTCAAGCCTCTTTGCTTTTTCTTCCGAGCGGCCCAAAATCGCAACCTTCGCCCCGCAAGCAGCAAGCGCTCTCGCAAAATCAGAGCCGAGCACGCCCGTACCCCCGGTGACGACCGCGACTTTTCCAGTAAAATCAGGTTTGAAAGGCAGTTTCATTTTCATCCCTCCTCACGCATTGTATGTCGTCGAGGAGGTTTTTCCGCCCCGCCCGGTCCAATTTGTATGGAAGAATTCTCCCCGAGGCTTATCGATCCGCTCATAAGTATGGGCTCCGAAATAATCCCTTTGGGCCTGCAAGAGATTCGCGGGGAGCCTTTCGCTCGTGTAACCGTCAAAATAATTCAGCGCCGAAGCCAGCGTGGGAACGGGGATGCCGTTTTGGATGGCCGCGCCGACCACTCTCCTCCAACTTTCCACAAGGGACTTAATCGTTTCCGAAAAATACGGATCGAGGAGGAGATTGCTTAAATCGGGATCCCTGTCAAAAGCGGCTTTAATTTTACCCAGGAAGACGGATCTGATTATGCAGCCCGCGCGCCACAGCAGGGCAATCCCGCCGAGGTTCAATTTCCAATCATATGTTTTCGCGGCTTCTCTCATCAAGCTGAAGCCTTGCGCGTAAGAGATGATTTTTGCCGCGTAGAGCGCCTTTCGCAAATCTTCCAGGAAAGCCGCTTTCTCGCCTTCAAAATTTACGGGCTTTTTCGGATAGAGTTTTGAAGCGCGGACGCGTTCTTCTTTCTGCGCGGAAAGGAAACGCGCATAAACCGCTTCCGCAATCAACGTCAGCGGCACTCCCTCTTCCATGGAAGTGATGCTCGTCCATTTTCCGGTGCCTTTCTGCCCGGCGGTGTCAAGTATCTTTTCAACAAGCGCTTCGCCGTCTTCATCTTTATATGCCAAAATGTCGGCCGTGATTTCAATCAGATAACTGTCAAGCTCGGTTTCGTTCCAGGCAGCGAAGACTGCCGACATTTCGTCCGCGCTCATTTTCAAAAGATCCTTCATGATGTGATAAGTTTCGCAGATCAATTGGATGTCGCCGTATTCAATGCCGTTGTGAACCATCTTCACAAAATGCCCGGATCCGTCCGCGCCAATCCAATCGCAGCATTTAGAGCCGTCCTCGACTTCCGCCGCGATTGCCTGCAGGATCGGTTTCACATGGGGCCAAGCTTTCTCAGACCCTCCGGGCATAATCGAAGGCCCCCTGAGCGCTCCTTCCTCGCCTCCGGAAACTCCGGAACCGATGTAGAAAAGCCCTTTGCTTTCCACGTATTTCGTGCGTCTGATCGTGTCGTGGAAATTGGAGTTTCCGCCGTCGATGATGATGTCCCCGGCTTCCAGGAGGGGTATCAATTTTTCTATCATCTCGTCAACCGGCTTGCCGGCTTTGATCATCAGCATTATTTTTCTCGGCTTTTCCAATGCCGAAACAAAATCTTCAAGATTGTATGCAAAAATGATGTTTGCTTGGTCCTTGCCCCTTTCTTCCTCGAAACGCTTGACCGAACTTTCCCTCCTTGAGGAAACGGCGACGGTAAAGCCCTTGGATACCATGTTCAGTACTAAATTTTCGCCCATGACGGCCAAACCGTATAGGCCGATGTCTGCTTTCTTCATGTTCTGCTCCTTTCGTTCACCTTTTTACGCGTGCATTCCCTTCCCAAATGCTCCATATCTGTTCCTCATCGGCAGGGAGTCCAAAGTCATCCAGCAATGTGGCGACATAGGCTCCGCTCGCCCAGGCAAACTGCAGCGCTTTTTCCGGTTCCATGCCCCTAAGCAAGCCGTAAAGCAGCCCGCCAACAAAACCGTCCCCGCCGCCGATTCTGTCCAATACCTGAATCGGGCGCGGTTCGACTACCGACCATTCATCGCCCGCAAGAAGCAACGCCCCCCAGAGGTGTTCGTTTGCGGAAAGGACTTCGCGGAGAGTGTTGGCAAAAAGGGTGGCTTGGGGGTAGACCTTTTTAACTTCCGAAATCATACCCTTGAAACTTTCGATTTTCTCGGAAATGTTCTTTCCTCCCGCCTCCGGACCTTCGATTCCCAAAGCCAGCTGGAAATCTTCTTCATTCCCGATCAGAATGTCGGAAAGGCTGGCAATCTCTTTGAAAATCGGCGCGAGTTCCTCTTTCCTGTCCTTCCAGAAAGTAGCCCGATAGTTGAGGTCGAAGGATATCTTCGTTCCCTCGCTCTTCGCCTTCCGGGCCAAATCCAAACAGAACTTCCCGCTCCCGGGAGAAAGCGCGGCGATGAGTCCGGAGATGTGGATCAATTTCACTCCTTCATCTTTGAATATCCTATCCAAATCAAAATCCTTGCTGTCAAGAGTCCTGCCCACTTCGCCGGCGCGGTCATTTTGAACCCGCGGTCCGCGCAGGCCGTAGCCACTGTCGGCGATGTTGAACTGATGGCGATGACCCCAGGGTCCGCCCTGCTCAACTTCCGGACCTTCGTAGTCAATCCCACGGCGGCGCAAATCACCCTTGATGAACTGTGCGATCGGACTGCCCTTTACGAAACAGGTCAAAACCTTGACAGGCAAACCGAGGGCAGCGGAAATGCTGATGACATTGGTTTCCGCGCTCGTGGCCTGCATCAGATAGAGATTGCTGATGTGAACCGGCAAACGGTTCACGGGGGTGATTCTCACTCCCATGCTCGAAGGCACGACAATCGCATACTTAGCGTTTTCCTTAAATTTCATCTTCTACTCCTCCCTGATTGCTGCCCGAATAAAGCAATTTTAAATGTTTTCCGATATGTTTATATAACATTTCTGAATAAAGATCTTCATGCTTTCGCCAAAGTTCATAGAGTCTAGTTTTAAAGCGGTAACTTCCGTTTTCATTCTTCGCGTTCAAAATGAATCCGTAAGTGATGTGTATCAATTGCCTGGCATCGTCATTTTGAAAATACAGAGGCAAGTCTTCGTCGCTCACGGTTTCCAGTTTCGGAATTCTACCAAGATCGGTCGTCACATGGTAGAAAGCTTTTGCTTCCGGAAACTTCTCCAGGGCATAGGCATGGATTTCCCGGTAAAGCCCGGGATCCTTCATCGCCACGAGCCGCATCGCTTCAAGCCAATTCGTTCCCGCCGTTTTTACATGGAACCTTCCCCGGGTATGTTTTCCGATGAGCTCGAAAATAGAAAACTTGTCCGAACCAGAATGAATGCTCAAACGATAGCCGAATTTTCTGGCGATCGCAGCATGGATTTTCAACTCCTCTTCAAAGCGCTCCAAATCCCCGATATAATCAATTCCCTTCTGAAATTCCCCGCAGAACCTGGGCGCGAGCGTGTCAACTTTCACTCCCGCAACCATCAATTCATTCGCAACAAAATAATGCTGGGCGGGAGTCGTGGGTAATTCGGTTTCGTCGATTGAAACTTCAAAATTTATTCTTCCACCCGCTGGCGCTATGTATTCATGATAAATGACTGCCGCAAAATTCAGAGCTTTTCCGTACACGTGGAGGCATTCTTTCAAATCCGCTTCCGAAAAAGCAATCTTTTCCCCTTCGACGTCAAATGTTTTCTGCAAATAGCGCTGTCTGATTTCCGCAGGAATTTCCAAATCGGGAACATCGCCCTTATTGATGTGATCGCTTAAGTCAAGCGTGATCATCGTGTACCCGCATTCCAAAGCAGCTTCGACTTCTTCCGGCTTTTTCAAATGATCGCCGTCGGCGCCAAAACCGTTCCTGAAGCCTTCTCTGAAAACCGCGAAAGTCACCGCATCCAACACATCCGCAAAACTCCTTTGCGTGAGATTCAGTTCGCGGATCGATTGCTGAGCAAAAACAGGTCGCGCGTCATATTCTCTGAAAACGCGGATGTGACCGAAACAGGCGATGCCGAGGCGATCACCCACTCCGAAAGTTCTCTCCGCTCCGAGAACCGCGCTCGGTGCGGTGAATGGAAAAATTTCTCTCAAAACCGATGCATTCTCATGGTTCAAATCTGCCAGAAGAAAGCCGGAACCGTCCTTACCTTTGAACTTCTTTGTAAGCTCCCCGATAACAGCCAAATAATCGGTTCCCTCAACCTTGACCATGAAAATCCAAGAATCATCCAAGCGGTTGATTGATTCCGGATAAATCTGATAATCTTCAAGTTTGAACCCTTCCGGCAGCGCAGTAATTAACTCTTGCAATTTTCTCATTCTCTCCTTTTTCAATCTTCGTCGGTCGTATATATGAACGCTGTTTGTTCTTCCTATATTCATTATTATACAGGATGAAGGAGAAAATTGCAATTGTTTTTCCATAGAAAAAACATTTGCTTTTGTACAAGCAAATGTTTTTTGTTTAAATGAAGATATTGTTTATGGCATCATCGATACTCTCAATCGAAACAATTTCCAATTCTTTTCTGACGCTTTCGGGAATTTCCTCAATGTCCTTCAGATTCTCTTTCGGAATCAGGATTTTGATCAAGCCGCTGCGGTGCGCAGCTATCGCCTTCTCCCGAATGCCGCCGATCGGAAGCACTCTGCCTCTGAGCGTGATTTCTCCGGTCATGCCGACATCGTGTTTTACCAGTCTGTGGGAGAGGGCTGATATCAGCGCGGTCGCGATCGTGATACCGGCCGAAGGACCGTCCTTCGGAACCGCTCCTTCAGGAACATGGATGTGGATGTCGTGATTCTTGAAAATTTCCGGATCAATCTTAAATTTCTCGGCATTGGCTTTTACATAACTCAAAGCCGCCTGTGCCGATTCCCGCATCACGTCTCCCAATTTTCCGGTCAGAACAAGCTTGCCTTCGCCCTTGAAATAGGTGACTTCAACCTGCAATGTGTCGCCGCCGTATTGCGTGTACGCAAGCCCGGTCGCGACTCCGATTTTGTCGGTGTTGTCGATTTTGTTGAAGAAGTATTTCGGCCGGCCGAGCCATTCCGTCAGATTCTTTTCTTTGATGTCGACTTTGTCGATTTTGTCCATCAGAATCGTCTTGATGGCTTTTCTGATCAGAGAACCAATTTTTCTTTCAAGCTCGCGGACGCCGGCTTCTTTTGTATAATTCCGGATGATCATCCAAAGAGCTTCGTCGGAAAGCGAAAATCTCTTTTCTTCCAAGCCATGCAACTCAAGCTGCTTTTTGATGAGATGCCTTTTCGCTATCTCAAATTTCTCATATTCCGTATAGCTTGACAATTGGACGATTTCCATTCTGTCACGCAAGGGCACGGGTATGTTTTCCAAGTAATTCGCGGTGCAGATGAAGAAGACCTTAGACAAATCATAGGGTTCTTCAAGATAATGGTCGCTGAAATACTTGTTCTGCTCCGCATCCAAGACTTCCAGCATCGCGCTCGCGGGATCTCCCTTGTAGTCGCTCGACAGTTTGTCGATTTCGTCTAGTAGGAAAACCGGATTGATGACGCCCGCGCGTTTCATGCCCTGCAGGATGCGTCCGGGGAGTGCGCCGAGATAGGTTCTTCTGTGCCCCCTGATTTCGGCTTCATCCTTGATGCCACCGAGGGACTGCTTCACAAACTGTTTGTTTAGCGATTTTGCGATTGAACGCGCCAAGGAAGTTTTTCCGACTCCCGGAGGACCGACGAGGCAGAGGATTGCCTGCGGGTTTTTCTTCGTCATGATTCTCACGGCAAGGTATTCAAGTATCCTTTCCTTGACGACTTCAAGGCCGTAGTGATCCTTGTCAAGCTGTTCTTTTGCCTTGACAATGTCATTGGTTTCCTTGGATTCTTTAGACCAAGGCAGGGAAATGACAAAATCAAGATAGGTTTTGATGATCGCGCTTTCGCCGCTGGTGTTGCTTAGGGAAGCATAGCGGTTAAGCTCGGAGAGGGCTTTTTCTTCCATTGATTTCGGCATCTTCGCAGCCAAAATCTTCTTCTTAATTTCCTCGATTTCTGTATCCCTCTTCACGCGGTCGCCCAATTCGTTCTGAATGACCCGCATTTTTTCGCGGAGATAATATTCTTTCTGGCTTTCGTTAATCGATTTTCTGACCTCGTTTTCGATGTTGGTCTCCAGATCTCTGATATATTTCTCGCGCCGCAAATCTTCAAGCATGTAACGGAGTCGCTTTCCGACATTGGGCGTGCTTAGATACTTCATCTTCGAATTTAAATCGAGGGGAAGATTATAAGCCAAAACATCCGCCAGCTTATCGGCAGTCACTCCCTGGGAAATGATGTTGGCCAGTTCCGCATTTCCTTCAAACAAGAATTTGGACCCAGATTGCAATTCTTCAATCAAGAGCCTGACATAGGCAAGCTCCTTGTCCAGGTCATCGTTTTCTATCGGGAGGGTGACGATGGAAGCGCGCCAAAATGGTTCCGTTTCCACAAACTCCACCAGCTTGCAACGGACGATGCCCAGCACTTTCACTTTATGGATGGTCTGGCCTTCCATGTTATAGATAATCTTGGCAACGAGTCCGTTCTCAAAAACATCCTTGGGACCGGGGCTATCCATGTTGTGGTCGCGCTGCACGAAGAGTGCGATGTACTTATTGTCTTCGACCGCTTCTTTCAAAGCCATGATGCTTTCCTTGCGGCCGACGTCGATTCTGATTTCGTTGTTCGGTAGGGGCACTCTCCCGCGGATCGCCATTGCCGGCAGCGTCGCAGAAACGACTGTTTGGTTGGAGAACATAATCTTCACCTCCTTAATTGGTTTTATCTATGATTTTGTTGTCAATGCAGTATTGCAATACCCGAGCTTCAAAGGCGTGCCGGTTGATGAATTCCTGGTATCCGTCGATGCGCATCGGGTTATTGAAGAGCATTTTATCCAACTCATATTCTTCGTAAATCCTGTCCATGTAGGCAGGATCGATGTTGGAATTGTTCAGATTGATGAGCCAAATAATGTATTCCTTCGCGAGATCGCGCTTGACTTCCTCCAGATAGCGATCCCTTTCCTTCTTTCCATTCGGGGCAAATTCATTGCCCATGAAGAAATCCAACACATATTCATCGAACTCAATGCTTCCGCTTTCCAAAGCGTATTCCGCAAGATAATTAAGCAAAACCACAATCGTTCCGGAAAATGTGATGATGTCGCTGATCTTCTTATTGAATTCCAAAACCGTCTTTGTGTTGAGGAAATTCAGTTTCTTCACAATCGCATCCGTCAGTCTGTTTACGGCCAAATTCTTAATTTCTTTGACCTTGGCGACCACGGTGACCGAAGTTTCATCATCGAGCACTATTTCGTCCCCGACCTTGGAATTCAGAAACAAAGCGCATTCGGGCTGATCGACATTATTCAGGTTGATTTCCTGATTTTCTATTTCGCTGATCACATAATCGTCGCGTTTATAAACGATGTCGCAGATTACGATGCTACCCTTCTTCGCAACTTCCCCGTTCTTGTATGCATATTCTCCGTTTTCGATTAGGATTTGGCGAACGATGGTCCTCACTGTTTCCGGAACATGGGACATTTCGAGGATCTTTTTCGGAATTTTGGGCGGGAAATCAATTTTCAGATCGGAAGGAAGGATGCAGAACTGGCAAATCACGAGGAGGGGATTGCCGGGATGGATGCGCGTCAAGTATCTGAATTTCCTTCCGTAAATCGGAATGACGTCCAGGTTCATGATTTCGCGTTCAATGATTTCTTCCTCAATCTTTTCCATCACCAATTCCGAAATGTATTTCTTCTTCCTCTTTGCTTCCCGTTCCGACAATCCGTGCGCCGCCAAGACATCTTGGATGATTTCATCCATTTCGCGGGCAGAGAACGTGAAGTAGACCTGATGAAACTGATCGCTCACATAATCCTGTTTGATTTTCATAAGCACCTTTCATGCAGTTTTTATTTTTCGCTTGATTATCTTCACGTCGGCTTTGGAAGTGACGACGTCCTTGGTGATGATGCATTTATAAGCGTCTTTCTCATCGGGAATGCGGTACATGACATCGAGCATGATGTTCTCAAGAATTGACCTGAGGCCCCTTGCTCCCGTCTTTGTCTTGAAAGCTTCCTGGGCAATTGCTTCGATTGCTTCTTCTTCAAACTCCAGCTTGACGCCGTCCATTTTCATGATTTTCTGATATTGCTTGATGATGGCGTTCTTGGGTTCTTTCATGATCTTGACGAGAGCGCCGACATCGAGGACATCAAGGGTGGCAATGATCGGTAGCCTGCCCACAAGCTCGGGAATCAAACCGAATTTTTGGACATCCTCATGCGTGACCTGATGATAGAGTTCGTTGTCCTCCAATTTTTGGACGGCAGCGTTAAAGCCGATGCCCGTCTTCCCGACCCTGCTTTTTACAACCTCCGTAATTCCTTCAAAGGAACCCCCGCAGATGAAGAGAACATTGGTCGTGTCGAAAGGAATGAATTCCTGATGCGGGTGCTTCCTGCCCCCGCCCGGGGGAACATTCGCGATCGTTCCCTCCAATATCTTAAGCAATGCCTGCTGCACGCCTTCCCCGGAAACATCCCGGGTGATGGAGGGATTGTCGCTCTTCCTTCCGAGTTTATCAATCTCGTCGATGTAGACGATGCCTTTTTGCGCAAGATCGACGTCATAATCCGCCGCCTGTAACAACCTCAAAAGCACGTTTTCCACGTCTTCGCCGACATAGCCGGCTTGCGTCAGGGTCGTTGCATCAGCAATCGCGAACGGAACTTTCAGGATGTTCGCAAGCGTCCGTGCCAAAAGGGTTTTCCCGCTGCCGGTCGCGCCCAATAAGAGAATGTTGCTTTTTTCTATTTCGACGTCGCTTTCTTCATATAAATTGTTTTGGATGCGCTTATAATGATTGTAAACCGCGACCGACAGGATCTTTTTCGCCCTTTCCTGACCGATCACATATTCGCAGAGTTTCTCATAGATCGTTCGAGGTGTCAAGCCCAAAGCTAAATCGGTCCTCGGAATGCTTGCCGCCTCTTCCTCATAACGCCTGCTCAAATCAAACATCTGATGGCAGACGTCGACGCAGAAATCGCAGATGTAGGCATTGTCTCCTTCAATTATCCGCCGCTCGCTGCTTTCGGGAAGCCCGCAGAAAGAACAAATCCGAAGTTTCTTATCCTTAGCCATGCATTTCACCTTTTTTCTTGTTTAATAAGTTCATTTAAATTATATATGAAATCCTTTAATTTTACTTAACTATTGCTTTGTCCTTTAACAGATTGATGGTTTTTTCCAAAAGGAAATGGTATGCAACCCGGTCGCGCGGAAGCAAGTTTTTGATGTCCTCGGGATCCTGGCGATAAATTTCGGCCAGATTCTGATAGCCTTTTTCAAAATCTTCTTCCGTAAGATTGATGTTTTCGGCTTCAATGATTTTATTCAAAACCAATTCTCTGAGCACATCCCTGCGCGCGGTGTCCGTGATTTGTTCTTTGTATTGGTCGAGGGTGAGACCCTGGTAGGCGAGCAATTGTTCAAAAGAGATGCTGTAAGGTTTCGCGCGCTCTTCTTCCTGCCTGATGATGCTTTCTTTTCTTTGTTCAATCAGGACTTCCGGAATTTCAACCTTAGCGCCTTCACAGACCTTATCCAACAGATCCGCTTCGAATTTTGATTCGCTCGCAACTTTCTTTTCGGATTCAATCGTTTTCTTAATATATTCTTTATACTCTTCAACCGTATTTACATTTTCAATGTTCAAACCTTTTACAAAATCATCATTGAGGTCGGGAACCACTTTTTTCTTGATTTCATGGAGTTTGATTTTGAAGGTCGCTTTTTCGCCTTTCAACTCTTCCGCATGATAATCTTCCGGAAAAGTCACTTCGATTTCCCTTTCTTCCTCCGGCTTCATGCCGAGCATTTGCTCTTCAAATCCGGGAATGAATCTTCCGGAGCCGATTTCCAAACTGTAGTTTTCGGCCTTGCCGCCTTCAAAGGGAACACCATCCTTGAAACCTTCGAAATCAAAGACGGCCGTATGCCCTTTTTCCAAAACTCCCTCTTCCAGAAGTTCCAGATCTGCCTTGCTGTTCAGAGCAAAATCCATCCTTCTTTGGATTTCTTCTTCGCTTGCTTCGGCGCTTTCTTTTTCGATCTCAATTCCGAAATACTCTCCCAATTCAACTTCGGGATATACATAAACCGTGGCCGTGTAAGCAAGGCCCTTCTCCAAATCCAAGTTTTCGAAATCTATGTCGATTGTCGGATGGTCCAGCACCTGCAATTTGTGTTCTTCGATGATTTGAAAATAAGTGTTGTTTACGGCGCTGTCGATCGCCTCTTGAATGATCTTCCCTTCGCCGAAACGCTGCAGATAGACGGCACGGGGAACCTTTCCTTTCCGGAAACCTTTCACTTCCGCATCTTCCAAAACCTTTTTAAAAGCTTCTTCATAGTAATCTTTGAACTCCGCGGATTCGATTTCAACCTTAATCTCAACCTTGCTTCCGGGCATCTTCTCAATCTTCACATTCATGTCGTTTTCTCCTTTACACCTTTTTCTAACTAAAATATTATACCAGATTTCCCCTCTTTTTACAATCCCTCCACTTAGCTTTAAATTGATAAATTGAAAATGATTTTCATTGCGGAACTGAGTTCCTGGATGATTTTCAAAGGATACCCGATTTCATAAACGAGATTCACAAGATCGAAGAAACGGAAAAGCAAGAGATCACGGTTGATTTCCTTCATGCCGCTGGTTTCGCGCATGATTCCTTTGATGTAGTTCACGATTAAAAGCAAGAGCGTGAAAGAATCATGGTAATCGGCAAAGGGAAGCAAATTCGAATAGTTGGCTCCTCCGTCCTGATGGAGATCCTTTATTTCCGGGGCTGATAAAATTTCGCTTTTCTTGATTATCGATGCTGCCTGAAACAAATCCTCGTTCGCAATCAAAGAAAGCAGGGCATAGTAGAGCGTCGAATAGGTCTCAACCCCTTTTCGCTTCAACTCGGAATAAATCAGAACCGCGTCGTCGAAATTGCCGATGATGAAGGTTGAAAAGATCAAATCACCGAAGATCTTTTTGTCAATGATGTCAGCATTTTCCAGAATCCTGTTCTTCATCTTGAAGATTCCGAAAAAATCTTCGCGCTCGAGACATTCGTTCACTTCATGGGTTATCAATACTTTTTGTTTCGGAAATTTCATCGCCACACTCTTATATTATGAACTGAAAGACTGGCTTTAAACCAATTTTGATTGATCAAAACTTGCGAGGTATTCGCCCACTTTATCGGCGATTTTCTTCACCGTTCCCGGAACGAAAGGATTGTCCAGGCCGGCAAGTTCCAAGAGTTTGAGGAAGGATTTGCTTCCGCCGGCTTTGCATAAGCGGAGGTAACTATCCCACGCTGCCGCGGGGTTTTCCCTCGCCATGATCCAATATTGCTGTGCAGAAACCTGCGCGAGCGTATAGTCAATGTAGTAAAAGGCTGTAGAGAAAATGTGGGATTGCCTGAGCCAATAATTTCCCCTGTCCAAGAATCCATTCTCGTAGACTTTGTAGGGCATGTACTGTTTTTCCAAACTCCTCCAAACCGCTTTTCTCTCCTGGGGCGTGAGTTCCGGATTCTCATAAATCGCATGCTGGAAATGATCGACCAAAACTCCGTAAGGAATGAAGGTGATTGTCCCGGCAAGATGCTTGTAACGATAGCGGTCGGCATCGTCTCCGAAGAAGAGTTCCATCCAGGGCCAGGCAAAAAACTCCATGCTCATCGAATGGATCTCGCAAGCCTCCAAGGTCGGCCACATGTATTCCAGCAATTCCTGATCCCTGCTGCAATACACCTGGAACGCATGCCCCGCTTCATGGGTCAGGACGTCCACGTCGGCGCTCGTGCCGTTAAAATTGGAAAAAATGAAGGGCGATTTGTAATTCGGAATGAAGGTGCAAAAGCCCCCGCCTGCTTTGCCTTTCTTTGTTTCCAAATCCATCAATTCATGTTCAGTCATGAATCTGAAGAATTCTTCGGTTTCCTTGCTCAGTTCGGAATACATTTTCATCGCGGCATCGACCAGGTATTCGCGGGCGCCGATCGGTTTCGGATTGCCGGAGGGGAAATCAATCCCGAGGTCATAACTCTTCAGATCCTCGATCCCGAGCCGCTTTGCTTTGGCGGTAATGATCTCCTCCGCCAGCGGAACCAAATCTTCCAAAACCTGCTTCCTGTATCCCGCCACCATTTCCGCATCGTAATCAGTGCGCCCGAGACGCAAATACCCCATCGGAACATAATTCTCGAAACCGAGTTTCTTGGCCATCTTCGTTCTCAGTTTAACCAGCCGGTCGTAGATCTCGTCCAATTTCGCTTCGTTTTCCTCAAAGAACTTCGCAACTGCCCCTTCCGCATCCCTTCTCACATCTCTGTCCGCGGAAATCAAGTAGGGGCCCATTTGCGAGAGATTGTTGAATTTGCCGTCAAAAGGAATTTTCGCGCTCGCGATCAGCTTGCGGTATTCCGTAACCAATTTATTTTCTTCCTGCAACTCTTCAATGATTTCCGAGCTGAAACTCTTGATGTTCGCTTCAATCAATGCGAAAAGCTGCTTGCCGAACCTTTCCTCAAGTTCCTTCCGAAAGGAGCTGTGATAAAGAGCCTTCAAGAATTTATTTTCATAATCTGCATAGACAGGACCGTTTTCGTCAAAGAAGTTTCTTTCCTCTTCATAAAACTTATCGGTCGTGTCGATAGCGGAACGGACATAGGAAAGCGCGTCCATCGCCATATAATCGCAACGCGCCCCGTTGATTCTTTCCGCTGCTTCGATTTGTTCGGAAACGGTGCCGGCGTTCTGAATCGCAGCAATGGCTTCCTCAAACACTTTTTTCAGGGCATCCATGTCCGGTCTTTTGTAAGGATAATCTCTGAATTTCATAACAAAACCTCTCATTTGATTAATCTTTGCATCTTTATTATACCACCATTTCATTAATAAAGGCAAATTTACCGGCTCTTTTCCTAATCTCTTTTATATTCTTGTCTTGATTTGCAAAGAATATAATACCGAGGTTCATTTTTGCTCGGAAAAGGGGTTCATGCTTTACGAAAAAACAAGAACTTTGGAAAATATGTACAAAAGGCAATAATAATTGACAAAGCCATTCTAAAATTATAGAATAAAGGAAATATTTAAGAACAGGATTTTTCCATGAAAGAAAACATAGAAAAACGCACTAAGATCAGAAGATTCATCATTCTGCTGGTTGGACTGCTTGTCATCATCGGAATCATCTTGGGTGTTTATTTCGGCTTCGGACTCAATCGCTTCAATGATCCCAAAGAGACCAAGGAATTCCTGCTCCGCTACGAAAATTACTCCCGCGCCTTTTACGTCTTTCTCCATTTTCTCCAAACGACGATCATTCCGATCTCCAATCTACCAACGATTTTTGCCGGCCTGCTTCTGTTCAGCCCCTTTGAGGTTTTCATCATGACAACTATCGGGGTTTATTTGGGTTCAATCGTTTCCTTCACTTTCGGAAAACTTTTCGGAAGAAAAGCCGTTGAGTGGGTGCTTGGCGAAAAAACAGTCAATCATTATTTGGAAATGGCCAAGGGAAGGGAGCAGGCTGCCATCTTCCTGATGCTGCTTTTGCCCAGTTTTCCGGACGACATTCTTTGCATCATCGCAGGCATCACGCCGATGAGTTACCGTTTTTTCCTGGTCTCCCTCCTGCTGACACGGACGCTGCCGACGGTGGTAATGGTTTATTTCGCCGACAAGATTCCGACATTGGAATGGTGGGGCATTCTCGTCGTAATCGTCTACATCGCGCTGTTCTTCATCTTCAGCCGCATCATGCTGAAAAAATGGGACAAGATCTACGGGTTTTTCGATAAAATCAAATCAAAATTCACCAAGAAATCCAAAGAAAAATAAAAAAGTGTCAAAATGACACTTCCGCCCGAGCAAAGACTCGGGTTTTTATATTACTTTTTTTACATTCAAATAAGCATTCACCAGGAGCCAAGTCGGTCGGTAATAGCTCAACAGGGTCCAAAAACTCAAGCCTCTGAGGCCGTATTCCCTCATCAGAAAGATTCTCGCTCTGACGCTCCGCGGATCCTCAAAATGGACTTCCCGGTCCCTTCCGTCTTTCCGGTAACGGAAAAAGGGCGATGACGCTTCCTGATCGAATTCGATACTGACCAAATGCTGTTTCGCGAGCTCAATCGCCTCATAATTGGTCAGCAGAACTGCAGGCTCTTCTTCGATTTTCGGAACATTGAAATCGTAGCCGTAATTCGGCACCCCAAGCAAAATCTTCTCCGGAGGTATTTCCGTCACCGCATAACTGATCACCTCTTCGACTTTGTTTAAGGGGGCAACCGGCATTGCCTCGCTCCAAAGATACCCCCATTCATAGGTCATGATGATCACATGGTCTACAACCCTGCCGTGGGAGCCATAATCATGGGCCTCATAAAGCAGGCCTTCCTGTTCCGCGCTCGTTTTCGGGGCGATTGCCGTCGTGAGGATGAAACCTTCCTCATGCAGGCGCCGGCGCAGTTTTTCCAAAAAGCGGTTATAAGGCTCGCGGTCGGCAGGATAAAGATATTCCAAATCAACATCAAGGCCGTAATATCCTTTTGACCTTAAAATTGAGAAAACATTTTCGATGAGCCGTTCCTGGATTTCTTTATCATTCAAGATCGCGTGGGCGATGTCGCTGTCGAAACTTCCGTTCGTGATGTTTGCGATCACCATCATCGGAGCGACGCGATAACTTCTCGCAAGCGCAATCAAACTTTCGTCATCGATTTCCTCCAAGCTCCCGTCCTCGCGCACGGGGTAGGCAAAGATGCTCAAATAGGTGAGTTCCGGAAGCATTCTTTCCAAAACCTCGTGTTCCGCTTCCGGATAAACATAGCCGTTAATTTCCGCTTCCCTCTTCTCGAAATCCTCATGGACGATCCGCAGCACATCGCCCGGATAAATCACCGAGGTGCTGGAAAGATCGTTCGCCTTATACAAAGCCTCCAAAGGGATTCCGAACCGGGCGGCGATTCCCGTCAATGCGTCTCCCCTCACCACCGTGTAGGTTTCGTTTTCCTTCCTGATGATGAGCGCTTCCCCAATCAAGAGCAAATTCGGATCCTGAAGACCGTTGTCTTCAATAATCCTGTCAATCGGTACCTGGTAGCGTTGTGAGATTTTATATAAATTTTCCCCGGGTCCGACGACATGAATCAGTATCACATAATCACCTCTTTATAATATATGCGCTGGATGCGGGGAAATGCCCAAGATTCATTGGTAATTTCATTGACAAAGAACCAGTCCTCTGCTATAATAGTTAGAGTTCGAACTATTATAGGAGGTGCCATGAAAAAGGATTTCAAAATTTCCGACTATCTCCACAGTTTATGCAAGGAAATGTACAGAATCATCGGCGCGAACATTTCCAAATACGGAATCACGCCCCAACAGGGAAGGATCATCCGCTTCCTTGCCTTGAACCAAGAAAATCCTGTTTATCAGAAAGATGTGGAAGCATTCTTAAACATCAGAAAATCTTCGGTCAGCAGCGCAATCAAGAACTTGGAAAAGAGCGGGCTGATAACAAGGAGCCATAATCCGGAGGACGGAAGATACAAAAGAATCAATCTCACCGCAGCCGGATTATCAATATATGAAGAAACAAGGAAAAACAGCCAATTGGTAGAAACCAAACTCCGCACAAATTTGGAGGACGCGGAAATTGAATTTTTGGAAAAGACATTCCAAAAATTGAAAAAGAATCTGGAAACTAGGAGGAAGAAATGCTAGCAAAAATCGGAAAATATACCAGGGGTTACCGCAAGGAATCCTTTCTCACCATTTTCTTCATTTTTCTGGAGGTCGCCTTCGAAATTGCGATTCCCTTCATGATTGCAAAAATCGTCGACGACGGCATCAAAGGGAACGACGGCGACGGAAACCTGCAGGTAATCATCCTTTACGGAAGCCTGATGATTGTCTTTGCAATCCTGGCGCTTGTTTGCGGGGTGAGCGCGGGAAGAATGAGCGCGGTCGCCAGTTCCGGCTTCGGCACCAATCTCCGCCAAGCCATGTATTATAAAGTCCAGGATTACTCCTTCGAAAACATTGATAAATTCTCCACCGCTTCCCTGATCACAAGGATGACTACGGATGTGACGATGACCCAGCAATCCTACATGATGGTCATCCGCACTTTCGCGAGGGCGCCCATGATGATCGTCGGCGCGACCGTGATGGCGATTACCATCAATCCGAATCTGGCGGTCGTTTTCTTGGTCGCGGTGCCCGTCCTCGGCCTCTCACTGTTTTTCATCGTCAAGAAAGCTTATCCCCTTTTCATGAAAATGTTTAAAAAATACGACAAGCTGAACGCTTCGGTCCAGGAAAACCTGATCGGAATCAGGGTTGTAAAAGCGTTCGTGAGGGAGGATTACGAAATCGACAAATTCAAAGATGCGGCTCATGATTTATACCTGAATTCCAAAAACGCGCAGAAAATCATGATTTTCGTGAACCCCGTCCTCCAGCTCACGATCAATGCCTGCATGCTCGCCATCGCCTGGTTCGGCGGGAGGCTCATCATTTCCGAAATGATGGAAACCGGGCAGCTCATGAGCTTCCTTTCCTATGTGATGCAGATACTCATGAATCTGATGATGATTTCCATGGTCATCGTCATGGTCACGATGGGCAGGGCAAGCCTGCAACGGATTTTCGAAGTTCTTGATGAGAAAATCGACCTCGCGAATCCGGAAAACCCGGTTACGGAAGTCTTCGACGGTTCGGTCGAATTCAAGAACGTTTATTTCAGCTATTCGAAAACATTGGACAATCCCGTCCTGAGAAACATCAATCTGAAAATAAAGCCCGGGGAAACCGTCGGCATCATCGGCGCCACCGGTTCCGCAAAAACCACCCTGGTGCAGCTCATCCCCCGCCTATACGACGCCACCGCGGGCGCGGTCCTGGTTGGGGGAGTCGATGTCCGCGATTATGATTTGAAAGTCCTCCGCAACAATGTCGCCATGGTTTTACAGAAAAACGTCCTCTTCAGCGGACCCATAGAAGAAAATCTCCGTTGGGGGGATGAAAATGCCTCGGAAGAAGAAATCATCAACGCAGCAAAAATCGCCCAGGCCCACGATTTCATCATGGAAGCACCCGGAAAATACCAACGCGACCTTGGCCAGGGGGGGGTGAATGTTTCCGGAGGCCAAAAACAGAGGCTCACGATTGCGAGGGCGCTCCTGAAAAAACCAAAAATCCTCATTTTGGACGACTCCACGAGCGCCGTCGATACAAAAACAGAAGCGCTAATCCGCGAAGCCCTGAAGAAAGAACTTCCCAACGTCACCAAGATCATCATCGCCCAAAGAATCTCCTCCGTCGAGGATGCGGACAAAATCATCGTTTTGGACGAAGGTGAAATCAACGGCATCGGCACTTCCGAAGAATTGCTCAGAACCAATAAAATCTATCAGGAAATTTACCATTCGCAACTTAAAGGAGGCCCGGAAAATGAACAGAAGAATCCAGCCTAGAAGAGCAAAAAATGCCGGCAAAACCTTGAAGCGTCTCCTTGCTTACCTTTTCAAATACCACAAAATCGAATTCGCTTTCGTTCTCTTTTCGATTCTTGTGAGTTCACTCGCAAACATCTTGGGAACCTACTTTATTTCCATTCTGATTGACGACTTCATAGAACCGAACATCGGGAAAGCGCATGTCAATTTCACACCGATGATCATCGGTTTCGCGATCATGGCTGGCATTTTCCTCATCGGCATCATCGCCGTTTACGTCACCAACCGCCTGATGATCAACGTCTCCCAGGGCGTCATGCTCAGGCTCAGGAACGAAGTGTTTGAGCACATGCAAAAGCTGCCAATCCGTTTCTTCGACACGCACACGCACGGGGAATTGATGAGCCGCTTCACGAACGACATCGACACCCTCAGGCAAATGCTTTCCCAAAGCCTGCCCCAACTCTTCACTTCTTCCGTAACCATCATCGGCATCTTCATCTCCATGCTTCTTCTGAGTCCGCTTTTGACGCTTTCTGTGATTGTCATGATTTTGGTCCTGACAGTCTCAGTAAGAAAATTGGGAGCGAAGAGTGCAAAAAACTTCATTAAACGCCAGCAGGCAATCGGGAAAATGAACGGCTACATTGAAGAGATGATTGAAGGCCAAAAAGTAGTGAAGGTCTTCTGCTATGAAGAGAAATCCAAAGCAAGATTTGACGAAATCAACGAGTACCTCCGTGACGCGAGTACGAAAGCCGACACCTACGCCAATATCATCATGCCCATCACCGGGAACGTCGGTTACTTCACCTACGCCCTGACCGCTGCGCTCGGCGGCATCGTTTCAATTTTTCAACTTTCCAGCCTCACTTTGGGCCAACTCGGCGCTTTTCTTGAATTCTCCAGAAGATTTGCCAGACCGATCACTTGGATTTCCCAGCAAGTCAACGCCATCCTCATGGCCCTTGCGGGGGCGGAAAGAATATTCGCCCTCCTCGACCAGGAACCGGATCCGGACGAAGGGGTCGTCACGCTCACGAACGCCGAGTTCAACGAAGCGGGAGAACTTTTGGAAACGGAAGGGAAAACGGGAGTCTGGGCCTGGAAGGAACCCCTGGCGGACGGAAGCTACCGCCTCACACAGGTAAAGGGGAACGTCGTTTTCGAAAACGTCTCCTTCGGGTATGATCCGGAAAAGAAGGTCCTGCATAATGTCAGCCTCTATGCCCGCCCCGGACAAAAAATTGCCTTGGTGGGCGCCACCGGAGCCGGGAAAACCACCATCACCAATCTCCTGAACCGCTTCTATGACATCAGCGAGGGCCGGATCACATATGACGGCATTGACATCAAGAGAATCAAAAAAGAGGACCTCCGCCGGTCGCTTTCCATGGTCCTGCAGGACACGCATCTCTTCACCGGGACCGTCAAAGACAATATCCGCTACGGACGCCTGGACGCGATCGATGAGGAAGTGATCGCGGCCGCGAAACTCGCGAATGCCCATTATTTCATCTCCCACCTGCCCCAGGGCTACGACACCCTCCTCACAAACGACGGGGAAAACCTCTCCCAAGGCCAGCGGCAGCTCCTCGCCATCGCCCGGGCCGCCGTCGCCGACCCGCCGGTACTGATTCTCGACGAAGCCACTTCCTCCATCGACACCAGAACCGAAAAACTGATTGAAAAAGGGATGGACAAATTGATGGAAGGAAGGACGGTTTTCGTCATCGCGCACCGGCTTTCGACGGTCCGCGACGCCGATGCCATCATGGTTATCGAAAACGGAGAAATCATTGAACGCGGGAACCACGAAACCTTGCTTGAAGAACGCGGTAAATACTACCAGTTCTATACAGGAATGTTTGAACTGAGCTAGCAAAACAACCCTCAAATTGAGGGTTGTTTTTTGATTGCAATTAAAATTTCCCTGCCGGGAAAACCTTCCTCCAGTTCAAAAGGGATGTTTTCCGCTTCAAGGCGGGCTTTGATTATCAAAAATTCTTCCATCCCGCCCGCGTGCTGGGTGTAACAGGCAATGGTCATGACGCCACCAGTATTCAGAATCCCAAGGGCGCGAATGATCGCTTCCGCCGAATCATGATCCGAAGTTTTGATTTTCCTGTCGCTTCCCGGCAGAAAGCCCAAATTGAACATAATCGCATCGGCGTTCTTGACATGGTTTTTGATGTTCCGAAAATCTTCTTGAAGCAAATGAAGTTTCTTAAAACCCGCGGTTTTCTCTCCGGTCCTTTTGATTGCTAGGGGCTGGATGTCGAAGGCATAGACCTCGGAGAAATGCTTCAAAAGAAACAATGTGTCATGCCCGTTCCCGCAAGTCGCATCGACAGCGATTCTTCTTTCCGAAGATGTGAGAATCAATTCCTGCGCCCTTTGTACAATCCTCATGCCATCACCCTTTCAGTAATTCACGGAGCGCTTTCATACCATTATAGCACTTAATCCCTCATAACGGCAAATCTTTCTTATCAAAGATGAGGATGCCGAGCGCATAGGTAACGGCGCCTATCAAGAGCAATATCAGCAAACCACCCAAGAAACTACCGCCTTCTAAAATGGCATTCACATCAAAAAAGGAAATTATCGAAGTGTAATTGAAAAAGTTCATGGCGTCGATTCTGAGCGCTTCCGGAATGCTGTCTGAACCGAAGAGCCCGAGGACTGTAGAAACGAGGAAGAACATCGAAAGCCCGCCCCCGACTCCCATTGCATGTTTGCTTCTGTTGAACCAGGCAGAGGCAAGGAAACAGATGCCACCGATCGCGATCATTGCCGCGAGGGCACCGAACGTCAATTTCAAAAACCCTCCGAAAGAAATGGAAAGGTCGCCCTCGACCAAAAAAGTAGCCAGCATCCCGACGCCGCCGATTATGACAAACATCAGAATCAAAGAGCTGATCAGAAATACCATTTGCGTGAGAACAACTTTTCTTCGCTTCGTCGGGGTGGAAAGGACATAGGCCATCGAACCGCTGTCGACTTGGCCGGCAATCAAATTGTTCGCAGTCATGATTGTATAAACGATCGGAAGCAGGAGTCCGGCGATTTTATAAAAGATGCTACCAATGACCAAATGGTTGATGTTTAATTCTCCCAATTCCTGTAGGGACTCGCCGACTTTTTCAGGCATCGAGGATAGGAGGCTATCCGTAACTTCTGCTTTTGCTTCCTCATGGGTCATGTCATTGTTCACATAGGAAATGTATTGCAACAAGCCCGACTGGACGACGGTGTTAACTTTTAACTCCGTAAACCCGTAATTATCCAACATCTCTTCCATCGTCTCAAACCCAAGCTCCGCAAGCATTTCTTTCTGCTCTTCGCTTTCTTCATTGAGCAGGTTCTGATAAAAGACATTTTCGATGAACAAGCGCGCGATTGTCTGCAAATCCTCTTTTCCCAGATCATCTTTTTCTTCATACAAATCAAGGATGCTTTTCGAAATCGACACAATCGCGGCCCGCACTTCCGCGGCCCGCACTTCCTCGCTCATCTCTTCTTCGATATTGCTCAGAATCAAGTCGATGACAAGTTCGCACTTGAATTCATGCAATTGATCTTCTTCAACAGTTTGGCTCTCATAAGCGGTGAGGACATAGTCCGCGATGGCCGCAGCCTGTTCTTTTTGGCCCTCCGGGGCTTCATTATATATGGCTTGGATGGCTTCTGCCTTTGCATCAGGAACGTATGGGTTCATTTTTAAAAGATCGTAAGCTTTAATCGAACCAGTTGTTAAGTTATAAACCTGTTTGGCCTGGGGATAGACCTCTTCAACCGTCCCCAATGTTTCCAGATAGCCATCGATTGCCCCGCTTTTGAAATTGGCTTCAAGTTCGGATTCGATGAAAGTTTCTTTGAGCGAATCACGAATTTCATTAGCTTGAAGATTTCCCAAAACCATCACAATCGTCCCCAGCATGAAAGCAGTGAGGAGCGTGACCAAGAGCCAGGCATAGCCGTTGGCTTTCAGCGATTGTTTGAATAAAGGTTTACTGATCATCCTCTGCCCCCTCTTCAAATTGATCAAATTTCTCTTTGAAATATTTCTCTAAACTATATTTGTTTTCGGAAATGAATTTTATCCTGTGTTCCGAAAGATCCCTGATCAGCTTCCCCGTATCATTTACATCAATTTTTATAATTACCTGGTTTTGGTCATCTTTTATTCTAATGAATTCATAGGGAAGCTTCCTGAAACTTTCGAAATCATCCTTTTCAAGAAACTCAATTTTGTATTCCCTCTTTTTCGGGTTCCTAATATCTTCCATGACGGCAATGTCAATGATTCTTCCGTCCTTAATCAAAGCGACGCGGTCGCAGAGCTCTTCCAATTCCTGAAAGATGTTGCTGCTGATGAAGATTGTTTTTCCTTTTGCCTTTTCTCTTTCCAAAATGTCCAGGAAATGTTTCCTCATCAAAGGATCGAGTCCCGTCGTCGGTTCATCCAAAATCAAAATTTCCGAATCGTTCATCAAAGCTGCGATTACGGCCGTTTTCTGTTTCATCCCCTTGCTCATTTTCCTAGGATTGGCGGAAAGATCTATTTGCAATATTTTCACCAATTCATCCGCAAAACCCAAATCTTTAAGTTTCCAAAACTCTGCCTGCGATCTGATGAAAGAATGCCCTGTGGACAAATCCGGAAAAGCAATTTCGCCGGGAATGTAACCGATGAAGTTCTTGGTTTCAGTGGCGTCGCTGTAAGCGTCCAGTCCCCTGATTTCTATGCTGCCCGCGCTGGGTTTTATGAAACCCATTATCTGGCGGATCGTCGTTGTTTTGCCTGCCCCGTTCGGCCCCACAAAACCAAAGATCTCTCCCTTTTTTATCTCAAAGCCGAGGTCAAACACTCCGCGTTCATGTCCGTAGTCCTTCGTAACTTCATTTAACCTGATATCAGCCATGGGACACCCCTTTGAATTCTACATCATCAAGATAGTATTGCATGAAATATTCTTCCAAAGTAAGTTTTTCATGCGAAAACAAACGGACATTGTAATCTTTTAAAATGCTTAAAAATTCATTGATGTTTCTGTCGTTCACCTGAATGTATAAGGTGTCTCCTTCCTGTCTCTCACAAATCCAAATGCTATTATCTTCCAAACGAGCCCGCAATTCATTGGCTTCGCCACTGCTTCCAAAGGTGATTTTGTATAACTTATCCTCGGCATATTTGAGTTTGCTCATGGGAAACTCATCCACGATGTATCCGTTTTTAATAATTGAAACCCTGTCGCAGAGCGTTTCCACTTCCGAAAAGATATGCGTGGAAAGAAGAATCGTTTTCCCTCTCCTTCTCTCCTTCTTAAGCAATTGCATGAACGCTTCCTGCATCACCGGATCAAGCCCCGAAGTCGGCTCATCCAAAATCAATATCTCCGGATCATGCATCAAAGCAACAACAATCGCCAGTTTTCTTTTGTTTCCGAAACTCATCCTTTTTGTGTCGCCGCTCGGATCGAGCTCAAAAAGTTCAATCAATTTTTCCACTCGCGAATCATCACGAACTTTCCTCATTTTTTTCATCATATCGATGAATTCATAACCGGTGATTCCCTGAGGGAGGGAAATCTCTCCCGGTATGTAGCCCACGCGATCCAGAATCTCGCTGTAATGCTTAAAGGAATCGAGTCCGAAGATCCGTGCCTTCCCGCTGTCCGGTTTTGAAAAGCCAATCAGATGCCTGATCGCGGTCGTCTTCCCTGCCCCGTTCGGACCCAAAAAACCATAGGCTTCGCCCTTTTTGATTTTGAAACTGATTCCGAAGACGCCGCGTTTGAACCCATAATCCTTGGTCAGGTTTTCGACTTCAATTATACCCATATGACCTCCTCTCTCTTCTGCATGCACATAGTATACAAACAATTGTTTTGATTTTCCATAAAACCCAAAAAAAATAAATGCAATTTCAAAAGGCTTTTGATGTACCAAAATTATACTTTCCCTTTTTTAAACAAAACTTAAACGCCCCATTAAGAACGCAAATTCCTCATGTTATTTAAGAATTGCAATCCAAGAAAAAACAAGGGAGAATTGTCCTGTCAATAAAATCGAAAACAACACAAGAACCAAACCATCAATTATCATCTTCGCCATTATTATAGCTAATGCTCGGATGCGTTTTATGATTAATTATATTAATTAATGAATATGAAAAGATGCTTAACAATAAGGTATAAATTGCGATAATTTAAGATCAAAACCTTCTCCGGACATTGACACAAAGAAAAACATCGGCATAAAGGCAAAGGTTCCAAAAAACAAATAATGAAAATCCTAAAACCATTCAGTTTAAAATGTTTTCCGATATTACAAAAATACTTTAACCCCATTTTTGAAGGATGGTAAGGTTTTATGTTTTAATTGCTTACAAAACCAAAATATAAATATCAAACAGGTAGGAAATACATAAACAAGAATTCTTTGTAATGATATAAAAAAGTAAGTTATGTTATTCCTGATTCATATTCCGTTTTTTTTATAGCATCATATTTTGAACTAAGAAAATGACCAAATGCACAAAAAATGCCACCTTTTTAAGTGGCTTGAATAAATTCAATATGGCGCCCCGAAAGGGATTCGAACCCCTGACCTGCGGTTTAGGAAACCGACGCTCTATCCAGCTGAGCTATCGGGGCCAATGGCGTCCTGAGAGGGATTCGAACCCCCGACCGACGGCTTAGAAGGCCGT
>LSQX01094177.1_pt1 | contig 29978 bp, 35 predicted proteins | sample 654561 | NCBI WGS metagenome assembly LSQX01 (sample SAMN04489861, study PRJNA283612) | anaerobic digester metagenome | isolation source: 4 biogas reactors fed with cattle manure at either 37C or 55C with and... | place: Denmark: Kongens Lyngby | collected 2014 | reverse complement strand
TGTGTATAAGAGACAGTCCCAGGACCGAGCTCAGTCCGACGACCATGGCGGTGTCTGCGAACACGCGGGGGTCTCGTATGCGTTCTATGTATTTTTTCCATTTTCTCTTCGGATCCGGTTCATTCGCGAAGTCTCTGGGGAGTTCCGCAAGAGAAAGCAGGTCGATGGGGCCTTCTTCCAAGCCTCTCCACTTCCCCCTTCCAGGAATCGTGGCGTATCTGTGCTTCTCCATCCAGTTTACGGTCATAGCTCTCAGTGTGGAGCCAGATACATCTCTCCCCTCCCCTCCATGGTCTTTGAGGGAAGCGGAGGCTGCGTGGAACAGGCAGCTCCCGTCTCCGAGGACATTGACGACCTCTATCTGACTGGCACCCAAATCCTCCCTCAGTCCGTCGATGTTTTCGATCAGTCCCTCTTTGTCGCGCCTCCTTTGCTCAGCTGGCGGTAGGTGCTTTACACTCTCCCGGAACGAGCCGGCAGGATGCGGACCTTCGTCTTCCGACTCGTCCGAGGCTCTTTGCTTGCCTTTCGCCTCTCCCGTCTTTTCTTCCCCCTTCGGCCCATCGTCGCCTTTGTGTGGAGACCTGTCAGCCTGCCCAGACTCCGCGCCCTCGTCGGACTCACTGTCACTGTTCTCGCTAGAGAGGACCATGGTCCCTCTGCGGTTAGCAACGCGCTTTCTCTCGGGCTTCTCGTCTTCGGACTCGCTGTCGCTGTCCTGTTTATAGAGTGTCGGCGGGCTTCTGCTGGAAGGGATGTGCTCTCTCTCTGACTTCTCGTCTTCAGAGCTCGTAGACTCTGAGCTCTCCCCGGACTCGCTGTCGCTGCGCCGTCTATGGAGTCTACGGAGCCGTCTGCGGTTAGCGACGCGTTTTCCCTTGGGCTTCTCGTCTTCGGAGCTTGTAGTCTTTGCGNNCTGTCGCTGTGCTCGCTAGAGAGGCCTTCATCGCCATGCGCAACAAAGTCCTTGAGGTTGCCATGTTCGTCGACGTCCGACCCCTGTTCGCTGTTCCCCGAAGCCTGTTCTTCGCCTGTTCCTTCTGACCGACCGGCTTTACGCCCTTTAGGTTTCCCCTTCTTCTCCTTCTTGCCGTCCGCCTCTCTAGCAGCCTTCCGCACTTTCTTCTCCGTGCTTTGCACATTGCTCCAGCTGCCTTTTAGTGGGAACCCTGTAAGCGCCATCCTCACCGCATGGCGATATCTTCTGTTGGTGAGCCAGCTCCGCGAGAGCGGGTACCGTTTCGCGATGTTCGGCGGAAGTCCCCTCGTGCCCGCTTGCGCTGCCCCGGCTTTGCCAGCATCCGCAAACTTGCGCAGGAGCTCCTGCTTGCCCTCCGACATTGGTTTGCCAGCTAGCCCTGGCGCAATGCGCGAGGAGTAGTGTGCGACGTCGCGCGCAACGACGTTGAGCACCATCGGGCGCATTGCCCGCTCGATTGCCATCGGCGTGCCCTTCTTGGGAACGGCGCCGCTGGAAATGGCGTTATGAACGACGGCCCCGACGCGCCGCGGGGGCACGACGGCGCGGAACTTGTCGCCTGTCTGCTCGAAGAGCCAGTTCTCGGTCGATCCCTCCCAGACGCGCTTCCCGACGGCGAGGCTGCGCACCAGCGCTGCGTGCTCGCTGTCGGCCTTGTCGGAGACGATTGCCCGGACGACGCTCTCGTACACGCCCGGCCGGCGGATGCCGTGCGCAATCAGCTCGGCCGTGCTGTGCTTGCGCGGCTTTGCTGCGCGCGCAACGATGCGGAAGCTGAAGCGCCCGACGCGCACCGACGCGCCGCCTCCCTCCTGTGCCATTGCGGGCCTCTGTACCCACCGGGTTCGAAAAATCGAGCCTCTTTTTTTCGCGACCCTTAGTTAGGGTCGGACGCGCGCAGCCTCGCAAAATGACGGACTCGGACAGCAGCAGCGGGTCGTACCTGTCGGAGGAGGACCCGGACTACATCCCGAGCACGCCCGAGAGCGTGGACAGCCCGCGCGAGAGCGAGCTGAGCACGCCCGAGAGCGTGCCGAGCCCGAGCGACAGCGAGACCGTCGACGCAGACAACCCCGGCTACGCAAGCTATGACGAAGAAACTGGAGAGCTCTTTTTGTACGAAGACTCTCAGACACCGCCCTTTGTGTGAATGCCCCAAAAGAGAGAGAGAGAAGACGGCTGCTCAGACACGCCGGTCGTACATGATCGAGAAGTTGTAGAACCCGCCGGCCGCGGCGTTGGTGAAGTTCGTGCCGATCGCGCCACCGTAGATCGTGATGACGCCGTCGTTTACGACCACTGCCCCGAATCCATTGGCCCCGTTGCTGGCCACGCATAGCGTGCCATTCTTGGGGAAAGCGGGCCGCAGCGACACGGGCAGGGTGTTCGCCACAATTGGCGCAGCTGTCATGTTGTCGCCTACGCCACTTCCCTCGAATTCGAGGAAGATAAGGCTGCCGAACTCGTGTGCGGTGACCCAGATGTTCTTGGGCCCGCCGTCCCAGCCCGCAAACTGCATCCGGAAGCGATAGCTGACCGTCCCCAGGCGGCCGTCGCGGTCGAGGGACGCCGTGGTTGTGCGTCCAGACTGCATGAACCACCCGTCGCTCAGCTGGGTGTAGTACGCGTGCGTGACATTGGCGTCCTCGGTGAAGCCCGAGGTGGTGGTCGGGTCGAGGGTCCGGGTGGGGATCGTGTTGCTGTACGAGTCGATTGCGGGGAAGCCGACGGACATTTTTGCTCGCTCAACCTCTCTTCTCCCTCTTTNNCTCTTTCTGGACACGGCAGAAAAAAAGCGCGCTGTTCTGGCGTGTCATGCGAACACCCAGACCCCGGCGATCACGGCCGCAGCGGCTCCAAGCGCAATGAGGAGCTGCCAGCCGCTCAGCCCGGGGCCTGCGCGCTCGCGCTCGGCGTTTTCGTCGCGCCGCTTGCGGATGTAGTCGTCGGCCAGCGTGTGGAGGCGCGTCCAGTAGCGGCGGTCCCACTCGCCGATGTTGGGGTTGCTCTTCTGCCGCCCCGCGTCGTCGATGAGGAGCTCGGCCCAGGAGAAGCTCGACTCGCCGCTGTGCTTCATCTTCTGCTCGGTGAAGTAGCGCTCTGCCGCCGGCTCGGGGTCCTCCTTTGCCTCGCCCTTCTCGCTTGAAGCGTCGTCGGCGTACCTGCTCAGGACGAGCGAGAGGTTGTAGAGCATGCCCGTCTCCTCGACGGCCTTTTCGAGTCCGCCGGCCTGCCTGTTGGCCGCGACGTAGCGCGCACACGCGACGATCGCGCGCAGGCTCGCGCGCGCTGAGGTCTTTGCGTTGTCTGCGAGGCTGCGCATGACGGGGACGTTGCCGCGCTGCTCGCGCTGGGCGGTGCCGGCCTCCGCCTCGCCCATCGCCGTGCCGCGCGCCCACGCGCCAGAGATGTCGGCGTACGGCGCGAACTGCCGCAGCGCGCCCACGAGGCCGCCGCCGAGCAGCGCCTGCTCGAGCTCGTCCTGCGACGGCACGTAGAGCTCCGGCTCGCCCTCGGGCTCGCCCTCGCCGAGGGCGACTCCCGGGATGTACGGGGGCGCCTGCATGGTTGGAGGCGGAGCCTGGCTCCGGGGGTCCACAACCACAGGAACCTCTGAGTGCTTGATGCTCTTGCCGCCGACGCGTGATTTCTTTCCCGGGTTCACCGGCCTCTTCTTCGTCGCATACTGGCGCTCCATCTGTGTCTAGTAGATCTTCCGGAAGAAGTCTTCGATTTTGTCGTCCAGAAAGTTCGTGTACACGAGACCTATCGCAAAGACGATCCCGCCGAGCGCAACCGGGTTCACGAGGCTGGCGGGGAGAACGCGCGAGACGGCCCCGCCGACGGCGTTGCCGACGGAGACGTCAAGACCGACAAAGGCGACGGCCGTCGCCATGACACCCAGGCCGAGAGACTTGTAGAGATTCTCCTTGAAGTCGCTGACACTCATTGCCGCGTCTGTCAGCTTGCGCGGCAGAAAAACTTCACAGCGTGTCCTCTGGGGGCCAGACAACCGCGGGCTCTGCCTTTGGCCCCTGTTTGCGCCGGAGCGCCCGGTAGATGTGCACTGCTGCTGTCCCCGCCAGCACCCCACACACTGCAGCTAGCGCGGTATCGAGCATAACTGCTCTCCACTATTTCTGACACAGCAAGGCAGAAAATCTAGCGACATGCGCTTTGTGTCGTTCGACGTCGGCGTGCGGAACCTCGGCGTCGTTGCGGGGCACTGCGAGGAGCTTCTGCTGGTCGTCGAGCTGGCGGAGGTGTGGGACCTGGGGACGCTGAACGTGCTGCCGGAGCGGCTGCACGGGCTGCTGCGGGACCGGGTGGTGCCGCTGGCGCCGGCGGTGGCCTACGTGGAGGCGCAGCCGCCGATCGGGCGCACGCACGTCGTCCGGAAGAACTCGTTTGTGGAGGGCGCGCTCGCGGCGAGCTGCGTGGCGCTCGGGATGCACTGGGAGCCGGTGCACCCCGCCGCCGTGAAGCGCTTCTTCGGGTGCGGCGCGGGGCGGCACGGCGCAAACAAGGCGCGGGCGGTGGCGACGGTGCGCAGCTTCTGCCCGAACCTCCCGTACGCGTTCGACAGCAGCCACATCTGCGACGCGGTGCTCAACGCAATGTTCAAGCTGGCGCGCGCGCAGGCGGCGCTGTCTCTTGTGTTTGACACGGGCCGCGCCCAGAGAGAGGAGAAAGACGTCTAGAGGGTGAGAACAGGCTCAATGATGCTCCCGCCGTCGCGGAGGATGACGCGGATGTAGTTGTGGCAGTACGCCCAGAAGTCGATGTAGCAGTTCTGGACGAGCGGCGCCGTGTTGACGGTGATCTGCGGGTTGCTGACGGCGCTCATCTGGAAGCCGCCGGTGGCGCTCTCGTGCATGTCGGGCTCCTCGCTGAGCGGGATGTTGTAGATCGGGAGCCCGGGGTTGCCCTTGAAGAGGCGGTTGGCGATCCCAAAGCGCATGAAGTGCGCGTCCGTCGTCGGGAAGAACTCGCGCCCGGAGAGCGTGAGCTGGCAGCTCGCAATGTCAATGCACTCGAAGCGGCGGTTGTTCAGATAGTTCGGCTGGAGGTTGGCGACGGGGCGGACGACAAAGCGGATGTTGTAGCAGTACTTGGTGAACGTGTTTAGCTGGACAATGTGCTGCGCGGCGCCCGCGTTGATCTGCTGCTGGAGGTGCTGCGTCTGCCCGATGAGGTAGAGGAAGCCCGCGTCGCGCTGGTCGCGCACCAGCTGCATGTAGCGGTCCTTCGTCGCCTGGCTGGGCGCGGACACGCGGAAGCGCAGGAAGTGGTCGAGAATGTACGGGCCGCCGCCGAGGGGCGTCGGGCGCGTGTTGGCAATCTCCTGCTGGAGGATGGACTCGGGCGTGCGCCACGTGATGACGACGCGCGTGAGGCGCTGGAAGGCGTACTGGTGGAACGCGTCCTCGCTGCTCAGCGCCCACCAGAACGGGATCTCGAGGTAGTACCACGCGGGGGCGGTGGCGAGCGCGACGCGCTCGGCGAGCGGGCGCCCGAGGCCCTGCAGGCGCGAGAGGCGGCCGAGATCCTTCTCGTCGGTCTCCTGCAGGCGGCGGTAGTGCAGCTCGTCGCCGTAGAGCTCCTGCACGTCGCGCCCGTACTGGAACGTGATCTTCTCGATCGCCTGGCAGAGCACGTCGTCGGGGTAGCTCGGGTTGATCCCTCCGGCGCCGGCGGCGAGCCCGTCGAGGCGGACGCAGAGCGTGCAGCCGACGAAGACGTCCGTGTCGTTGTTGATGATCTTGAAGTAGTCGATCTGCCCAAAGTCGACGCCCTGCCGCTCGGGCGGAAAGTCGCTGTACCCGGGCACGTGCGGCGCCTTCGTCACCTGCCCGAGCGGGAGCAGGTCGCTCTTCGAGCCGTCCGTCGTCGTGAGGATCGGCAGGTCCGTGGGCTGGGTGAGCCCCAGGAACGTCGCCGCGTTGGTGGTCGCATGCATGCCGCTGCCCAGTGCCGACATCTTCGCTCCTCTCGCTGTCTTGTGTCCGCGCAGAAAAAAAACGCTCAGCTGATCAGCCTGTCGCCCTGCGGCAGGGCCCCCGTCTCTGTGCCCCACACGGTCCGCCACCCGTCGAACTTGTACGGGCGCGTGTCCGGCCGGTACGAGATGCGCGAGTCGGGCGCGCGGTACGTCGGGAGCGCTGCGACGCGCTCGCGGAGGCGGTCGGCGGCGAGCGAGAGGAACGCCTGCACGGCGGCAGGGTCGTTGCCGATGCCCGGCGGGATCGCGAGGCTCACGCCGTTCACGGCGAGCGTCTTCTGCAGGTTCGTGATGATCACCGGGTTCGCGCCGCCCGCCGCCTTGATGTCGGCGATGCGGCGCTCGAGCTCGACGTCGACCGCCTCCCGCTCGTCGTCCTTCGCCTTCTTGTCCCCCCGCTCGTACAGGTTGCGGTACACGAGGTACGCCGCGCCGCCGGCGGCTATCTCTCCGAGAGTAATCGATGTCATGTGCCGCTGTCCGCTCTAGAGCAGTAGAAAATGATCGTAGGCCAGCACGCCGACGGCGACGGCTAGGTGGAAGAACAGCGTGCTGTCCGGCCATACAGAGTCTGCAACCAACGCGCCGAGCCCGCCGCCGATCGCGCCGACGGCGCCGTAGCCGAGCAGCTCCTTGCCCGTCATGCGCGGGAACTCGCGCTTTGCGTGCGCGCCCATCCCCTTCACAAAGAGTAGCTGGTAGAGCGCCCCGTACATCATCCCGTGCACTGTGCTGTCTTCCATTGCGGCGCTGTCTGCCCTGAAAGGCCGCTCAGAATTTCGGGCAGCCGCAGCGTTTTTCTGCACCCGTGGTCCAAAGGGGCACTGCACCATGTCGGTGCTCAGGATCGGCACGCTCTCGCACAACGCGCTCGACGACCGCGGCACGCTCTCGCACGCCGAGATAGAGGCGCGCCTCGACGGCCTCAACCCGCTCGCAGACCTCCAGGTCGCAGCGCCGCTGGCCCTCGACCTCGCCACCTCGGAGCTCTCTGTCGCCGCCGCAAGCGGCGCCCAGAGCGGGGTCGTGACGACCGCGGCGCAGACGTTCGCCGGCGCCAAGACGTTCCTCAACCAGCCGGTGTGCGACGCCGGGCCCGTCGCAGCGTCGCACCTCGTGAACAAGGGCTACGCCGACTCGCTCGGCCTCGGCATGGACTGGCAGCCCGCAGTCGTCGCCTTCCACGAGTTCGCCGACGGCAAGCCCGTGCCGCCGATCGCCGACGGCGCGCGCTACATCGCCCTGTCGACCTTCGGGGTGGCCACCGCGCACCACATCTACACGTGGTCGGCCGACGACGACGACTTTGACGAGACCGCGCCCGTGAAGGGCTGGGCGCTGTACGTGGCGAGCGCCGCGTCGCCCCAGTTCGCCGAGCAGAACGTCCTCTACAACGGCGCCGAGTGGGTCGCGCTCGGGTCGTCGCTCTCGCACCAGTCGCTCATCGGCGCCGGCACGCTGTCCCACGCAGACATCGACGGGATGCTCGACCAGGACGTGCGCGCCGCCGCGAGCCCGAGCTGGCCCGCGCCGACAGTGTCCAATGTCGACGGCTACTACTCGTTCACCACCGCCGGCGGCGTCCAGAGCGGGATACGCCGCGTGGTGGACATGTCAGCAGGCGTGCAGAGCGACACCACACACCCGACCATCGTGTCGCACTACCGCGCACCCAACGGGAACGTGCCCAACCCCGGCGGCCCCATGCGCTGGCGGCACGCGGCGTTCCTCACGGAGGGCGGCATCCACAACTCGTCGGTGTTCGGGCTGCTCGTCGACGTGGTCGCGGGGAACCCGCTCGAAGGCGCGCAGTACGGCCTGGCCCATCGCGCTGTCGAGCTCACATGCGCTGGCGGCTGGCAACACCCCGTGCGGCCCGCCATCATAGCGCTGTCGAGCCTCGGGGTGCAGCACGAAACCATTGCCGAGGCCGACAGGGGCACTAGGGCGTTCCTCTCGCTCAAGCCGGGCAACACGGTCAACGCGCAGTACGGCACCCTGACGTACTACCAGAACGTCGACAGCAACGACGCGGCCTACATCCGCTTTGGGAACACGCGCGACTCGCTCAGCGCCACCACCGGCGGCGCGGTCTTTGACGGCGGCGTCGGCGTCGCCAAGAGCCTCCGCGTCGGCACGAACGCGGGCGTGGGCGGCAACCTCACCACCGGCGGCCTCCTCCGCGTCAACAGCGCCGAGGCCGCGACGAGCGCGGCGACGGGCGCGGCGGTCGTCGCGGGCGGCCTCGGCGTCGGCGGCGACATCTACACGGGCGGCGTCCTCCGCGCGGCCGCCAACACGCCCAGCACAACGCCGGCGACGGGCGCGGCGGTCGTCAGCGGCGGCCTCGGCGTCGGCGGGGATGTCACCACCGGCGGCGCAGTCAGCATCGAGAGCAGCGCCGCGAGCACGTCGTCGGAGACGGGCGCGCTGAAGGTCGCGGGCGGCGTCGGCGTCGGCGGCAGGGCCAACATTGGCGGGAGGGTTGTCATCGAGGACGGGACGGGCAGCGTGTCGCCAGAGACGGGCGCGCTCGTCGTTGCGGGCGGCGTCGGCGTCGGCGGCGCGCTGCGCGTGACAGGCTTCACCAAGGTCGGCTCGCGGATCGAGATCGCCAACGCCACCGCGGCGACTGCGTCGACGGGCGCGGTTCTGACCTCCGGCGGCATCTCGGCGCGGGGCGGCGCGTACATCGACGGCGACACGAAGATCGCTGCGGGCACCAACAGCTCGTCGGCGGCGACGGGCGCGCTTGTGGTTGCGGGCGGGGTCGGCGTCGGCGGCTCGGTCAACGTGGCCGGCGACGTCGCGTGCAGCCACCTCGGCGCCGCGAACATGTCCTGCGCCGCAGCCCCGGTCGCGGACACGGACGTCGTGCGGAAGATGGACGTCGCCGTCCTGACGCCGGGCATCGGCGAGGAGCTCACCCTAGGCGCGGCCGACTACTCGACGGACAATCCGCTGACGCTCCGCGGTGGCGTGTCCACCGCGAGCAACACGAAGGCTCACCTCACCCTGAAGTCGAAGGTCGGCCGCGACGACGAGGAGGCGACGATTACGATACGCAACGGGCCGGAGGGCGTAACGCTTGCCGTCACCGGCATGCCCGTCGCGGTGCGCGACACCACAGAGTCCGACTCCACTGCGTCAGGGGCCCTCGTCGTGAGGGGGGGCGCAGGTGTTGCCAAGGACCTCAACGTCGGCGGTGCGGCCAGCACAAAGTCTCTAAGCGTGCAGGAAGACGCGGTCATACCGAGAATCATTGCCGGAAGCATCGCCAAGACGACGACCCCAGTCCAGATCACCGCGGCGTCTGGCACGCCCCATATCGAGCTCTACAGCGAGAAGACAGTTAACGGGGTGAAGATATCCGTCACATCGACGCTCGCCGCCGACGCCGAGCGCGGCCTCGTCGTCTCGCCCGGCGGGGATACTATCGTCGAGGGCAATACCCGGATCACATCGACGTCCCAGGCGGACGATTTGGGGTCCGGCGCGCTCGCTGTCAGCGGCGGTGCCAGTATCTCCAAGGACCTCCACATCGGCGGCGATATCTTTCTACATAACGATTACGAGGTTTCTGGGTTTGGGTGGTGCCACGACCAGCTCGACCCTAGCCGCACTGTCGCAGAGCAGACCCTAGTCTTTACGCGCATCGGCGATATGGTATTTTTGTCCGCGCCGGAGATGTCCGAGATGTACACAGTCTCGACCCACTCCAATTTGGTGCACGAGTACCCCCTGGCAGCTACCGAGTATATCATTCGGAGGCCTCAATATTTCAGCGCTTACGCGTTGAGGAACGCGGAGCCGGAGCCGATACCTGTTACTCTTTTGCTAGGAGGCGGTGATCTCAAGTACGAGATTAGGGTCATTAACCCCCAGATGAGCCCCGGCACCAGGTGGTGGATGCTCCCGTGGAGCGTCTACTACCGCGTCGGATACAGCCATCACACACCCTCTTAACAAAACAGACCTCCCCTTCTTGTGTTCTCTTTCGGCGCGCCGTGCTTTCAGAAGGGGGTGCGCGGCGTCGCCCGCACCAGCTCCTCGTGCTCGGCCATCTCGCGCTCAATGTCGCGGCGCGTCTCCTCGTGGTCGCGCATGTGCTGCAGGTGTATCTCGATCATGCGCGGCGTCGGCGTGACCCCCTCCTCCTTCCACCGCTCCAGCCGCGCGGTCTCGCGCGCGGCGACCGTCTCGTTGAACTCGCGCCGCATCTCGAGCCAGCGGCGGACCTGCTCCTGCTGCTGCAGCGCCTGCATGTGCTGCTCGTACTTCCACCAGCGGTCCCAGCAGCCCTTGCAGGTCGTGTAGCAGCTGTGCGTGCACTCCGGCTTCCGCCACATCCTTTCGCGCCAAAACTACAAACAAAATGGACAAATGACGCAACGAGCTCTTTTTGTTTCTCTCCCGGCGTCAGTCTGAGTCAGAGGGGGAGATAGATAAATCAAAGACAAGTGACGTAAATCGTTTTTCATGAGTGAAGCGAGCGCGCCGCGCTCGCCCCTCTGCTCGCCGTTCGCTTCACTCACGAAAAAACAAAACAAAGCAGATATTTGCACTTGAAAAAACTTCTCTGTTCGGGTTCTTTTGTTTTTTGAGAAGGAGGTGAGAAGAAAAAGGTGCGTGTGTGTGGAGGGGGGAGGGCGTGTGTGTGTTTCAGTTTTTTTTTCAATTCTCATTCGCGGCCGCCCCCAGCCCCAGCTCCTCGAGCGGGGGCCAGGGGTGGGTCTCGAAAAATTCGTTGTACGCCGCCCACTCCTCGGGCGTCATAGGGGCAGGCTCGGTGGGCCAAGGCTCCTCCTCGGCCGCTGCTGCTGCCGCCGCAATCAGGGCGGCGAGCGCCGCCGCCGCCTCTGCGTCTTCGGCGGCCTCCACCGCCGCGTCCTCGCCCATAATCATCGCCGCCACCGCGGCGACCAGGTCGTCCGCCGCGTCCGGCGCGGCGGGGGCGGGGGCAGCGTGTCCAAAAAACATGTCGCGGGGCGCCATTTCGAGCTTTCCTGTTCTGATTATGTCACCGCGCGGAGAAACGTCTTAAGTACCGGCAGGAATGTTCCGGAGGAAGTTTCCATCGGAATATTCCGATTTGCGTATCTTCTGTGCAACTGTGCCATGTCCACGATGTCCACCCTGTTTTGGTCTTCTTACTATCGCGTGGAAGTTAAATTTTAAAATTCAAGAATATATAATAAAAAGAGGGGAAAAAGGGGTGGACATCGTGGACATCGACAGTTGCATGAAAGATATGCAAATCGGAATATTCCGTCGGAACTTTTGACAAAGCGCACGAACGATGGAGCACCTCCCGACTCTGAGCACGACCCTAACCGCGGCCGAACACTACGCATCCGCGAGGCGGGCCGCGGACGCGGTAGCACGGCACGCGTCTAATGCGGTGTACGCGGCGGCGTCGGCAGAGGCGGCAGCAAGAGCGGCAATGGAAGAGGCGACGAGCCCCGCTGTCGACGAAGAAGCTGTGGCGTTGGCCGTCGCCGCCGGCGTGCTCTCGCCCGAGGCCGCCGCCTGTGCGGCGGAGGCGACGAACGTCTCGGAGGCTGTCAGGGCGGCACGGCTGGCAGTGGCGCGCGCCAGCGAAGCGGTCCGCGCGGCCGATACGGCGCGGGCAATACTCGGGGCAGCTGAGGCCCTGTTTAAAAACATCATCGATGCACACGCGCGCCTCGGCAGCGCGTCCCCGCAGTGAAGCACCGCACACTGCCCGCTTTTTTGTCTTCTCCCCCATAAGAAAGAGAAGGGAACACAAGAGAGAAGTTTTTTCAGCGGGCACTCTGATTTGTGTATCTTCTGTGCAACTGTCGATGTCCACTATGTCCACCCTGTTTTGGTCTTCTTACTATCGCGTGGAAGTTAAATTTTAAAATTCAAGAATATATAATAAAAAGAGGGGAAAAAGGGGTGGACATCGTGGACATGGCACAGTTGCACAGAAGATACCAGTATCTTTTTCCGCGAATGGTTTTTCATGAGTGAGGCGAGCGGTACGGCCGCTCGCTCGTCGCTCGCAGACAAAACAAAACAGACATTTAAAACACCACAAAAACCTTCTCTGTTTTGTTTTATTTTTGAGGAGAGAAGGGAAAAAGTGGTGTGGTGGGGGGAGTTATTCAATTACGATCGGGTTGACTGCAGACGACCCGGTGGCTGGGGCAGGGGCGGGCTCTTGGTTCTCGCCGCCCCAGTAGGCGACCAGATATTTAAATTCACGCCTCTCCGCGCGGCTGAGGCGCCGCGCCGCCTTCTCGCGCTCCTCCGGCGGGCAGTTTGGCGCCAGCGCGTCGTAGGCGCGCCTCGCCAGCCGGAGCTTTTCTTTTGCGCGGCGGAGGTGCCGCGCAGCGTGCCAAGTGCGCATCTGCCAGGCCTCGTCGAAGTTGAAGTCGTAGGGATCGGGGCTTCCTGCACGCTCCATCATTCACACGCTTTGTCAAAAGTTCCGACGGAATATTCCGATTTGCATATCTTCTGTGCAACTGTCGATGTCCACTATGTCCACCCTGTTTTGGTCTTCTTACTATCGCGTGGAAGTTAAATTTTAAAATTCAAGAATATATAATAAAAAGAGGGGAAAAAGGGGTGGACATCGTGGACATCGACAGTTGCACAGAAGATACAAGAATCAGAATGTTCCGATGAAAATTTCCGCTGAATCTGTGACGCTTTTGGCGGCAGGTACGAATGAGCGGAGCTGGACGCCGACCTGAAGGACCCGCGCGCGCAGCGGCCCGCGACCTCCTACGCTCGTACCGCGTCGGCCCGCGCGTGTCGAAGGCTAACGCGACGCACCAAGAAGAGCTGGAGGGCGTCGAGGGCCGCGCGTACTACCAATTCGACGACGACGCGGGCAAGGCCGAGATAAAACACAAAATCTTCCAATGCTTCCACGCACGCGAGCCCCTCGCCCTCTCGGAAATAGCCCCGGCGCGCTCTCGGCTATTCTTCGACCTCGATACCAACAAGAGCCCCGACGCAGACGAGGTCACGTTCGGCGACGTCGTCAAATTCACGCGCAAGTTGCAAGACTTCCTCGCCTACCACGTTGGCGACCTGCTCACCGTTGAGAAGGAAGGCGTAACGCTTGCCCCCGACAACTCGAACCGCGAATGGGCATTCCTCCTCAACGTCCCCGACGACGGCTTCTCGCACAAATATTCCGAGATGTCCGCGTACATTCTCCGCTCGGATCTCGGGCGGAGCGCACGCTCTGCGCCTGAGTCCCTTGGCACGTTCCACATCGTCTTCCCGATGCTCTTCGGCGACCGCGACAAGCTTCACCGCAAGTTCGCCCGCGTGTGCGCCCCGGGCAACGCGGGGGAGCGCGACAGCCGGCGCTTCATGTACTCCATCGCCGGCAGCGAGAAGGTCCTCAAGTACCTCGACGTTGGAGTCCTCCAGAAGGGCTTCTTACGCGGTCCGTACTGCGACAAGGTCGGCGCGGGCCGCCCCTTCGTTCCCGTCGCCATCGTCGACCGCGAATTTGTGGCGCTGCGCGGGAGTGAGCGCCTGATCGACGACTTCGCCCTCGCCTTCAACGCGTGCACGCTCCTCTACACGCCCCGCGCAGAAGCACGCGCTCCGGCAGACCCGCACGACTCCGACGACGAGGCCCCACAGGACGCGCCCCAGCCCCCGCCGCAGGACGACGAGAAGAGCCCCGAGGAGTGGCGCAGCGTGTTCGCAACGTCCCGCAAGAAATACGTCGCCGGAGACATTGCGGAGCTCATCCGGAGCACGTACGAGAGCGTGGCCCGCGACGACACTGCCCCGCTGAGCCAGCTGCTCGACACGCTGAGCGACGTCATCCACAAGGAGTTCAACCACTTCGCCGCTGTGCTCCGGGGCTGCGGGCGCGTCGTCTACGTTACGAAAGAGTGGGAGCGCAGGTGCGCCCATCCGATGTTCGTGCCGCGCGACGAGCCGGACATGGAAAAGCTCTTCGCCGGCTCGAAAGTCACGCTCGTCTGGCCGCCGCCGTTCCGCCCGCGCGAGCGCAGGAACGCAGCAGCGCCAAAGCCCATGAATATCGTTCCATTCAAGGTGTGGCGCGATCACCCGGACCGCACCGAGTTCCGCCAGCTCGTGGTCAAGCCTCCGACCGCAGTCCCCCCGCCCGAAGACGACGACCTGAACACGTGGATCCCGATAGAGGTGTCGCGCGAGCTGTGCTCTGGAAGTGCCCGCCGCGAAATACTCTTGCCCGTGCAGCCCGAGTGGATCGCATACTGCCAAGCCTGGCTCGAATCCGGATGCCGCGTCCCGCCCGTAAGCCCGCTGGATAACAAGCACGTGTTCAATGTGTTCGCAGCAAACGAGATCGTGCGCACCCCGGACGGAGAGTTTGCGCGCGCCTTCAGGACAGACACGTTCGTCCGCCACATCCGGAACGTGCTGTGCGCAGAAAACGATGCTCTGTTTGATTTCGTCGCCGCGTGGTTTGCAAGCCTTGTCCAGAAGCCCGGTCACCGCCTGCGCTCGTGCCTGATCATCATCGGCGAAGAGGGCTGCGGCAAGAACATCGTCGTTGACGCCGTTGGTGCAATACTCGGCCCGCGCCACTACGCAGCCACCGCAAGCCGCGCAGACCTCGGACGCTTCAACAGCTCGCTCGGCGGCAAGACGCTCCTCCTGCTCAACGAGTGCTCGAAGTTCAGCGCAGAGGAAGAGGGCGTCCTCCGCGCGCTCGTCACAGAAGGCACGCTCAGAGTCGAGAAGAAGTTCCGCGATGCACTGTTCGTAGACAACCTCGTGAACGTCATCTGCATAACCAACATCACCACCAGCAACCTCTTCAGCTCCGTCTCCGCCCACTCCCGCCGCTGGTGCATGGCAAGGTGCGCAAACGCCCCCACCCCCCGGGAAGACTCGCTGTACTGGGCGGGCCTCTGGAAGTGGCTCGGAATCGGCGACGGCCAGACGGGCGCATTCGGCCTCGCCCCCGGTGTTCTTGCGCTGGCCGACTACCTGTACAACTACAAGATCCCGGACGGGTGGAACTCCGGCGCGCCCCCCGCCACAGAGGAGCTGAACCTGCACAAGCTGGGCGCAATGGGCGACGTCGCGCTGTGGTGGTTCCAGTGCCTGCTCTCCGGCCGCCTGTCCTGCCCCGCAGACCCGAACCGCTTCGGAATCGACCAGCCGCGCCCGTTCGGCCCCGACTCGTCCGCATGGGCCACCGGCCCCGTCAACGTCAACATCGACGCGCTGTACCAGGAGTCGTTCCTCCGCACCGACCGTGTCAAGCGCAGCGGCACAGGCTCCAACGCAACGCTCCCGTGGTTCAAGGCCCAGCTCCGCGGCCTCGGCGCGTTCTACTCCACGCGCCCGGGCCCGGCGGGCGGCCCGCGCAGGCGGACGACCATGCTCTACAAGCTCGCAACGTGCCGCGTGAACTTCTGCACGCACTTCAAGCTCTCCCACGAGTCCGTCTTCGCAGAGGCCGTCCCCGTCGACGAGATAGCCTCCGCACCCGCGGCGTTCGACATTGGCTCGCAGGCCTTCAGCGGGATCGTCGTGCACGCCGCAGCCGCCGCCGACTCGCAGACGCAGGCCGACGACTCCATGGCCGACGAGCCCCAGATGTCCCCGCGCACGATGGTCGCCCGCGCATACGACGCCGTCACCGGCGCCAGGCCCTGAAGGCAGAAGAAGACAGCCAACAACCCACCAAAATGCAGCACACATTTCGCCAGCAAAACACACAACACAGCTGGCCACACAGCAGCACAAGCTGCGCACAGTTCCCCACACAAACACAATTGGAACTCAAAATTCAATGCTGCATTCCCCAACACCTGACTTTTTGCATTTTTCATCTGACGTCACCACAAAAAGCGCGGGAAAGATGCGGGAGAGCGAGGTGATTGTCCCGACGCATGAGCCGCGCTACGTCGAGCGCCTGCTGATGGAGGTCCTGCTCAGCGAGCGGTGCCCCCCGGAGCTCGTCGACCTCTCGTGGATGCTCGCCGGGTCCCGCGCGCCGGCGGCGCGCCTGCCGCACCGCACCAAGAGCTACATCCGCTACGTCTGGCGGCGGATCTACGCCGGCGCGCCGCCGAACCGCGCTCATGACGTCTACTACGAGGAGTTCCTGCAAAAACGGAACCTCTGACATAATTTCTGTAACGAGAGAGAGGGAAAGGATGGCAAGCGGACATCAAATAGACGAAGCGCGGTTCAGAGAAATACAGCAGCGGCTGGATGCGGAGTACCGGAAGAACAAGGCGGCGCGCGAAGCGGCGCTGCGCGCGCAGGGCGTACAGACACTGCCCGACTTCCGCACGGTGGACGAGGTCATCGACTACTACGCGCGCGTCGAGGAGGAGCAGGGCGCCGGCGCAGAAGAAGACATCTAGACACCTGAGTCCAGAAATACAAACCAAAAAATTTTTGCTTTCCCGCCATTTCCTCCTGACGTCACTCAGAACTCACTTTGGCACGCGATGCAGACGGGCGAGCGGGACGGCGAGGCGTGGCGGGCGCTGCGCTACGAGCACGTGACCGGGACGGACGTCGCGCGCATCCTCGGCATGGACCCGTACGTGTCGCGGCGGCGCCTGCTCGAGAGCAAGCTTGCGCACGCGGACCCGTCGGACAGCGCGGGCCCGTACGCGCAGCGCCTCATGGCGATGGGGCGGGAGAGCGAGCCGGCGGCGCGCGACGAGTTCATCGCGCTTGCGAAGACGCACGGCCCCACCGAGTTCAGCGTGCCCGGCTTTGTCGAGCACCGCACATACACCTGGCTCGCCGGGACACCCGACCTGCTCGTCGTCGAAGACGGGAAGACCGCCGGCGTCGTCGAGATCAAGTGCCACTTCCACCCCGACCCCGCGCTCGCCGATCCGATCGCGTGCGAGGCGGACTTCCCGCTGCGGCACTGGCTGCAGGTCCAGACGTACCTCGAGATCCTCAACGTCGACAACGGCTTCCTCTGGAGCTGGACGCGCTGCCAAGGCGCCACGCTCTTCCACGTGCAGCGCGCCGACCCCGCCCTCTTCGAGCACTGCGTCCTCCCATTGCTCTACGAATTCAAAGACATCCTCCGCAAGTACTACCGCGCAGAGGGCCCCGCCACAGCGCCCAAAGAGGACCTCGCCAAGCTCGTCTTCCGGCGCGGCGAGAAGGACGACATCCGCGCCGTCCTCCAGCACCACCTTGACGTCACCACCACGTATTTGTGCCGTTCACGTGAATGAAAAGGTGCAGTGACGTGGCTGCATTCGTGACGCAAGCAAACCCAACTGAGCCCATTTTCCATTCTGTTTTGGCGCGAACGATGGCGGAGGACGGGAGCGACGTGGCGCTGGCGGCGAACGAGACGTGCTTCTGCGGGGCGGCGCCGGCAGTGTACACCTCGCGCAAACCCGGTGCGAACCTCGGCCGTAAGTACCACGCCTGCGCAACGCGCGTCTGCCGCTACTTCCGCGCCGCCGACGGCAAGCCGTGGAACCGCGACGAGCCGCCGCTGCACCCCGCCCCGCAGCCCATACTGCCGCAACAGCCCGCGCAGCCGCCGCCGCGGCCGCGCAAGCGCTCCCGCGCCGACTACGACGCAAGTGCTCCCGCGCCGCCCGGGTCCACCCGGGGCTTCATCTCGGCGGCGCGCCTCCTGCGCACGCAGAACCGCAAGAACTACCGCGCCGTAAGCAAGGCCGTGCACGAGGCGACGACCGTCGTCGAGCAGCTCGCCGCCGTGCTCGACACCATCGCCCGCATGTGCCCGTGCATGTCCGCCGACTCGTCGGAGAGCGAGGGCGAGACCGACGGCAGCACGGAGATCACGCCGCTGCGCGCGGACGTCCTTGCGCACCTCACGGAGACTCCGGCAAAGCGCCCGAGGGGTCCGCTGACTCCCTGACGGGCGGCTCCGCCGGCAGCCAGAAGAACCGGTTGACCACCTTCATCCCCTCCCGCAGGCTGTCGCTTGTGTGAAGCAAACCCAACATAAACATGGAGTAGGCACCGGGTTCTGTCGTAATCCACGGGATGGCGTTCGCAACCAGCTCCGCGCCCACCGCCAGCGCGCCGACGTGCAGCAGCAGCGCGACCGCCTCGTCGAGCGTGTCCGCCGCCGCGCCCTTACGCCCGGTCAGCCCGCTGATGTTGATGTGGTTGCGCAGTATCCGCCCGAGCCGGTTCACCGCCGAGCCAAGCAGATTCCCCGCCAGCAGCCCGCCAGTACCCGTGATAAAAGCGTTCGGAGTGATCTCCATCTGTTGTGTTGTCTTTGCTCACTGGAACCCACTCAGAATTTTATCAACAGTGAATTCACCCGCTTCGCCGCCAGCCTCGGTCTTCTCGCGCGGCGGGCGCCTGTCGGCCTTGTCCTCCAGCTGCGCGCGCAGCTTCTTCAGCCGCGCCTCCTCGCGCTCCCGGCGGATGATCGCCACCTGCTCGGGCCCGCCGAGCATGTAGTGCGGGTCCTGCAGCCGCGTCTTGTCGCCCGTGCTCGCAAAGAAGTTCTTCGCAATCACGCCGTCGAGGTTCGTCTGCACGCACACAAGCGCGTTGTGCCCAATCGCATGGCGCGCGAGCAGCGCGAGCGCCGTCTCCTTGTCGACGTCGTTCATAAAGTCGTGCCACATGCTCTCCTTGTTGCGGTACGTCTTCTGGTTGAAGACGACGGCGACGTCGCAGTTGTCGCGCACCTTCGGGCTCACCGTCTTCGGGTCCTGCGTGATGAAGATCACGCTGATGCAGTGGTGCCGGCCCTCGACGGCAAGGCGCACAAACATCTCGTCGTGGTAGATCTCCTTCGTGATGCAGTCGTCGAAGATGATCAGCGTCGACGCCGCTGCCAGCGTCGCCGGCGTGTCGGGCCCGTGCCGCGCAATGATCTTGTCGTTCCGCGCGATCGCGCGCGCCACCGCGTCCGCCCGGTACCCGTCAAAGACAAACGAGTCGCCGACAATCCCCTGCCAGTACCCGTTCGCCTTCGTGTGCGTCATGACCCACGCGAGCGAAAAGCGCCGCTGGTACCACTGCAGCAGCCACTTTGCGAACGTGCTCTTCCCCGTCCGCCGTTTCCCCTCCAGCACCACAAAGAAGCCGTGCGGCAGCTGCGTCGGGTCCCACTCCTTGAGCTCCGGCAGCCCCCGCACCGCCGCCTCCATCCGCTGCCGCTTCCGCGCAGCCGTGTCCTGCGGCGCCCGCCGCCGGTACTCGAACTCCCGCGCCGGCTTCTTCTCAACCTCGACGCGCACCGCGGCCATAGTCTCGCACAGCGCGTCAGATAATCAGCACGCCGATCAACCTCACTGCACGAGCGCGAAGCCTGGCACGAGTCCTGGCGCGACGAAGCGCGGAGGCGGCGCCGCGGCGCCGCCGGCGGCGGGAAGAGGCGGGAGCGGAACAGCCGCCGCAGCGGCGCCTCCGGCGACTTCGCGCATGCCCCAGCGCCCCGGGATATAGCCTTGGACGCGCTTATCCCCAGCCCCAGCCACAGGATAGTTGGCCGTGGGTGCTGCAGTCGCAATCCTCTGCTGCAGCTCGTGGTCTGCGTTCACGCGCCACACGAGATAGAGGTCCTCGATGTTCTGCACGCCCATGATCTGGATCTGCTGCCACTGCTTCTGCAGCTCGTGGATGCTCTTCATCTCCTTGATCCGCGCCTCGAAGAACGAGGGGTACTTCTTCTGCAGCCACTCCGTCCACACGGGGTTGCCCCACGGGTTGTAGTTCCGCATGATCCATTTGTCGAACTCCAGCTGCAGCGCCATCTTATCCTTCTCCTCCATCGCCGCGACATCCTCCCGCCCAAACGGCAGGATCACCTGCGGCTGCTCCGGAAGGTGCTCGTAGCCCATCGCCTCCGCGTGCGCTCTGGCCTTGCCGTAGTAGAGCCCGAGCTTCGCCAGGGGCGGGTCTGCGGTCGCCGCGTACTGGGCCGCAAACGAGCGCTGGTCCCTAGTCCCGACCTTCACCCCCGGCACCGTCGCCGCGTCGATCTGACGCTGCACGCGCCAGAACGACTCGGCAGCGCGCGCCGTCGGCTCGCTCGAAGACTTCCCCTCTTTTGTCTTGCGCATGGCGGTGTCCTGTCTCTCTGTCTGTCCTGTGGGGTTGTAAAAAGAAAGAGGCTGTCACTTGCTTTCGGCGACGTCGGCCTTTTGCGCCTTGCTCGGCGCCTGCTCGTCGGCACCAGAGTCGGCGCGCGCGCGCTTGCGCTTGTCCTCGCCGGGCAGCTTGATCGGCGAGTGCTTGAAGACGTGCACCGTGCCGTACACCGCCGTGTCGAAGTACGCCGACACGCGCGGGTTCGCCCTGTTGAAGTACGCGGCGGGCGGCCCGAGCGCAAAGCAGTACTTGTCCTTCCGGCTGAGGTAGATCGTTATCGCGTCGACGCTCTGCGTCCAGATGGAGTGCTCGCGGAGGAAGTCGATCCAGCCCTTCACGCAGCGCGGAAGCGTCTGCTGCCGCGCATCGCCGTCCTCAGACGTGCCCGCCGTCACCGCCACGCTCCGCGCGTGCCACGGGCGCGGCTGCGTGTCGCTGCTCGGCTCCTCGCCGCCCTCGTCCTCGCCGCTCGCCTTGATCGCCTGCGTGAACATCCGCCGCTGCAGGTCGTGGTTGTAGCGCGCGTGGTACTGGTCGAGCGTCAGCGTCCCGCCAAAGTCGGCTAGCTCGCTGTGGTGCGGCGCCGGGAGCACAACAAAGTCGTTTGTCCGCGGGTCGGGGTCGCTCTTGCGCCGCAGCGAGCTCTGGAAGAGGTCGACGAGCTGCGCCTGGTGGTCGGGCTTGTCGCGGAGCGTGTCGGTGATGTGCGCGCGCAGCGCGGCGAGCGCCGTGCTCGGCGTCGCGTAGCACCCCTTCCACTTCTTCCCGTCGCCCGTCGGGATCTTGAAGCGCACCGCCGCGTCAAACGCCTCGCCCGTCCACAGGTCGATCACCCGCCCGCGGCTGTGCACCGACGTGATCATTCGCGCGCGCTGTCGCTCGTTCACACCACACTAAAAAATGAACCCAGTTGCGCGGGACCCCCTTCGCGCGAAAATAATCGACTGTTCGTTGCGTCATCTCTCTCTTATTCACAGTGCGTCACGGGTAGTTGTGCTTGAGCATGTAGTCGGCCGCCGCGTTGTTGATCACGCGGCAGTGGAGATAGCGCACGGGCCACGGGAAGCCGATCTTGTCGAGGCTGACGTTCACGAGACGCTTGAGCTCGGCGAGGTCGAGACGCGTCCGGCAGCGATGCACAACCTTGAAGAGCACGTGCGCGTGCAGGCGGCGCCCGTGCCGCGCGTTGAGACCGACCTCCGCGTGCGCCGTCACCTTCGCGCTGACGATGAACGCCGGCTCCCAGCGCCCGATGACGCCGTCCCGCGTCGGCGGAAAGCGCACGAACTGCTTGATGCTCTCATTGCTGCCGAACACCGCCGTGATCCCGTCGACGAGGCGGTCGGCGTAGCTCTGTATCTCGGACGGCGGCGCGTCGAAGCGCACGTTCGTGCTCATCGTGAGGAAGTACTCCGACGTCCGCGGGCGCGGCCCGCGCGGCCCCGCTCCCACGTCAAACGGGATCTTCGAAACGTCGATGCGGATGTCGTCCATTCCCGGCTGACGTCACCAGATAAAGATCCAGGTCTACAGCCTCGAGCGCTTCGCGAGGTAGTAGACGTACGGCTGCTCGTGCGGCCAGAGCGAGTTCCAGGCGAAGAACGGCGCGCACTCCTTGTGCAGCACGCCGTAGTACGGCGGGCCCGCGTAGAGGAAGAGCCCGTCGGTCGGCTCGATCTGCCGCTTGCAGCGCATGCATAGCGATGACATCACCTGGTGCACCTCCGCAGGCGCATTTTCCGACCCCTCTCCCAGGACAGCCCTGGGTGGCAGTGTTACTCTCTTGTCGTGTGCAGACATGCCCGGATCACTCGCAACCCTTCTTCCGCTCGTCGCACTCGGTGTGTGGCTCTGGCTGCGTCCTGCCCTAAAAAACACGATCGAAAAGCTACCAGTCGACAAGACTCGCCCGTCGGGCGCGCGCGTCGCCGACGCGCTGGTACACCACTCCGACCCGCGCGACGACCGCCTTTTTTTCTTGCGCCGGATATAGAGCACCGCCATGGCCGAGCGCCCGCCGACCACCGTCCGCCTCTGCCTCGACCTCGACGCTGCCGAGACCGCTGTTGAGCTCCCGTCGTACACGGAGGGCGCCGTCGGCGGCGCCCGCATCATCGGCTGGCACGCCGAGCTCGGCGCCGCGTCCCCGTACATCCAGGTGCGCTTCTCCGGCGGCCTCACCACCCACTCTCTCTGCGGCGGCAGCGCCGCCCTCCGCTCCGACTGCGTCCAGCTCCCGTGCGCCTCCGCGAACTACGTCGCCACCGCCACCGAGACCGCCGTCCCGATCCGCCACTACCGCGACTTCCCCATGCGCTTTGCCGTGAGCGTGTTTGACGCAGCCACACCCCCAGCACCCCTGACACCCGTCAGGCTCGTCATCTGGGTCGAAATAGACCTCATCTGAGACTGTCTCTTCTGTTATCTTGTGTCTTCTCTCGTGTCTTGTCACTTCTTATGCTTTCTGCCGCCCTTCCTTCCCTTGGTATCCCCGGTCTTCTTCAGCCTCGCTGTACCGCCACCGCGCCCTGTTCCTTCTGTGATGAACTCTTCCTCGCTTTCGTTGCCTTCGCTCTCGGGCTCCTCGGGGCTGGTATATCCTTTGGAGACACCCTGTCCTGCTTCTTCTGCAACTCTCTCATCGCGCGTGAGGACCTCTTCTTCTGAACCGCTTGCTTCCTCGGCCGCAGATTCTACGAACTTTCCGGTTGGGCCGCCTTCGTCGGAATCTTCCTCTGCCTCTTCTGCCACCTGCTCGTCCGTGGGCGGTTCTGCCAGGGGCGCTCTCCCAGCCCGCCTTTCAGAAACCCTACCAGTCCGCGCGAGAGCCCTCTGCTGTTCGGCGCCCCTTTCTTCTCCTTCCACTGCTGCTATCACGTCTGCGAGCGTCGCGGACCCTTCGCCCCTGAACGTCCGGGAGATTTCGTGCTCTCTCGAAAGAATCCAATTGGCCACTGCAATGACTCTGGCCCTGGTCGGTATCCGTGGATGTGTCACGCCCTTAATGTGTTCTGGCGTGCCGGCGGCGATAACATCTGCCATTTCCTTCATCTCGTTGTAGGTCGCGATGCCCCTTGCTATTCTGACGAGAAACCCTCTGCGCTCGTCGTTTCCTGGCAGCTTTGCCAAGAGATCTTTATGCATACCTATCCATCTCTTCGTGGCTTTAGTTCTGTTGTTGATAGACCTGGAATAGCCCATGGCCCAGTACACGACATCCGCGGCCAAGCGCGGTATCGACAGTTCCGCTGCAGAACGAGGCCCCTCTTCGATTGCTTCGTGTATTTCGCGGGCAATCAGTTGTCCAGCACGCGTCTCGTAAATCGAGCGTCCATAGATATCCTCGGCAGCTCTAATGACATCATCTGTCGTTAGCGCCAGGTATCCCAGTAACCTTTCCCCGATGCGTCCAATGTCGACAATCCCCGCCACTCTATCTCCGTACTCTTCCAGTTTGACAAGAGGCGTGTTCCAGCCCCTCCCGCCAACGTAATCTGGCACGTAGTGTGCAGCAACGTCTGCGATGGCCATCGAGAGTTCTCCGATATCTTCGTCAGTAACTCCAGCTCCCCTCAGTTTTCTGGATATCGCGTCGGTAATAGCTACTGGGGCTCTGCGCCTCCCCCTTGAAACATACCCGAGCTTCTGAGAAGCTTCGCCTCCGTATTTCGTGATGGCCAATGTAGAAATGTCGTATGCAATCTTCTTAAGCTCACCGTCTTCAACTACCACGTCCCAGAGATCCACAGCAGACTCCTCCTCGATACCCTGCATCGGAATCTCGGCTCCCTGCTCCCGAGGCTGTTCGTCAGGCTCCTTCTTGGCGCGTGCTGCGAGGGCTGCGGCTGGAGAAGGTGGCGGGGCTGTGGCGGCAGCGGCAGCGGCAGCGATTGCTCCCGTGTCGAGCCCAATCTTTTTGCGCGGCATTTCTGTCTCGGGGCTCGTCTCCCACTCCCCCTTGCGCTCTACCGCAAGCTCCTTCAGCTCTCGAGACACCCTTTCGCGCTCTGCGACCAATTTCTCGAGCTTCTCCCTCGTGATGCGCAACAGTTCTTCCCTCTTTTGTGCGAGATCCTCCATAGCGCTAACTGCCTGCAGCGGTGTGCTCACCGACGAAGGTTCCGCAGTTTGCGTCGTGTCCGTCGAGCGCAATGCTTCGTCTGCCTCAGCAATCTTACGCTGTAGAGCCTCCTCCACGTCTCTCATCACCCTTTCCTGAACCCGCTTCGCTTTCTCGGCCTCTTCTGCTTCTCTCCTTTGCAGTTCAGCTTCCCCTGCAGTGCCCAGCTCCACGTTCATGGGAACAACCTCGCGAGCCGCTCCTCCACTTCCGGGCTCGATCTCCTCTATCCTAGTAATCCCCTCCTGAAGACTCCTTATAGCCATAGCAAGTCTGTCGTCGGTTGCAGCCAGAGCCATACGACGATCGTCGATAGTCACCGTTCCTGGCGGCGCTTCGATCATGGGCCGGGCTTGTGGCGCTGGGAGCTGGTGAATGGCTGGCGGCGCTTCGATCGCGTGCCGGGCTTGTGGCGCTGGGAGCTGGGGCCACTCTGGCGGCAGCGGGGGAACAAGTACCGGGGCACGCATACCCGGAGGACCCGCACCGTGTATCGACCGTAAGATGTCCTCTTCGACAGTACTCCCGTGGGACAGTAGTCCGAATGTTGCCGGGTCATAAAGCACTTTCGATCCGACGTGTTTTCCAGCAGGTTTCGCTCCATGTAAACCAGCGAGTCCATAATTCCGCCTGTAGGGAATAACCTGTTTACTGCCAGGTGGCTCACGGAGCACGAGCTGGCCAGGCGACGCCGGGGGCTGCTGTGGCGTGTCACCATAAACACCCAAAAGCGGGCTCGCACCCCGGCGTTGCGACTCCAGACGCCTCCTCAGCTCCTCAAACGCCGTACTCCATTTCTCATTTACCTGCGCCAGCTCCCGTCCCCGGAGCTCGATTGCTCCCCGCGCCTGCTCCTGCACCATAGCCAGTGCCTGCGCCAGCTCCTGCTCTCGTGCCCGCGCCAGCTCCTGCCCCTCAGCCCGTCCCAGCGCACGCGCCCGGTCACGATCCGCCTCCAGATTCTGTATCTGCCTCTGCCACTTCTCCTGTTCCTGCGCCAGCTCCTGCCGCCGGCGCTCGGCCTCGTCTCGCAAACTCTGCAGGCGCCCAGCCTCAGCCTGTTCCTGCTGCCGGCGCCCAGCCTCAGCCTGTTCCTGCTGCCGGCGCTCAAGTTCTGCCTGCTGGCTCAAGATCTCGTTGTATCTTTCGATCTGCTGCTGCGCAAATTTCGATTGTATCCCTTGCTGCGGGGCTGCGGCCGCAGCAGTCGCGGCCGCAGCTGCTGGAGGCGGCGGCGGGGCCTCAGCGGGCTGCTCCAACCGTAATCGCATTTCCATCCTTTCTCGCATCTCGTCTGCACTAGGATGTGGCTGCGGGGCTGCGGCGGCAGCGGCGGGAGGCGGAGCTGCGGCGGGAGGCGGAGCTGCGGCGGGAGGCGGAGCTGCGGCGGGAGGCGGCGGCGGCTGCGGCGGGGCCGCGGCGGCTGCTGGAGGCGGCGGCGGCGGGGCCGCGGCGGCTGCTGGAGGCGGCGGCGGCGGGGCCGCGGCGGCTGCGGCTTGTTGTGACTCAATCCATCTTCTGCCAGCTTCCAGAGCTCTGTTCGCATTGTCTAGGGAAAGTTGACTTGCGGCAATATCCATAGCGTGGCGTTTCCCTTGGTTAATGATCTCTCGGCGCTGTGCATCGTTTCTGGATGCTCTATACGCGGCCCGGAGGTGAGTTTGCATTTCCCTCAACTCTTCGATTTGACTAGCAAGCGATTCAGCGTGTCTAATGACGTTTTCGAGACTTCTACGGCCTTGTATGTCTTCCATATATTCGTCTGCAGTAAGATTTGCCCGCACACTCCCCGGATCTGGGGCCACCATCCTGTCGAATTCCGCGGCCGCTGCGGGAGAAGGAGGCACTCCCTGCTGCGCTGCCCCAGGGGCATGGATCCCGGGTCCTTGCCCTCCAAGCGGCTGCAACCCAAACCCTGGTTGTCCGTGGCCACCCCATGTTGGGGGCTGTGCTGCAGGCGGCGGCCCCCCAGGCGGCCCTCCAGGCGGCGCCCCAGGCGGCCCCCCAGGCGGCCCGGCAGGCGGCCCTCCAGGCGGCCCTCCAGGCGGCCCGGCAGGCGGCCCTCCAGGCGGCCCGGCAGGCGGCGCTCCAAGAACGCGTGGCGGGGCATTGGCTGGATTGGTGAATCCCGAGTCCATGCGGAGATCCATGAGCACGATGTCGTCGAGGAATCCTTGGCAGTCCTGGCGGACAATGTACTTGAAGTAGAGATACGACTCGACCAGGTTTACGGGCCCGCGGATCTTGAGCTCCTCGATTTGCTCCAGGAAGCGCATGCGTGTCTCGGAGAAGACGCTGAGGAACGCGGCGATCGACGGCGTGAACGCGGCGAGATTCTTCTCGTGGGCGGGGATGTTGGGATCTGTCAGCCACGGCGTGCGCTGCCTGTCCTCGTCGCGGCGTGGCTTGCCGACCATCCACGAGACCATGTCGGACCAGAAGAGCCGCTCGGCCTCGCTGATGATCTCGGGCTCGAGGATCTTCTGATGGAGAAAGTCGAGCGCCATGCGGTCGTCGGGGCGGAGATTATCGCTGTAGAGCCGCGACTCGACGAGCTCCTTGAGCCACTTGTTGCGAACCGAGCTGTCGAGCACAAACTCGGGGCTCGCGCGGTCAAGGTCGATAGGCGTGACGACGGACGGGAAGAGCGTCGGGCGCGTAACAAGGTCTGCGGAAGCCCCTGGGACGGGCAGTGGGCCCGGAGCAACATGCCTCGAGCGGAACATGTTGCGCAGAAGCAGACCAAGGTCTCGGTCGCTGACAACTTCTCTCCTGCGCGCAGGACCGACCCTTTCGCGGAAGTTGAGAACGCGCCGGCGGTAAGGACGTCCATTTAGTGCGGGTCCAGCTAAAGGTGGCAGGACGGCTTGCGCTGGCCCTGCCACTGCGCCTGGTGCCGCTTGCATTGTGTCTGTTGTGTTGCGTTCGAAAAAACAGACCCTCTCTCCGGCCCAACTCAGATTGCGCCGCTGCTGAGGACGAGGTTGCGGATGAGGTCGGCCCCCATGGCGACTGCGGTGATGCCGATGGCGCGCGGGACGTCGATGTCCTTGACCGTGAAGACGCTGCCCGTGACGCCGCGAACGAGGCGCGCGAGCTCCGTCTCGACGCCCACGACGGTGAGAATGTGATATGCGACGGCGAGGATCGCGCCGCTCTTCAGCGTTTCCATGTTAAACAGCGAGGTCATTCTTTTGCGGAACTTTCTTCTCTTCTTCTCTCTTAGCGGCACAGAAAAAAAAGGAGGGCGGCGTGTTCATCTTGCGCTGGCGGCTGCGGCGGATCTTGGGGCGGCGGATGATCGCGGTGCGCGTGAACGGGAGGCCGAGCGAGCGGAAGATGCGCTCTGTGACGTCGTCGAGCGCCTTGAGCTTGTGCGTGCCGCGGAGGAGCGGGAGCTCGGCGTGGTAGTCATAGATGCCGTAGATCTCCATGATCTTGCGGAACTCGTAGTTGAACGGGAGGACATTGTGGCGCTCTCTTACGATGCTCCGCCCGTTCTTGCGGACGGCGGACTTGGGCATGGTGTGCTTGAGGCGGAAGAACGCGTCGAGGACGAGCTTGTGGACGTGCTGCGCGCGGTCGACGAGCTCCTGCGGCATGGTCAGTATCTCTGCCTCGGGGTTGATGTCGGCGAGGATCGACTTCCAGCGCTCGCGGTACGTGTCGAGGCGCTCGTCCCTCAGGAGAGCGATGATTGAAGCTCTGGTGAAATCCTTAGGGGCTCCATATTTGCCAGATGCTGCGGCGTTGACGATGCGGCCTGCGGCCTCTGGGGGGAGAGGCGGATCTGCCAGTTGGAGTTGGGCAATGCGCTCGTTCCAATGGAAAATAGGACGGTAGCGCCCTCGCGTCCCTGTCGGGCTGTAAGACGTCTGTACAACGCGTATCGGAAGGCCGCCCCGGTGAACCAGCTCTGTATGGTATCTAGGGTTCCGGTGCACAACAGTATAATCACGAGAATAGCCACAGCGATCAGGAGTGGAGCGAAGGTCGCGTCCGCCAGAGTCGACGGTGCCGCAGTGTGGACAGACGTAGAAGCCATCGCGCGTCAGAACGAAGTCTCGCAGCGGCGCCCGGCACTCCTCGTTCTCGCACAGGACCTCTCTTTGAAAATGAGGCGTCTCCGTCACTGTCGCTCGTTCACGTTTCCGAGAAAAAATGACTTTCACCGGAGAATAGATCTCGCCTGCCCCGCCGGAGTTGCCGCGGCTACGGCGGCTGCAATGGCGGCGACGTCTGGGCCCTTCCCGCGCGAGTACCGCCATATGGTGACGATGAGGAAGATTGCCGCTAGCACTGCCGCGCCGATCGCGACCCACTTGAGGTACTTGATGAGGGTCTCTGGGAGCGTGACGAGCGCAGATGTGGACGATCTCGCGTCGTCGAACGTGTCTCCCAGCCCAAGAATGTCCGCGAGGAAGCCGAGAACGCCCCTGCTTTTTCCGTCCTTGCCCTGCGACTGGCCCATCTCTGCGTAGCTCTGCTCCTACTGCTTAGCAAAACGGCTAACCCGCCGCCCGCACACGCTGCACGTCCCGACGATCGCCATACGGGTCATGGGCGTGCGCGACTTGCGCGACTCGAACTTCGTGGCTTGCCGCTGCGGATTGACGACCCGCTGCGGCTGGCGGCACTTCAGACAGTAGATGTGCGTCTCCGAAGGCATCTGTGTACCCGGAACGCTCACGACACGTGCTTCAGGCTCCATTTAATCTTTGTCCTGACGCACGCAGAAAAAAGTGCACGTCTTATGCACCGCATCTCGTTACCAGGTTCCCTCGTCGACGTCGGCCCCCGATGTCTCTGCGTTATAGTGCCCACCGCCGTCCTCTGGTATCGCGCTCCCGTCTCCGGGACGAACAGTCCGCCACACGCGCGAGAGGAAGTAGAATGCACCAAAGGCGACGGCGACGCGGAGGGGGTTGAGTCCGGAAAGATAATCTGTCACAGACCACATTTGTTGTGTTTGTATTTCGGATTCGAAAAGAATGTGGTCAGAGATCTTCTGCATCGACGTCGTCGACGTTCACGGGCTCCTGCTGGCTCATCTCCATCGCGCGGCGGGCGTTCGGGTCCGTGTTAATCGCGTTGACCTTGAGGATGACGGCGACGAGCGCGCTGGCAAAGCGTGACGGGAGCGAGCGGCGGCCAAGCCACGGGTACTCGACGTCGATCTCCATGAGAAGCGGGGTGAGCTCGGGGAACTTGTTTTCGCGGAAGAGCTTCGAGATGCCCGTGATGTCGAAGCGGAGCGGCGGCGGAACGGCAGGAAAGCGCTGTCCGTTGCCCCACCATATCTCGGCCATCGTGAACGCGTGGTTGAGCAGCTGCGCGATCGAGTTGACGGAGCCCTGGCTCATCATGGCCTCGCGGATCGTCTCGAGCATGTCGCGCGCCTCGTCGAGCGAGGGGCTGGCGCGCTGGCGCGGGACGACCTCGGCGAGCCACGGGAAGCGCGACATGTACGCTGCAATCTTCCGCATGATCGCGCGCGTCTCCGCCGCCTCGGCCTGCTTGACCAGCTGCTCGTGCCGCTTCTCGATGCGCTTCTGCGCGCTGGACGCCTCCTGCGCGGCGCGGCGCACCGAGCTTGCGGCGGCGGCGGCTGCTGCGCGGCGCTCGGCGGCGCTGGGCTCGGGCTCGCGCTCCTGGGAGAGCGCGGCCGCGGGCATGGCCTCGATCGGCTCCGGGGCGTCGCTGGGGTTAGGGGCGTCAGGGCCAAGGGTGCGGAAGGGATACTCGCTTTCCAGCGCCATCTGTTGTGTTCGTTCAGCTGTGGAGAATGCGCCTCAGCACTTTGA
>LSQX01374111.1_pt1 | contig 29979 bp, 45 predicted proteins | sample 654561 | NCBI WGS metagenome assembly LSQX01 (sample SAMN04489861, study PRJNA283612) | anaerobic digester metagenome | isolation source: 4 biogas reactors fed with cattle manure at either 37C or 55C with and... | place: Denmark: Kongens Lyngby | collected 2014 | reverse complement strand
GGAATAATCGCAGGGCATGGCAGGGTAGAAGCAGCCAAACGAGAAGGCATAGTTGAAGTGCCGTGCGTATGGGTGGAGCATCTGACGGAAGCACAGAAGAAGGCGTACATATTAGCAGACAACCGGCTTGCGCTTGATGCCGGGTGGGATATGGATGTATTAAAGGTAGAACTGGAGGGGCTGCAAGATATTAATTTTGACATAGGCTTGACGGGATTCGGCGCAGATGAATTATCCGACATATTTGGCGAAGAAGAACCCGAAATTGCAGAGGACGATTACGAAGTTGAATTACCAGAAGAGCCAAAAGCAAAATTAGGAGATATTTATCAGCTTGGGCGACATCGGTTATTGTGCGGGGACAGCACAGACAAGGAAACGATCATCAGGCTAGTGGATGGAACAATGGTTGATTTGCTAATAACCGATCCTCCGTATAACGTGGACTACGAGGGGAAAACAAAAGAAAAGCTCAAAATCCAGAACGATGTAATGGCCGACGACAAGTTTAGGTGTTTTTTACGCGACGCTTTCTCGGCCGCAGATGCTGTCATGAAGGGCGGGGCGGTGTTTTATATCTGGCATGCAGATTCAGAAGGATATAACTTCCGTGGAGCGTGTCGTGATGTTGGGTGGGAAGTAAGGCAGTGCTTAATTTGGAACAAAAGCAGCATGGTAATGGGGAGGCAAGACTATCATTGGAAGCATGAGCCTTGTTTATATGGGTGGAAAAGCGGGGCGGCACACTTATGGGCGAGCGACCGAAAACAAACAACAATATTGAACTTTGACAGGCCATTGCGCAACGCAGAGCATCCAACAATGAAGCCAATAAAACTGTTTGATTACCAAATTCGAAACAATACAAAAATATGTTGACGTAATAATTGATAGATGGGAAGCACTCACAGGACAAAAAGCGGTGTTAGTAGGTTGAAACCCTTGACTTTTCAGCGTTTCAGAGGTATCATTGTGTTAATATAAAGTATAAGGAGGTTTCCAAAAATGAGTGCTAAAATGAGAATTACTGTACGAGGGCTAATTGATACCGCAGTAGAAAAGATCTTAGTGCTAGGGAAAGATGATGCTAATGAGGAAGTTGAAGCATTGAGAGGTATGGTAGAGGACCTGATAATATTCTGGGGATTACCACAATCACTATTACATGAGTTTAACCGAGCAATAGCAAGGACAGAGTAAAGCTTAAAAACACAAGAAGGCAGTCTTTTTAGGAGGCTGTCTTTTTTGCCGTGGTTGTGTATGGGTGTTGGGGGGGGGTAAGCCATGAGAGTTACAAGTTATCACATGCAAGTACTAAAAACGCTGTATGATAGTGGGAACATAACAAGGCAACAAATGAAAAGCATTAGAGGTCAAATTTTCAAAATGGGATGGGCAGAGAGAGAGGCGTACTTGAAAAAAATAATAAAACGGAGTATAACCGTTTCAAATATAGGGGTGAGATAAATGGATTTAAACCAACAGGCAAAAGAGATATTAAAAATAGCCGAAAAACATGGCGTTGAACAAAACTTCTTTTTTATCACCACATTCAAGCGGTATCAGGTCCAGATTAATATATTAAACGATTTGGAGAAAACCATCAAAACCGAAAGCGCACTTGTTACAAAAGAGTACGTTAAAGGCAGGAAAAATATATACACTCATCCGGCGATAAGCGAGTACAACAAAACTTCTACTGCTGCTAATCAAACTGTCCAAACATTGGTAAAAATAATCACAACTTTAAGGGCAGAGGGCGACGGGGAAGAAAACGAACTATTAGAATTTTTGAAAAGTAGGAGGTGAGGTGTAGTGGTTGGAAAACTTAATATTATCTTCACAAGCCTATAAATTTACCGAAGATGTCCTGTCTGGTAAAGTCGTATCAGGAAAGAGAAGAAAACAGGCCTGCCAGAGATTTTTAAGGGAATTAGAAATGTCGGGCCAAAAAGATTACCCGTGGAAATTTGATATAAAAAAAGCGTATCTCCCCATTGATTTCATGGAACATTTTTTAGTACCCACAAAAGGCGATTATGACAAAATGACGCTGCAACCTTGGCAACATTTTGTTGAGGCAAATTTATATGGGTGGGTGAGTAAAAAAACAGGACATAGAAGGTTTAGAGAAGGGTTGATTCTTGTAGCATCTGGTAACGGTAAATCTACCATGGTTGTTGGAAATGCGGTTTATATGCTTTCTGTAGACGGCGAGAGAGGTGCAGAGGTTTATACGCTTGCGAACTCAAAAGAACAAGCTAGAATAATATATGACGAGTGCAAGGCACAAGTTGACGCAAGTGGACCATTGTCAAGAAGCCTAAGAGCCACAAGAGATGGGATATATTTTGACCCATTAGCGAACAAGATGCAGCCGTTGGCAACGGATTCAAAGAACCTTGACGGAAGAAATGTTCACTTGGGAATATTTGATGAGATACAAGAATATCGGGATTATAAATTAATCAACGTAATAAAGGCAAAAATAAAGAAACGCAAACAGCCGATGATTATATACATATCAACTCTCGGCACCGTGATAGATGGTCCGCTAATGGATTATTACATTCTGGGCGGGAAAATTCTTGACGACGACCCGGCGATATCGAAGCGCGCATCCGACAGAATGTTTGTTTACATTGACGAGATAGACGAGGATGACGATCCGGATGATGTGAGTTGCTGGGGCAAGGCGAATCCTAGCCTTGGGGTTCTGCTCGACCTAGATGATCTGATAGATGAGTGGGAACGGGTTAAATTAATACCAGCCGAACGGTCAAACTTCATAAATAAGCAGTTGAATGTATTTACAATGGTTGACGAGTTATCATTCCTTGACACTAAAACCATCCGAGCAAACGACCGAACGCTAGATATTGAGAAATTAAAAGGCCAGGTCTGCTATGGAGGTTTTGACCTTGCAGAAACAAACGACTTTTGCTCCGCTTGCTTAGAATTCCCGCTGCCGAATAATGACTTTTTTGTTTTAGAACATTCCTGGGTACCTCGGAAGAAAATCAAAGAGGACAAAGAAAAATTAGATTGGCTCAACCTTGAAAAAGCCGGAGTGTTATCCTTTGTAGATAAAGATTACGTTGAATATGAACTTGTATTAGAATGGTTTTTGAAACAGAGAGAGCTTTACCGGATAGATTCCATAGGCTACGACCCCGCAAAAGCCTTTATGTTAGTAAATGAAATGCGAGGGCAGGGGTTCGTATTGAACGAGGTACGGCAGGGAGAACTAACCTTGACAAATCCGATGGATAACCTTAGAGAACGATTCATTGACCGCAACATCATTCATAACAACAATCCGCTATTTTACTGGTACCTTGGCAATGTGAAGCTAACCAAAAGAGGGCCTAACGCGACCTATTTACCTACAAAGCAGAACAAGAACCGTAAAATAGATGGTTTTGCGGCTCTCCTGACCGCTCATACGGAATGGATGAGAAAGCACCCGACATATATTGCACCCGATAAAAAAGTATCGACAATAATCAAAATATAAAGGCGGTGATGAAAATTTGAAATTTATAGATTTCCTGTTTAGGCGTCGCAAAACTGAAAAAGCAGCTTCACCGCCGACAACAGGCACAAGGGCGCTGATCCGCTCTTCTTTTTTGCCTCGATGGTTACGGGGCGATTATACGCTACGGAATAGCGAATTGATTTTTTCGGCAGTATCAAGAATATCAAATGCACTGTCGGCCATGCCGATCCAACTTTATCGCGGGTCTACAATTGTCAGGAATGACCTGAATGACATGGTGGGATTTGAGCCGAACACAAACATGACATCGTGTCAGTTTTTCAAGACGATGGAGGCTTGCAGGGGAACGGAAGGTAATGCGTATGCATTGAAGGTATATGGACCCGATGGAACATTGTCGGGATTAAGACCGCTTGACCCTCTGAGAGTAAGACCGATACTCGAAAATGATTCCGGCGAACTATGGTACAGGATTACACCGGAAAAAGGGCAAGACTATTATATCCACAATTTTTATGTAATCCATGTGCCTTTTATATCTACAAACGGTTATTCGGGCGTAAATCCGGTGTCGGTGCTGTTTAACACGCTGTCATACAACGATGAAATACAGACATTCAGCGCGTCACAATTGAAAAAAGGCATAAATGCACAAATCGTTTTGGAAGCACCTGCAAACCTTGGCGAGCAGCAAAAGAAGGACATGATAAACGACTTCACGGAAACCTACAAAGAGACTGCCGGCAATATCCTGCTGTTGGAATCCGGGGTACAAGCGAAGTCGCTCAGCTTATCTCCTGTCGATACGAAGCTGTTTGAGGTTGAAAAGATAAGCCGTTCCCGTGTGGCGATGGTTTACAACATCCCGCCGCACTTGTTGGGTGATTATTCGGATACATCGTTCTCATCGCAGGAACAGCAGATGCTTGAGTTCTTGATGTTGACCATGCTGCCGATCGTGACGGCTTACGAACAGGAACTTAACCGAAAGTTACTCACCAAAGCAGAACGCCGACGCGGTTATCGTTTTGTTTTCGACATGAACGCCATACTCCGGGCTGATGCAGCAACAAGAGCAGACGTACATCAGAAAGCTATTAGGGGCGGCTGGGAAACACCAAACGAGGCCAGAGCCGACTACGGGAGGGATAAAGACCCGAACGGTAATAAATTATTAGTATCCAGGGACTTAACAACCTTGGAATATTTAATTAAGAACCCTGATAAGGGGAAGGGAGGCACTAATGAGCATGTTTAAATTTCATATTCATAAATATTTTATGGTTGAAGAGTCGCCAAAATGGCGTTTAGAAAAATGTGAGCGTTGCGGGAAAGAACGTTATTTTAAAAAGTTTTCAGGGGGCTATCAGCCAAAACCATTGCATAAAGGAGGGGTGAGTAATGTACCTAAACCGAATACGACCACCGAAACCTAAGTTTGTCGAAAAGGTGACAAAGGCGGAATTTGTACCGGAAGAGCCGGTCATCAAGAAACCGGAAAACAATCTCTATGCTTTACTAACATATGCTGAACTCAGAAAGCTTGCCGCAGAAAAAGGAATTAAGACATCAAGAAACCCTAAAAAGGATGAGCTTATTGAGTTGTTAGGAGGTTCAGATGGATAGGATAGACAAACTAAAGTCATTTAGTCCAATTAAAGCCGATGCAACGGCTGATATTGGCTTAATAAATGAATACGCAGTAAAAGAATTGACGCCGGACGAAGTGTTTTGTTTTTCTTTGATTCTGTGTGATAACGAGGTAGACCGTGAGATTGAGAGATTCACCAACGAAAGTCTTGAGTTAATGGCTGAATTGTTTTTAGGTAAAACAATGCTATTTGACCATTATTGGAGTGCTGAATCTCAAAAAGCGAGGCTATACCGTGTATTCACAGAAAAAACGAAGGACAAGAACTCATTAGGTGAAAATTTAGTTTTATTGCGTGGCAGTGCTTATATGCTGAGAGAAGGCAACGATGACGCCATAAAGGCGATTGAGGGCGGGATTTTGAAAGAGGTATCCGTCGGCTGTCAAATGGAAAAGTGCTCCTGTTCGATATGTGGAGAATCTCTCCACTATCAATGGCAAACAGGAAAATCCGTTTGCAAGAACGACCACATTAAGGGCGATACATACGACGGGAAACTGTGCGTCGGTGATCTGATGGACCCGCAAGATGCCTACGAAGTATCCTTTGTGGCTGTTCCGGCGCAAAAAGGCGCAGGAGTTACCAAAGGGCTCGATGGGGAAGATGGAGCATTTGACCGCATCGAATTCCTAAAAACCTACGACCTCAGTAAAATCAGCACCGAGAACAAAAAAGAGATCATCAAGTTATTGCAAATGTCGCTCTCGGATGATGAAGAGCGCAAAGAACGGGCGAAATTAATCGCCGAAAATAAAAAATATTTGGAGGTAAAATAATATGACACTTTTTGAACTGAAAGAAAAATTAGCAACATTGAACGCGGCTATCAAGGCGGACGCTGACTGGATTGCCGAAAAAGCTGCAGATCCTACAGTAGACATGAAGGATATCACCGCTAAAACTACTCACAGGGATGAGTTAGTTGTAAGACGTGACTTGCTGCAGAAGCAGCATGATGAAATGGAAAAGCAGCAGAGAGAACATTTGAAAGGTCAGAACCCCACAGGCGACCCTGATAAAGATAACATGATAGCGAAGAAAGCTGCTTTCTACAAAACCGCTTTGCTGGGCGGAGACGTAAAGAAAGCCTATGGAGGTCTTGGAGCAATACCGGCAAACACCGCAGACCTCGGATATGGCGAAAACTTACTGCCCACCAATATGTCAACGGAATTGATCGTTGAGCCGTTTGAAAGCAACAGCTTAAGGTCAATCGAGCAAGTTTCGCAGATAACCGGTTTGGAAGAGCCAAAACTTTCATTCTCGTTTGGATCTGACGACGCAAGTTTGGCCGATATAACAGACACACAGACAGCCCAAGAAATTGCCATGACTGGTGATGTTGTAACTTACGGCAGATTTAAGACTAAGATTGTTGCCACAGTTAAGGATACCGTACTTCACGGAACTCCGACAAACCTTGTCAACACAATCGAGAATGCATTAAAGAGCGGTTTGGCCGTTAAGGAAAAGTTGAACGCATTCTCCACAACTGCCGATAAAGACCATGAACACATGAGCTTCTACAAGAAGGGAATAAAGTCAATTCCTGGAGAAAATATCATAGACGCCATCATCAAAGCTCTTGGTGATTTGCCTGACGCATTCTCTGAAAATGCCAGCGTGGTAATGAGGAAATCTGACTACTTCGCAGCCATTCAGAAGCTTGCTAACAGCTCTGCTCCATTATGGGGGATGAAACCCGAAGATGTTATAGGCTATCCTGTAATATTCAATGACAAGGCTGTTGTTCCGGTAATTGGTGACTTCCGCTATGCAAGACTCAATTATGATATCGGAACAATCTTTGAAACCGATAAAGACGGTAAAGCTGGCGAATACTACTTCATCCTGACAGCTTGGGGCGACCACCAAATTAAACTTGCAAGCGCGTTCCGTCTCGCCTATGTCCGCGTCCAGATCATAGGTGCATCCATTTCCGGCACAACTGTAACTGCTGGGGGGAAAATCAAGGTTGACGGCCTTGTTTTCAACGACGGCGACCCTGACGATGAACATACTCCAACGTATTTGTGGCAGAAACTTGTAGACGGAACTTGGACAGACTTAAAAGCTGCCGATAATTATAATGGATATAACGACGCAGAACTGACAACCGCAGCCGGAGATGCAAACGCATCATTCCGTTGCAAAGTAACCTTCGCCGATGATGACGGTTCAAGCACAGTTTACACCAACATCGTAACAGTATCCGCTGCTGGATGATGAAAGGAGGCTAATATGGCAGTAACGNNTAAAAGAATATTTGCGGCTGCCGCCTGACGACTATAAGCTGACTGGCGATGCATGCATTGACATTGACACTTTCGCCGCTGCTGTCACTGAGAGCGGCACCTATACGTTTATAAAAGATGACGGCTGGACCTTAAATGGTTCGGCCGTTACTCTTTCCGAGTATGGGATAACAGCAGACGTGGCAGAAACGGAAATCACAGTTGAGTATCTGACTGAAAGTGTCGACGCATACCTGCAGGCCGCTAAGTCAAAAGCAAAGGCGGCAGGGATTCCCGTCTTTGAAAATAACGCTCAATATGATTTATTTATCCTGGCACTGGCGGCAATGTACTACGATAACCGCGCCATGACATTTCAAAACCCGGCAGATGCGGCAAATGCACAAAAAATGATTGACAGCTTTGTACTGGAATTAAGGTACGGTGATGAAGATGGCTAAGTATGCTAATGCCGGAGAACTCAGAACACCGGTTAAGTTTATCCGAATAGACCGAAGCAAAGACGCGGACGGTTATTCCGTTGAGGTTGAAGTTGAAGTCTTAAAAACAAACTGCAAGTGGGTAAACGTCCACGGCGCGGAAGTTTTTACAGCCATGCAGCAGCAGTTAAGAGAACCTGCTACAATCACCATGCGATATTCGCCATTGATTAACCAAAAGTTAATCATATACAAAGGCACGGATGCAGAACCTTATGAGGTTATCAGTATTGATGACATTGAGAATCGCCATAGGTGGCTGGAGATTAAAGTACAGAGGACATCGGAGGCGGTGTAATGGGGAAATTTGACTTTGAAATACCGACTGATTTTATTAAGCAGTTAGGTAAATTAGCAGATGTTGACCGTATCGCACCGAAAATGTTAAACGAAGCCTTGCCGATACTTGAAAGAAATGTTAAAGCCGAGGTTTCAAAGCATGTTGTAAGTGGTGATTTGCTAAAATCAATCAAAATGTCAAAGGCAAAGAAAAATAAGTACGGTTACTACGCATCTGTGACCCCAACAGGCACGGATAAAAAAGGCGTAAGGAATATGGAGAAGATGGTCTATTTGGAATACGGAACAAAAAATCAACCACCAAGACCGACATTGACTAAAGCCATTAAGGACAGCGAAAAAGCAGTCATGGAGAAAATGCAAGAGGTGTTTAATCGGGAGGTGGGAGTTTGAGAAAGCTTGATAAAAAGCAGTTTATTACAGAGGAAGGGAAAAGAATAATTTTTTATAAATGTGACCCTTCATTAAATGTAAAATGCAGAAAAAGTGGGTGTTTGTTTAGCGGCAAAGGCGAATGTAAAACAACAACAAATGCCGAAGCAAAGCAAGCGAAAAGCCTCCCGTTCTATTTAAGGGCATTAACTAGCGATAAAGTGGGGTTTGAGGAGGTGGGGCTTTGAATATTAATCCAATTATAATATCGTCACTCTCACCTTTAGGCTTGCCTGTATCGGCTAATGTATACGAGGGAACAGCAGACGAGTATATCACATTTAATTATGCCGATGAAAGACCCGCCTTGCGAGCAGACGATACCGACCTCTACGATGAAACCACCGTGCAAGTACACTACTTTACAAGGGGAAACCCACAACCAAACAAAAAGGCCATTCGCAGACTATTGAAAGCGAGTGGCTTTACTATTTTAAACACTTCTGAATTTTACGAACCCGACACGAAATTTAACCACATCGTTGTCGAGGCCGTAATTGACGGAGTAATTAACGATTAAGGAGTGAGAACATGGCCAAGATTGGACTAAAATATCCCGTATGGCGAAGCACGACTACATCAGAATGTGGCGTTATTGCAAAAGCTATTCAAGCCGACATATCAATAACTGTTAACGATGTTAAGCTGTACGCTGATGACGCTATAGCAGAAAGCGACAAGTCGTTTCAAAGCGGTACTCTGACATTAGGCGTTGACGATTTATCCGACGCCGTGCAGACCGCATTTTTAGGACACACAGTAGACGATGGAGAAATCACAGCAAAAGGAATAGACCCCAACCCTTATGTAGGGATAGGCTTTTACGGTGTCAAAATGGTCAAAGGGGTAAAAAAATACCGTGCTATATGGTTACCTAAGGTACAGTTTGCAGAACCCTCTGACACTAACGCAACTAAAGGCGAAACCCTCGCATTTGCAACCCCGGTTTTAGAAGGCACTATTATGTTAGATGAAAACGGAGACTGGAAGAAGGAAAAGACCTTCGCAACAGAGGCATTGGCTATCGCTTATCTGCAAGAAAAGTCAGGAGTTAAACCACAATGCACTAAGCCTACAGCAACTCCGGGCGGTGGTAGTTATGAATCTGAACAGACCGTTGTATTGACCGCAGGAGCAGGCGAAACAATCAAATACACAACCAACGGCACAACGCCATCTGCAACCAATGGCACAGAATTCAGCGGAGATATCGAAATATCGGAAACATGCGCTTTGAAGGCTATTGCGTACAAGGCAGAAATGAACGATTCCGAAGTTGCGACATACGAGTATTTTATAACAGGTTAGAAGGGGGCTTAACGCTCCCTTTTCTTTTAAGGAGGTTTATATGAGCGATTTAAAACCAAAAGGAACAAAAATAAAGCTTGGCAAGAATGAGTATGGCATGAGATTTACGATAAACGCCATAGATGATATACAGGATAATTTCAATATTTCAATTGAGGAGTTAACTAAGTTATTTCAAGACAACAAGACAAGATTCAAGAATCTTAAATATCTTCTTACCTTGCTTATCAATGAAGATATTGACTGTGTTAAAGACGAGACAGGTGAGGAAATCCCGCACGTAGACGAAAGATATGTGGGGAGACATATAGACAGCAACAACATGAAAGAGATTATGGAAACGATATTGAGGGCTTTCACTAATGGTACGCCCGAGAGTGACGAAGATGAAGCCCCAAACGCACAGAGCGAGTAACAGAGAAATTCAATGTTGCTCGCTGTTTATTTATTGGGAAAACGTTACTAGGTTACACGGAAAAAGAAGTATGGCACATGACACTAAGAAAATTGATGTTGCTTTATATCGAATATCAAAAAGAAAAAGGTACATATCAGGAGCCACAAACTATAGATGATGTAATCCCACTATAAGGCGGTGAGAGAATGGCAGGAAAAATGAAAATCGGAGCGGGCCTTGCTCTCGATGGAGAACGTGAATTTAAACAAGCTATATCAGGCATAAATAAAGACTTATCCGTTTTAGGCTCTGAAATGGGCAAGGTTACCGCTCAATTCGGCAGTAATGCAAATAGCATGGATGCCTTGAAAGCCAAGTCAGAAGTCTACAATAAGCAGATAGATGAACAGAAAAAGAAGATTGAAACCTTAAAAGCTGCATTAGAGAACTCCGCTAAAGAATTCGGAGAGAACGACAATAAAACAAAGAACTGGCAAATAGCCTTAAACAAAGCCGAGGCAGACCTTGCAAAAACAGAAAACAAACTAAAAGATACCACTGATAAAATGGATAGGTTTGGCAACGAAGCCGACAACACAGGCAAAGAAGTGGAAAAGGCGGGAAAGAAAGCCAAGGATAGCGGGAACGATGCGGAAAAGGGCGAGAGCGGATGGAGTAAGTTAGGCTCTGGCCTTGCACAGGCAGGTAAGGCAGCGGGTGTTGCAGTAACGGCATTGGGAGCAGCAGCAACTGCAGCCGGCACCGCATTAGTTGGTACATCTGTGTCGGGGGCAAAATATGCCGATGAAATGCTAACAATGGCACAAACTACAGGGCTAACTACAGAGCAGGTGCAAGAATTTAAGTACATGCAGGAATTAGTTGATGTACCTTTAGAGACTATGACAAAGTCACTTGCCAGAAATGTAAAGTCTATGGGTGATGCTGCAAGAGGCTCTAAAACGGCGGTAGAGGCATATCAAAAGCTAGGGGTTGGGTTCCAAAACACAGACGGCAGTTTAAGAGATGCTAATGATGTGTATTTTGAAACGCTTGAGGCTCTGGGTGAAATGGGCAACGAGGCCGAAAGAGATGCCTTAGCTATGCAACTATTCGGTAGGTCTGCAAGGGACTTAGTACCCATGATTGAAGCGGGTGCTGACGAACTAAACGCCATGAAAAAAGAAGCGCACGACATGGGTTATGTGTTAGAGAGCGAAACGCTTGGTGCCTTTGGTGCATTTGATGATGAATTACAAAGGCTGAAAGTGGGCTCCGAAGGTGCTAAGAACGCACTAGGCACTTTACTATTACCTGCACTGACTACTCTAGCAGGTGACGGCGTAGATTTGCTGGGGCAGTTTACGAACGGCATTAATAATGCTAATGGTGACATTGGTAAAATGGTTGATGTAGTCGCTCAAACTCTTAACGGTGTTGTGTCTAAAATAATTGAATATTTACCGCAGCTAATAGAGTCGGGCATGCAGATAATAAGCACACTAGGGCAGGGTATATTAGACAACCTGCCTATGATTATAGACTCGGCAATACAAATTATTACAACCTTATCAATGGGATTGTTAGAAGCGTTACCGCAAATAGTCGATGGTGCTTTGCAAATTATTATTGCCTTAGCAAGTGGTATAGGTCAATTTTTACCTGAACTTATTCCAGCAATTGTAGATACAGTTATGACGATTGTCGATACATTGATTGACAATATTGATATGCTGATTGATGCGTCTATTGCTATCATAATGGCGTTGGCAGATGGACTGATTGAGGCATTGCCAAGACTGATTAATAAGATACCTACAATCATAGATAAGCTAATTAATGCAATCACAAATAATTTGCCTAAGCTTTTAGAGGCGGGAATCACAATAATTGTAAAATTAGCAGAAGGTTTGATTAAGGCTATCCCGAGCTTGCTTAAAGCAATCCCGACTATAATAGTTTCTATTGTTAATGGGTTTGCTACTTATATCTCTAAGATTTGGGATATAGGCAAAAACATTGTGCGGGGGATATGGGATGGCATTAAGGCCATGGGGCAGTGGATAAAAGACAAGGTGTCAGGATTTTTCAGCGGTGTTGTTGACAGCGTAAAAGGCTTGTTGGGCATCCATTCACCCTCGAAGGTATTCGCAGGCATCGGCGAGAACATGGCATTAGGCTTGGGTGAAGGTTTCAGCACAGAAATGGATGGTATCGGAAAGAAAATCAATAATAGCATACCGACAAGCTTTGATGTTACTGGCAATTATAATATCGCAGGTTCTAAAGCGAAGCAATCTGCAATCAATATAACTCCCGTGATAATGCTTGACGGTAAAGTAATCACTAAATCCACAAGTCGCATACAGTCACAAGTCAACAATGGCAAATTTAGAGCGTTAGGAGCGATGGCATGATAGGTAGCTTTGAGTTTAACAATATAAATAGCACAGATTATAGTTTAGTCTGTAAATCAGTAAATAGACCTATCCTGCCTCCACTCAGGCCAAGAATGGTCGAGATTTACGGCAAATCGGGGCTTATTGATTACAGTGGTGGAGATTATGCCACAAAACAGATCGCCATGCACATAGGCTATATTGGTACAGACTACAGCGAACTACGAACAAGGGCGAGACACATAGCTGCATGGATTAATACTAATCAATGGGCGAAACTGATTATAAATGATGAAACGGATAAGTTTTATCTTGCGAGGGTGATAGAGGGTATAGACTTTGAAACACTTAACAGAGTGGGCGAGGCTGACATAATATTTGAGTGTCAGCCTTTTGCTTATATGACAGCAGACACAGGATTAGACTACACATGGGATGAAGCAGACTTTCCATGGGAGACAGAATTAACGTGGTTAACTTCTACACCTTATGTGTTCACGGCAACTGGAACTGAGGAATTTGCATTTAGCAACCCTGGAACGAAAGAGATAAATTATAAAAGTCCACAAGGGAGTAAATCAAAGATTATCATAAGCGGGACATGGACAGACTTTGAAATCTCGCTAAATGGCAAATCATTAGAATATACCGAAGCGGGAACAGGAACTGTCACGATTGACAATGTTGAAATGGAAGTTGACCTTGACGGAACTAATAAATTATCAGTCTTAGATGGTGATTTAGATAGCTTCTTAACTGTGATACCTGGGGAGAACACTATTACTATTACCGGAACAGGCTTAAACGTGACCGTCACAATAGATATAAGACCTATGTGGCTGTGAGGTGATTAAATGATAAAAATATTAGATAGTAGCCTTAATCGGCAGGCGATTTTGAAAGAGGCAATCGAACCGAATAGATTTGAAGAAATCAATGGCGAAAATACATTAACTTTTTCAACGATCCTTGACGAAAAGGCTAGTACATATGTAGACGAGAATTCCATTATCGAGATAGACGAGGACTATTTTGATTTAGTTTATTATTCCAAAAATCAAAACGAAGATGGGACACTGACCATTGATGTTGAAGCGGAACACGTTTCTTATCGGCTTAATAATTACAGCCTGGAATACTATACCAAGACAGGCACTCCAACAGAGATATTGACGGAACTTTTAACAGGTACAGGCTTTACTGTGGGAACGGTAGAGTACAGCGCAGAAATGACTTATTCTGCTCAAGAAGCGAAATCTAAAAGGCAGATGATAATGGAATTGGTTGCCTTGCTTGGTGGAGAGATTGACTTTGAGAAGTTTGAAGTTAGTATTTTAACACATAGGGGCAGTACAGCACCAAGAATACTGACTACTGGAAAGAACATTAGGATAATAAGCAAGGTCTACAACAAAAGGGAAACGGACGAATCGGGAAATCCCTTAGTGGCATATACTTGCGAACCGATACAACCAACAGGCTATTCATTTATGTTAGGTGACGAGGTTTTGCTGATTCAGAAGGATTTAGATATCCAAGAAACCTTGCGGATAGTTAGATTAGGTTATAACCCTTATAATCCTATGACCGCAGAAATTGAACTAGCAAATTTTATAAGCGGGGTTGAGGATCAGATGTACCGGATAGCCACAACCACAGTAGCAAAAGAAAAGGTTTACAACGGCTGCCGTATAGGACCTGAACATGGTTTTGAAGCTGTGAGGAGTGACAATCTTGTGCGGACTATTCTAAATGCTACAAAAGGCATTGCAGTGCAAAAGGGTGACGGAGAAGGGGTATCATGGGCAGATATATTTTATGTTGACACAGAAGGAAATCTCCACATGAAGGATGCATATATTGAGCTTGTTGGGACACTGGCAACTATTCTATTGGATCCATCAGTTGGGATGAAGATTACCAATGGAAACGGTGACATGTTTTATATCGACCCGGTATCAGGTAAACTAATGCTGACCGGAGATGCAACTTTCTCTGGCGATATAACAACTCAAAAGAATGCTCATGTCGGGGACGACCTTTATCTTGGTAAGCAAAACTCATCTGATACTAAAAAAATATGGTTTAACAATTATATGAATATTGAAGCAAAGGCTGACGGTGGCTGGGTGATAAAATTTAATTGTGGAATCCTTGAATTTATAGGATCAATGCGTGGTGAATGGTATTTTAATAATGCCTATGTTGGCGGCTTGGAAAATTCAGGATATGTAAAACAATCTGACATAGATTCAGCTATTGCAGCACATGAAGATACTTATCATACTGTATAACGATATTATGTAAGCTTGACATAATAATACAATGCAATATAATGGCACTTATAGGAGGTAAAAAGCTATGCGGCAGAAAGTGATAATTTCTCTTCTGACACTTATCCTCTCTGTAAGTGTGTATGGAGAGGTGGTAAATATGGCAAATAAGTATTGTAATCTAAATGGAGCAAATAAAATAAGCGACGAATACAACAAAATTAATAATGGCTTTGATGCTGTGCAGCTGGATGTGGAAAGCCTTGATGCAAAATCTGATGCTATTGACAGCCGTGTTGACGCTATTATAACCACGCCAGCAGAAGGCGTGACGGCGCAAGAAATTATTGATGCAAGAAAAGGAGAAGCAACTTTAAGAAACAAAATAGACGGCATTGATGCGCAAATGGCAGATTATGCAGCACAATTAGCTTCAAGAACTCACAGAGACATATTCCCATCAATTATAGACATGCACTATGATATATTGCGTGGTGTAGGCTGGGTTGCCACGGAAGCCGGAGGAACCATTACGAAGAATGTTGCTGGAGCGGCTGCTAAATGTGACTTTTCCGTTACGCTTAACAGTGTAACCAACCTTGTTGCAGGCCAGCTGGTTGTTATTTGTGCTGATGGTGAATACTATACAAATGTTATAGATGCTATTGCAGGTGGAGTTGTGTCTCTCAAATATCCATTGGAGAAAGCTTTAACAACAGCAGATACACTGCATAACTTCTACAACAATTCAACGCATCCAAATTTGTACGGCTATAGAGCTATAGCTGACGGGGCAATAAGAAGCCTCTTGAAGACGAGAGGAAGCAAATTGCTATACAGGATTCTTCCCTCAGATTACTCCTTTAGTGGATCGGGAACAGCTACTGATGGTGGCTTTGTTCAAGATTATACAGAACCTTTCGCTGTATTCGATACTAAAGTAATGACAGAAACAAAGCAAGCGGTCAAAAGAATAGTACTCGATAATGATTGTTTTTTAAAGATTCGTACCTACGTAAAAACTGTCGATGGAGCAGTAATAAATGTTCAGATTTCCGATACAGCAAATACCATAGCTTATTTTATTAAGAACTATTCAAACCTAGCAAAAGGGGCAACCAAAGTAATTGAGGCAACGACATATTTACGGAAGGGCAGTTACAACTTCAAAATTCGTAACCTCACCGCAGGAAAATCATTTGCACTTGGGAAAACTGAGATATTTGAGATTAGCCAGAAGTACGATATGAACAACTTTGACAACGGTGTGCATTTACTATTGGGTGACAGCTGGTTTGAAATTGAGGGTATTTATGAGAGGTTTCAGGAGAAATTCCCACATGCAACATTTATCAATTTTGGCGTGGGCGGGAATGAACTTGATAACATGATTCGAAGGTTCACTGGGACAGCAACTGATGCTGATATAAAAAACGATCCTGCAACATATGGAGATAGAAAAGATGCTACCACAATACCAGTAATTGACTATGTGTGGGTAATGTCTGGCACAAACGAAGCTGCACATGGAGTAACAAACGATACCTATAAAGCAAATATGGATACATTGCTAAATGCCATAATTGATAGAGGGGCAAAACCTTTAATATTTAACGCTTCTGTTGGTGATGTTTCATCGGGTACAAGCTTTACTTTGTCAAGACAATATGCAGACCTATATTATAATCAGCAGACTAACTTAGGGCTTGAAAATGGTACTTTTACTCCGATGATAGCAGGTAGCACAACAGCAGGAAGCCATACTTATGACGTACAAGAGGGGATATATAGAAAAGTAGGAAATCTTGTATTTTTTACATTGCGTGTCCGAATGTCCGTAAAGGATTCAGCTATGGCAGGAACAGTAAGAATTACAGGGCTACCATTCAATCCAACACATATTACAGGCGTTACTTTAAGTAGAGCTGACTATGTAACTTATGGTACAGGACTTCAACTGGTAGCGCAGATTGAAACTGCTGGATATATAAGCATAAACAAAATACAAAACAACGGCGGAGCTTTGTCTGTTGCGGCTGCTGATGTTGCAAATAACACGTTATTCTATATTTCAGGCGTATATCAAGTAGCCTAATGAATATTCGGATTATTATACGACGTAAGGAGAGCTCCAGGAGGGGCTCTCTTTTGATATAGAGATTTATTTGAAAGTGAGGTAAAAATATGGAACAGAAAGGAATCCTTGCACTCATTGGCGTGGTAACTTCATTTATCGTCGGAAGCATTAGCATTCCGATGATAGTGTTACTGATCCTGATCATTCTCGATTACATCCTGGGTATCTTGGCGGCTGTGAAAGAGGAGAAAAAGTTCGATGCATCCAAGGCCATATGGGGAGCCGTGAAGAAGGTCGGATATGCTATCGTCATCCTGTTTGGAATATTGGTTGACATGCTTCTGTTACAGGGAATCAGCGAGATAGGATTGAACATACCTTGGCCAGCTGTATTTTCTATCGCTGCAACGGTATACCTGTGTGGTATCGAGTTTTTCAGCGGCTGTCGACACCTGATTACATTGGGCGTTCCCGTGCCTAAGTTTTTGATCAAGTTCTCACAGTTCTTAACCGAGAAAACAGAGCAGGTGATGGAAAATGAAAAATAACATCGGACTGGTTGAACATTGTGAGAAGGCCTTAGCCGAAGGCTGGGGCTATGTTTATGGAACCTACGGCAAAGTTCTTACATCAGACCTGCTGCAGCGGAAGTTAACACAATATCCGGACAATATAAAAAAGTACCAGGGCTACATCGAGAAAAATTATATGGGCAAAAGGGTGACCGATTGTGTTGGCCTGATCAAGTCGTTTGTTTGGTGGGATGGAAACGATCCGGTATATACATCCAAGACCGACAAGAGCGCAAATGGAATGTTTGAGGCTGCCGGTATGAAGGGGCCAGTATCAGAGTTCCCGGAGCTGCCCGGTGTATGCGTGTGGAAATCTGGCCATGTTGGGGTGTATGTCGGGGATGGTAGAGTTATCGAAGCAAAGGGAACAAAGTACGGAGTAGTGGAGACCCCGCTGAAGGGTTTTGGTGCGACAAAGTGGACGCATTGGTTTTTCTGCCCTTACATCGATTATGTTTCTGCTGTGACCATAGATAAGTCGATCATTCAAGCCAGATGCCAGTTCTCACATCCTCAGGGTGTGTGGGACGTTTTGGACCTGCATCCCTATGCAAAAGATCTATATAGTAAATGGGCAAACAGTTACAAAAGATAAAACATGACAAACCTCCTTCCTCCTCAAGCCCCCGAGAAATCGGGGGCTTTTTTTGTTTATATTGCACAAAAAGGTTAAGTATATATTGTGTAATATTTCTTTAAAAAAGAGTAAAATAAATGTTGACACATACACCGGTCAGGTGTATAATATAAATATAAAGAGCAAGGGTAGCCGACAGCCGACAAAGGGCGGCGGGCGAGAAAGGAGACTATCATGTTAAAGAATGAAATCATTAAGCAGCACATCCAGGACCGAATCCGAGAATACGGATTCGAGAACAACCAGATCCGTATCGATTTTACGGATCTAGCAGAAGAATCGGACGTTATCCAAGCGGCCACCGAGCTTGGATATAAAGCTGAACCTGCCACTGGAGCAGGCGTTTGGTGGATTTATAAATAGCAAAGTAAAGCCGAAGCCGGGCGGCCAATCCCGGCAGGAAGGAAGGGAAGATATGAAAACATATAGCGTACAAAAACCCGATGAACAGGACAACGGAGTATTTTGCGGAACAAAAAAGGAATGTCTTGAATATATCGCAAAATGGTATACGCCGGAAGAAATTGACGAGGCCAACGCAACAGCAGAATACCACGGTTGGCAAATTGCAGAAATTGACGACAAGGACGACTATTGTTTTGCTGTAACAACAATAAGCGGAGATGATTTAAAATAGCAGAATGAGCCGAAGCCGGGCGGCTAATCCCGGCAGAAAGTGAGGAAGTTATGATTGTATACTATTTGGTAACAAACGTACCCGAGGGCAGAGCTTGGGTACAGGAACACGATACAAGATTTCTTTGGTCGCCCCAAAACCCAGGTGGCGACACTTGGAAAGATATTGCTGGATGCGCATTTAACACCATCGAGGGCGAATATGACACTCTCGAAGAGGCGGAAAAGGCCGCCGCCGAGAGAAACCTTCAGTTCGATGAATGGGCCGGCCTGCGGGGGTGAACAACTCCCCAAAGTGCAGAAAGGAAGTGAAAAATGAAGAGAACGCAGGTATTCCTGCCGGACCCGCTCATCGAGAAACTTGAGCAGCTGGCAGCAAAAAAAGGAATATCCAAGGGCGAACTCATTAGGAGGGCCCTTGAGGAATTTTTTAAAAAGGAAGCCGATTGAGCTTCCTTTTTTCTTGTTGACGGGTATATAAACCTGACAGCCTTCAAGCCTATTTCATAGTAACATCAGCATTCTTAACATACCTTAAAAGCGAACTGGCGTCTGGCCAGAAGGTTGTGGATTCGATCTCTGCCGGGCGCGCCAGCTAGCTGTGGAATTGACATTCACCCCATAAAGTGATAAAATAAACTCAACAGAGCTTGCCACGCCTCTCAACGATGCGTACCAGGGCAAGCCTTTTGTTTTACCCGAAGGCCCTATCCGTAGGTAATACTTCTCGTTACTGCTCCCACATTAAAACACATTTATTCGATTTTGTAAATATATTTATTCGAAAAAATCGAAAACATGCTTGACTATTCGAATGTATCGGAATATAATTAAATTGTTCGAACAAATCGAAATCACTTCAAACTATAGAAACAAGGGGGTATCGCAATGAAAGTAGGTCAAAAAATAAAAGCGTATCTTGCAGAAAAAGGGATCAGTCAAAAATGGCTATCCATCGAAACGAAAATCAAACAATCGAAACTCAACCTTACTTTGAACGGACACAGGCGGCTCGACTTTGAGGAATATGAACTTATATGTGGTGCGCTTGACCTTCCGGTAGGGACATTTCTTGAAGCAAAAAAGCCAGCAAAGAAGGTGTCATAATGCAAAAATCTTTTATGAAGATTAAGGAGGCCTGTGAATTTTTCAGCCTGGGAAAAGACGTTTTTTATAAAGCGATACACAACGGCGAACTGAAAGCGTACAAGCCGAACTGCCGGGACTTTTTGCTTAAAGTCTCAGAAGTAGAAGATTGGATCATGACAAAGTAAGGAGGGAAGCCATGAACGAATTAACAGTAATCCAAAACGTCAGGGGCTACATGAAAGACGATACAGCATATTTGAACCTTGAAGATGTAGCAAGAGGGTTGGGATTTACCACCGTAGCCACAAGTGGCAACGAATGTGTAAGGTGGGCGAGAGTAGAGGAATACTTAAACTCTTTCGGCTATACAATAAGCGAACCGTGCCAAAGCGCATACATTCCTGAAAACATATTCTACCGACTGGCCATGAAAGCTAAGAACGAAACAGCAGAAAAGTTTCAAGCGCTTGTCGCAGATGAAATTCTCCCTTCCATCCGGAAAACCGGGTCATACTCAATTCAAAGACAAATACCGAAAACATTCGCCGAAGCCCTCCGCCTTGCCGCAGACCTTGAAGAGCAGCGGCAGATGTTGCTGCCTAAAGCAGACCAATTCGACAAATTCATATCCGGCGAAAACTATCAGGACATGAACACCGCAGCCAAAGCGTTAAGTTGGGGCAGAAATAAACTGTTTGCCGAACTCCGGAACAGGAAAATTCTCATGTCTGGCAATAGACCGTATCAAAGTTACATCGACAGAGGCTATTTCGTGGTAAAGGAAAAGCCTATTGATATGGGCGGTACGGTGTTTAACAAGCCGCAGACGTACGTAACCGCAAAAGGGTTGTCGTGGCTTGAAAGGGTTCTGTCAGATTAGATAAGGAGGAACAGCAGTTTGAATACATCGGACTTTTTTAGAACGCTCACAAAAGAAGAAAAAGAGGAACTGGACAGAAATAACGAGGAGTTTTTCCGACTCGCACGAAAGCCGGACAAGTCGGCGCAGGAATACGAGCGGATGAAAGAGTTGTCAGCGAGAAATAACGCCATAACGGCGTGGAAAGGGGTAAGCGATGGACATTGAAACGAAGATCCTTATTATTGCTGCGGCGTTTGCATTTTTACTTATTTTGTTCACGGTTATTGTAAATTTCATCGAGCGGCCACTCAAAAACCAATTTGAAAATCCAAAGGTAATAAACATTAGGAGGAGATAGCATGGGCGATTGGGGATATTTTGTTGTTTTGATTGTGACAGTAGGCATTACTGCGTTAGGCGTGTATGGTGCAACGAGAGATTACTACTACAGAAAAGGCAGGATTGACGGAATCAAGGCAGAAAAAAAGCGTCACATAGACGCAAAGATTTAACACCGTGATTATATTACGAGAAGGAGAGGTTGTCAAAATGACGTTAGAGGAATTGAAAAAAAAGATTGATCAGTTTTTGCAGTTGAATGAGGAATTGCAGGAAATTGGAATGTACGATGTTACGCACGACGGGGAAGAGAGAGGTTTTTTGCAAGCAGACCGGAGGCAACTTGTCGAGCTGTCTAAAAAATATAATACACCACTTGAAACCGGAAGAAGCCAGTGCGAACAATATCCGCGTGAAATATCAATCCCTGAACTAAAAATGTATGCAGTTTTGACAGACGAAGAAATGATTGAATTGGTGGAGGTGTTGGCATGCACGAGGACGGATACGGAGCAAGCGACAAAGAGCAAGAACTGAACGATCTGAACGACTTGCACGACAGAATCTACAGCCTGGCAGAAGAAGTAGACGACATATTCCCCGACCTTGACGAAAAATATGGGTTTGGCATTGTAGACAGACTTCAAGACATGGCATTAGAGGTCAAAGAGAAGTCGGAAGAACTCACGAATCCACAGAGCCGTGAGGATTACATTTTGGATAGGGAGGGGTTGTAGTGGAAGAACAGAGCAAATACACAGCATTACCGCAATTCCCCGAGCTGATATTCGATTCGGACAAGCATCTTTATACCCTCGACATGGAGGGGCAGGCGCTTCAACTGCCCTCCGTAACGCAGATTTTACGCTTTGTCAGCCGCGAACTGTACGGCGAGGTTCCGGCTCATATCCTTGACGCCGCCGCCGACAGGGGAACAAGGGTTCACGAAGCAATCGAGATGTCGGCTAAATTCGGCTGGATAGAAGCAGACACGGACATTATGCCGCACATGCTTGCTTATCGGGATTGGGAAAAAGAATACGGCTTTAAAATGCTGGCATCTGAATACAAAATGTATCACCGTACAAGGCTCTATGCTGGCACAGCAGATGCTTTGTTTCTTGACGGGGACGATGTGTGCCTGATAGATATAAAGACCTCAAAAACGATTCTAGAGGGGTTGACAGCAGCACAGCTTTACGGATATTCCGAGGCGTTGAAAAGCCATGGGGTGGAGGTTGAGCGGGCGTATATCCTGCACCTGCGGAACGACAGTGCGTTTGATTGGATTGAGGTTGATTTGAACAAAGGAAGAACGACGTTTGAGGCTTGCGCTTATCTGCATGGGGTGGTAAGTGCGTGAGGGAGGATGGAATGGAAAAAACATTAGGTAGTCTGTTTGATGGAATCGGCGGTTTCCCATTGGCAGCAAGCAGACACGGAATAAAAACGCTATGGGCGAGTGAAATAGAACCATTCCCCATCATAGTAACAAAGACACGATTGCCCGAAATAAAACACTTAGGCGACATTACAAAAATAGACGGGACAAGCATTGAACCGGTGGACGTTGTAACCTTCGGAAGCCCATGCCAAGACCTGTCAGTAGCGGGAAAACGGGCAGGGTTAGCCGGGGAACGGTCAGGGCTATTCATGGAAGCTATACGAATTATAAAGGAGATGAGAAACATTTATGAAAGAACAAGTGAGCCTATTCGACCAAGATTCGCAGTTTGGGAAAACGTACCCGGAGCATTCAGTTCAAACAAAGGCGAAGATTTCAGAGCTGTCCTCGAAGAAACGGCGAGGGTTGCAGACGAAACCGTTGTTATACCTCGACCTCCGAAAGGAAAGTGGTCTACTGTCGGAACCATCATGGGAAACGGTTACAGCATTGCCTGGAGAATCTTGGACGCCCAATACTGGGGAGTTCCCCAGCGCCGCCGTAGAATCTTCCTTGTCGCAGATTTTGGAGGACAATCCGCACCCGAAATACTTTTTAAGCGAGAAGGCTTGTCAAGGCATATTGCGGAGAGCGGAGAAACGAGGAAAAGAACTACCGCCGATGCTGAAAGAAGCGTTGGAAAGGCAATCTGTAACGAAATAGCAGGGACATTAGATAGCTGTTATTACAAGGGTTGCGGTATGCGGCAAGGTGTTGAAAGGGAAATTGTAGCAACCCCCAAGACAATGCTCATAAGGTGCGGTAAAGAGGGCGGCGGCAAAGGTGCATTAATTCAAGATGATAAATCCGCAACATTAAGCACGCTTAACATTCAAACATTGTTTCAACCGGTCGCAATCGAAAACCACCCAGCAGACAGCAGAGTAAAACTTGACGAAAGTGGAACAGTACAGACATTAACCACTCGCATGGGTACAGGCGGGGGAAATGTGCCTATGTTGGCGGTACCAACTTATTGTATTCAAGGTAATTGCATAGACCGAGCAGACACGGCAGGGTGTAACGGTAAGGGTCGGACAGAAGATGTGTGCTATACACTCAATACGATTGATAGACCGGCAGTAATGGCAATTGAGCCTGGAGCATTAAGCCGAGGACAAGGCGAAAGGGTATGGGATAAATGCCCGACATTGAGGGCAAAGATGGGCGATAATCAACCGTGCGTGGTGCTGAACGACCAAGGCGGTTCACAAATGGATGTACCTGAAAATGTAACAGGTACTTTAAGAGCAGAAATGCACGGGAATATTCCGGCGGTGACTACATATTCATTCCAACGGTCAGATGCGTTTAAAGAAACAGATAAGGCCAGCACACAATCAAGGCGACAATATAAGGATGCGACCGATTTGGTTTGTTCTGTAGATTGCAGAAATTTCAACGAAACAGGTAAACACGGTACATTGCAAGCTAAAGGAAATGGCGGCCAGTCGCTTAATTATATGGGCGCAGTACGAGAAGGATATTCAGTCCGGAGATTAACACCGTTAGAGTGCGAGCGATTACAAGGATTCCCAGATGGTTGGACGGATATACCAGGGCAAACCGAAGCATCAAAAGAAGAATTGGAGTTTTGGAGAGATGTGTGGTTTACGTGGGACAAGCTCCAAGCCGAAGATCCCGAAGAAGTAAAACCTCGAACCGATAAAAGGCTTTTAAGATGGCTTAAAAATCCTGTTAGCGATTCAGCACAGTACAAGGCATTAGGAAACAGCGTTGCCATTCCGTGTCCGGAATATGTGATGGAAGGAATAAGCGAAATTTTAGACAGGGAACAGGAACAGTAATATTCGAATTAAACCGATTACGGAGGGGGAAAATCATGGATAACAAACAATTACAGCAGGAAACCAATCTTGCTATCGTCAAAGCATCCGAACTGGCAATAACCAACAACAAAGATTTTGAGTTGGCAGGGGCAATGTTAGTCGAGTTGAAAACCTATGCAAAAAGGGTTGAGGAATACTGGGCTGAACCGAAGAAATCGGCTCACAAGGCGTGGAAAGACATTTGCGCAAAAGAAAAGGCCGTACTCGATCCGTTGAGTAAGGCTGAAAAAACAATCAAGGACAAAATGGGGCAGTACCAACGAGAACAGGAAGCTAAAGAAAAAGCAATCCGTGAAGAACTTGAGAGACGCCAACGAGAAGAAGCCGAAAGGCTAATGAAAGAAGCGGAAGAAAAAGAGGCGGCAGGAGATATTCTCGGGGCAGATTTGGCATTGGCACAAGCTGAACTGATGGAACAGTCTGCTCCTGTCGCCGCAATACAACAACCGAACGCTGCAGGTGTTTCAAGCCGGAAGGTTTGGAAAGCAAGGGTAACGGATGAATCGCAGGTGCCGGTTGAGGTTGCCGGAATTGTTATACGTCCGGTGGATTTATCGGCGTTGAATAATTTGGCAAAGGCAACAAAAGGCAAGGCGAAGATTGCCGGAGTGGAGTTTTACGAGGATTACATTATGAGTGCAAGGGGGAGGTAAGAATCATGTTTAACCAAGAACAATCTTTAGCAACACAACCACAGAACAACCTAACAACAAAAAGTGACGTGGGGGCGGCATTGGCAACACGGCAGGCGCAGGAAGTGCAGGCAGCGGTTGTTATGGCAAAACGTTTCCCGCGGGATTGGGTAGAGGTGGAGCGCAAGCTGATACAGTCATGTAAAAGACCTAAACTGGCTGAAATTGCGATATACGAGTACCCGCGGGGCGGTACGAAGGTTACGGGTCCAAGTATCAGACTTGCAGAAGCGGCAGCACAGGCAATGGGAAACATAGACTTTGGATGGATGGAGATACAACGGCTTGAGGATGAAAGCATCTGTACGGCTTATGCGTGGGACATTGAAAACAACATCCGCAGGGCAACAACCTTTTCAGTGCCGCATTATCGAGACACAAGACAGGGAAAAAAGAAGCTAACTGACGATAGAGATATTTACGAAATGTGTGCAAATCAGGCAAGCCGCAGAATGAGGGGTTGTATCCTTCAGGTAGTGCCGGGTGACTTGGTTGACCTGGCACTTTCGGAATGTGAAAAGACACTGCAAGCGAATCTTGGAACAGTACAGGAGCAGGCAGCAAAATGGGCGAAACTGTTTGAAAAAGAATACAACATAAAGCGTGAATCAATTATGAAATACTTGGGGAGCAGACCTGAAACGTGGACGCAGAACGACATATTCAGACTTAGAAAGCTATACAACGCCTTGCAGGACAACATGACCACCGTTGAAGAGGCGTTCCCGGAAATGGCAGCGAAGCCGATTACAAAGGAGCAAAAAGCTGAACTGATGAAGTTGGCTAAAGGAAAGCAGGAAGAAGCGACAAAAATCTTGAACGGGTTAGGGCTTGCCGGGATAAACGATGTTAAAGACGTTGACTTTGAAACTGTTAAAGAAGCGTTTGGAGGGCTGAATAATGAGGGCTAAATTGGGCGACGGCGTGATGGCATGTGGTAACGCTACAAAAGATGCTGAATTTAAGCGGTTGGGTGACAAGAATACACCAAACGCAAAATGGGGTATGGCGGTCGGCAAGAATGCGGATGACAGCACGGTTTTTGTGAATTGTGAGGCGTGGGGTAGGTTGGCGAATTACGCCGCGGGGATCAAAAAGGGCGATCCGGTTTTGGTGTTCGGGCAGATACGGGAACATGAGTACAACGACAAAACGTATAAGACCCTTGTCGCTGACTTCGTGCAATTTATCGGGAGTACAACAGAACGGCAGGAACCACAACAGGCTGAACCGGAAAATGGATTCTTTCCTGACATGGATTCCGAGGACTTGCCCTTCTAATATTACAGAAATGTATATTTATGCAGTCGAATTGGCGGCAAAAAATAAATTAAGGAGTGACTATATCTTGTTGCCGGAGGTTGCCGCCGCCTCCGGGTATTGCATAGGGCGAATATAAAGGGGGTTGAAAATGGCGGATGTGAAGCCGCTTTTTCATAAAAAATAATGTGACGAAAGGAAGTCGAAGAAATGAAAAAGTTGGAACATGATTTATTGACATCAAAGTACACAGAAGTATGGCACGAAGTACCGGGGGAAATGAATTACAATGCACCACATCATTTTCAAGTAAGACCATCAGGGGATTCCCTTGAAATTCTTGGGGAGGTTGATTTCCAGGAAGGGCCGATCAAAGAGTGCGGCGTAAACGGCGTATGCAATGAGGATTTAATTGCTATGGTTATTACTCGACTTGAACACTTCCAGAAATCCGAGTTTGCTTGCCGTGAAAATGCCCTGGCCATTACAATACTTGAAGAAGCTTTGTTGTGGCTGAGGAAACGAACGATGGGGAGAGAAAAGAAAGGTATCGAAGGGACACACAAAGTATAGCAAAGCCAACAAATATGGCGGTTACAATTCGTAGCCGCCGCCTCCGGGTATTACATAAAAAGTTGATTATGTGAAGAAGGGGTGGAGAAAAAATGAATATCAAACTTACTGAAAAAGAAATTGAATTTTTAAAACAGTACGCACAAGTATACGAACAGGAAAGGCAAGTAGATTGCACAGCTGATCCTATTGTTGTAGTGGAAGATATAGAAGAACTTATTGCGGCAGATGGGCTCGGAGATAAACGAGTCTATACATGGGATATGGAAACTTATTATTCGTTAGATGAATTAAGAAAAGCATTGATGGATAACGATTTTTCTGAAAACGATATAACGGACATGCTTGAGGACGTGGAGGAAAATGGTCACTGTATGCACAATGAAATACAGAAGCACGAAGTTTATATCAAATACAGACCCATTGCCTATTTTTTGACAAGAGCTGAGGCAGACAGGTATGTAGAATACCAGTCCCACAATCTAACGAAACCACGAGTATACACAAGAAGTTGTGGGTATGCAAATTATGGTGATTTGCAATGCTTATATCAATTACTTTTAAGGATAGGACAGCAACTCAATAAATAGTTCAGAAAATAAATCTATTGCGAAGGAGGGGAAATTTTATGAGTACTGCAAAAATAGTTACGCAAGCTGAATTTTTTAACGTAATTGGGAAACTGGATGTAACACTTTATCCGGAAGGAAAGTACCCTTATAAAACGCTTTTTAAATCCAGACGGGGAGACGTAATTGGGTACATCCAAGATTATGTTTATGGCGGGTTTGTTATACCAATTCATTATTTATTAAAGTTCGTGATATAAAACAAGTACAAACAACGTCGAAAGAGAGGTAATTTGATGAAAAAAATTACGGTTATTTTTTGCGGGACAGAGCAAGTGAGTCAAGATGATTATTTTACAGTGTATCAAACAAAGCAAATAGAATTGACAGAAGAACAAATTAGACTTCTGAAGCCACCTAACAATATGAATATATGCAAGGTGTTCCTTGAAGATTAATTCGCATCAGAAGCAGAAGAAGCGTTACAAGGTGAGGTGAGAAAATATTGAAAACTATAATTGACGTGTGTTGCGGCTCGAAAATGTTTTGGTTCAGCAAAAACCATCCCGAAGCGGTCTATATGGATATCAGAGAGCTTGAAGATACACTGTGCGACGGTCGCAAGCTTATCATAAAGCCGGACATCATAGGAGATTTCAAAGACATTCCGTACCCCGACAATACTTTTAAACTGGCTGTATTCGATCCGCCACATTTAATAAGAGCTGGTGAAAAATCATGGTTGGCAAAGAAATACGGCAAACTGCCGGAAGATTGGCAAAGCGAGATTAAACAAGGCTTTGACGAATGTATGAGGGTATTACAACCGTATGGAATACTGATTTTCAAGTGGAATGAGGAACAAATAAAAGCAAAAGAAGTGTTATCTGCAATAGGACATATGCCACTCTTTGGGGATAGGCGGTCCAAGACACATTGGATGGTATCTATGAAAAATGCAGCATGAGTTAGTTCGCACAAGCGGGAGAATACGAAGTAAAGGAGGCGAGTATAGTGCCAGAGTTTTTGAGATACGACACTGTTAAAAAGACAAGAAAAAAACATATTTGTTTCGCTTGCCAGGAAGCTATTGAAGTTGGGAGTTCAGCGTATAAATGGGTGTCTGTTGACGGTGGCACCATATCATCAGTTTATCTACATGATAAATGTGGGCAAATAGTTCAGAACAAATGTTTTAGCTGTAAAAAATGTGATGATTGGGATGGATTTTACGAGGGATTCATTCGGGAAAGCAAAAATAGTGGATATGACTGCGAAGCCGTAAAAGAGATATTTGCATAAGCAGGACACTATGCAACATAAGGGGGGTGATAGGTTGGCTAGACCACAAAAGGAAGGGCTGGACTATTTTCCGCTTGATACTGATATGGACCTGAAAGACGATAAGGTCCAGTTAGTTGAAGCGAAATACGGAATAACCGGATTCGGTGTTTTGGTTAAATTGTTGATGAAAATTTACGGCGAAGGTTACCACTACCAATGGGGAGAAAACGAAGGTTTATTATTCAGTAAACGAGTTAATGTTGACATTAATACCGTAAATGACATTGTAACAGACCTTGTAAAATGGGGTATGTTTGATGCTGATATTTTCAAAAAATATGGCGTCCTGACGTCGAACGGAATACAAAAACGGTTCTGGGAAGTGGCGAAAAGACGTAATGACGTCATTATCAAAAAAGAGTTTTGGATACATAATGTTGACATTATCTTAGTTTCTGCAAACATAAACCTAATTAATGTTGACACTGGTACACAAAGAAAAGAAAAGAAAAGAATAGTAAAGGAAAGTAAAGAAGATATATTGTTTTCTGCATGCAAAAACATCGTTGATTATCTCAACCAAAAAACAGGCTCGCAATACAAAAACACAACAAGGAAAACAAGGGAATTGATACAAGCAAGATTGAACGAAGGATTTACGGAACAAGATTTTTTTACTGTCATTGATAAGAAATACAGAGAGTGGAAAGGCACAGAATGGGAAAAGTTTGTCAGACCGGAGACATTATTTAGTAATAAGTTTGAGGGCTATCTTAACCAAAAGAATAACAAACAGGACAAGCCCATAGGCGGCAATATCTTTTTGCAGGAGGACGTTTGATATGACAAGAGAAGAAACAAAGGCAATCATGGCAATTCTGAAAGCCGGATATCCGAACTTTTATCGCAATATGACAAAAGAAGACGCTACAAGCGCAATCAACCTTTGGGCGACTATGTTTGTAGAAGAACCGCTGCAAGTAATCACCGAAGCAGTCAAAAGCTTAATGTGTACTCTAAAATATCCTCCCACCATTGCAGACGTCAAAGAGAAAATCGAGTTATTGACGCAACCAGAGCAAATGACAGAGATGGAAGCAT
>LSQX01179941.1_pt1 | contig 29981 bp, 27 predicted proteins | sample 654561 | NCBI WGS metagenome assembly LSQX01 (sample SAMN04489861, study PRJNA283612) | anaerobic digester metagenome | isolation source: 4 biogas reactors fed with cattle manure at either 37C or 55C with and... | place: Denmark: Kongens Lyngby | collected 2014 | reverse complement strand
AGTTCGTCTTCTAAGATTTTTATTTCCGAAGGGATACTCTCTATTTCTATTCTCTTTTTACTGGCCGCTTCATCCATCAAATCTATGGCTTTATCGGGTAAAAATCGTTCAGTAATATATTTACTGGATAGCTCAGAAGCAGCTTCTATAGCCTCATCACTGATTTTCACCCGGTGATGAGCTTCGTATTTGTCACGCAAACCTTTTAGTATCTCTTTGGTCTCTTCTGTAGATGGCTCTCCCACATATACCGGCTGGAAACGGCGCTCTAAGGCCGGGTCTTTTTCAATGTATTTTCGATACTCATCCAGAGTGGTGGCTCCAATACAGCGCAATTCTCCTCGAGCTAAAGCAGGTTTTAAAATGTTAGCAGCATCAATGGCTCCTTCCGCTGCCCCTGCCCCCACTACGGTATGAAGCTCATCGATGAAAAGAATGATTTTTCCTTCCGACTTCTGGACTTCCTCCAGAACCGCCTTCAATCTCTCCTCAAATTCTCCTCGGAACTTTGCACCGGCCAACAGTGCTCCCATATCCAGAGCAATTAGCTTTTTGCCTTTCAAGCTTTCCGGGACTTCCCCCTTAACGATTTTCTGAGCCAGTCCTTCTACAACAGCAGTTTTACCTACTCCCGGGTCACCAATTAAAACTGGATTATTTTTAGTACGACGGCTTAAAATCTGAATCACTCTTTTAATTTCTTCGTCTCTACCAATAACCGGGTCTAACTTCCCCTCCCGGGCTAACTGAGTTAAGTCTCTACCGTATTTTTCTAAGGCCATATATCTTTCTTCAGCATAAGGGTCATCCACTCTTCTCCTCCCCCTTATTTCCTGTAAAGCTCGATAAATTTTCTCTACATCTAACCCATGGGATTTAAGAATACGGCTGCTCGGCCCGCTTTCCTCTCGAGCCACAGCTATCAGGAGATGTTCTACTCCCACATAAGAATCTTTCAGCCTTTTGGCTTCTTCCTCAGCGTTATCTAAAACTGATTTTGCTCGAGGAGTAATATAGATTTGTATCTCCCCGCCTCCCTGGTAATAAACCTGAGGAAAACGCTGCAAAGCTTCTTCGACCTCTTGAGCTACAATCTGGGGATCAACTTTACATCTTTCCAGAATCTGGCCAGCTAATCCCTCTTTTTGCTTTAAGAGAGCTAAAAGAATATGCTCTACGTCCAGCTGATTATGATGGTGTTCCAATAATATATCTTGAGCTAAAGAGATAACTTCTTTAGCTTTTTCAGTAAATTGTTCAAACCTCATTTTATCTTCCTCCTTCACTCTTTAACTGGAGGTTCAGTATCAATTTTTTTATTTTTTTCTTCTAATTGTTTCTTTATGTCGTCTCTTTCTTTCTGCAACTCTTCTATCTGCTCAGTGAGCTTAAAAATCACTTCTACTCCTGCCAGGTTTATTCCTAAATCTTGGGTAAAAACCTTTATTTTTTTGATTTTCTCCACGTCTTCCAAACTATAAAGCCGAACATTACCCTCGCTACGACGGGGTTTGACTAACCCCCATTTTTCATAATTACGCAAGGTTTGAGGATGCAATTGAGTTATACTTGCCACCTCTCTAATAAACAGGTATTGATCGGGTTTTTTCTCTTCTTCCATATCATCACCTTAAGTTCTCACCAAATGCTGACGAGGATTCTCCTTGCGCAGGGAAGATAATTCCTCCAATAATTTCTTTTCTTTGTCGGTTAAACCTCGAGGCACTACCACTTTAACTTTCACCAGCTGGTCTCCTCTTCCCTCTCCTTTAGTCCGGGGAAAGCCTAATCCTCGCAGGCGGAAGGTAGTCCCATTTTGAGTTTCAGGAGGAATTTTCATTTTGACCTTACCTTCTAAAGTGGGGACTTCCACCTCTGTACCTAAAGTCGCTTCGTAAATAGTAATTGGCAGTTCTAAAATGACATTATCCCCTTCCCGACGGAAAAAGGGATGGGGTTTTACCCGGACTCTCAAGTACAGGTCTCTTCCTCCCAGTATCTGGGGAATTCTCAACTTCGTACCATCACTTACTCCAGGGGGAATGGTAACATTTACCTTCCGAGATTTCTTTTCTACCCCCCTTCCTCCACACCTCCGACATAGTTTCCCCTCACTATTTCCACCCGTTCCTCCACAACTGGGGCATATTTCTTCATATTCTACTTGTATAATTCGGTCTGTTCCTTTAAAACTTTCCTCAAAAGAAACCTCTACCTCACTCTGTACTTCAGAAGGTGCTTCCCTTCTTACTCCTTCGTCTTGAGTATAAAAACGGGAGCTCCGTTCCCGGGAGGCTCGACGAGTTCCTCCTAATAAATCACCGAATATAGTCTTAAAGAAATCGCTGAAATCTCCAACTTCAAATTCTTCCTCAAAAGTGGTATAAGTGGGCCCTCCCCCATATCTTCTATAAAAATCATTCCAGAACTCGTCAGTATTCTGTCTTCCATAACTACTCCAGGCCGATCCTAACTCATCATATCTTTTCCTTTTTTCCGGATCGCTCAATACTTCATAGGCTTCATTGATCTCTTTAAATTTTTGTTCCGCCTCTTTGTTGCCAGGATTGAGATCTGGATGATACTGACGAGCCAGACGTCGATAGGCTTTTTTTATCTCTTTTTCATCAGCTTCTCGAGAAACTCCCAAAATTTTATAGTAATCTTTGAATTCCAATTTTCATCACCTCTGGGGGTGGGAGTTTTCCACCCCCAGAACTATTTCACCTCTTTTACTCTACCTGAACGTTTACTTTCCTTGGTCTAGCAGCAGAAGATTTAGGTAAATGGATCTCTAAAACTCCATTTTTATAAGTGGCTGATACTTTGTCCACTTCTACAGGTACCCGGAGGAGAAAAGAACGGTTGAATGGGCCAAAAATTCGCTCCTGTCGCAAAAATTTCTCCCCTTCTTCCGGTGCCTTTCTCTCCCCTTTAATGGTTAGCTGGTCTCCTACCACGGTAATATCCACTTCTTTTTCATCTATCCCGGGTAAGTCAACGAACAGCACAAACTCCTCCTCTTCTTCTTTCACATCTACAGGAGGAAGCCAGCTTCCCACGGTAGTTTCTTTCCCCCTACGAGGAAAAGAACTCCCTAAAACACGGTTAATTTCCTCCTGCAGTTCAACTAAATCCCGAAAAGGATCCCAACGATTAATAGCCATTTTATCTTACCTCCTTTGACCTTTCTTGACCTTGCAAAGCAATTATAAAAGAAGCCCATAATTTTGTCAAGAATAGTCAAACACCACCGAAAATCATAAGCCCAGTTCCTCTTTTTTAGTCTGCATGGCAGAAAGAGCGATTTCCAAAAACTCCTCCAGAGAGAGACCTAAACTTTCTATGCTTTTCATTGCTTCTCTGTTAGCCCCTCGAGCAAAACTTTTTTCCGAAAAACGATTAAGAAGAAAAGAAAGGTCTAAACTCTCCAGCTTCTTTTCCGGATGTATGAGGGCACAGGCTACGATAAAACCACTTACCGGATCTACAGCATAAAGAGCTCTCTCCATAGGAGACTCAGGCCTAATACCAGTGGCTTCGGGGTTATGAGCCTGAACTGTTCTGATTACTTCTTCAGGAAGACCTGCTTCTTTGAGTATTTCGGCTCCCCACCTCCCGTGCTCTGCGGGTTCATCTTTAGTTTTTTCATAATCTATATCATGCAAAAGTCCGGCCAAAGCCCACTCTTTTTCGTCTTCTCCCAGACGACGGGCTAAAAACTGCATAACGACCTCACAAGCTATACTGTGTTTCAAAAGATTATGGTTTTTCAAGTGTTCTTTCAGTAAAACCCAGGCTTCTTCTCTTTCCATTTTACTTGCTCAAATAATCCGAAGGATTAAGACATTTACCATTTTTCCTCACTTCAAAGTGAACATGATAGGTAGTAGCGTTTCCCGTCATCCCCACTCGAGCAACAGCGTCTCCCTGGTTTACTTTTTGTCCTTTATTAACCAGATTAACTGAATTATGAGCATACAAAGTTTGCCAGCCATCTTGATGGTCAACTATTACTACTCTACCATATCCATTCATCCACCCGCTAAAAGAAACTACACCACTGCGAGAAGCTTTAATCAGCGTACCTGAAGGAGCTAAAATGTCAATCCCGGAGTGAAGCCTTCCTCCCCGCATACCAAAAGAAGAAGAAACTCGACCAGAAACAGGCCAGAGGAAAGAACTACTGGCCTTTTCATAATTTTGAGGAAGGTGAGAAGGTATGCGAATACTTTGCCCTATTTGCAAAGTGCTTTTCTCATTAAGATTGTTGACTTTCATTAAATCCTGCAGGGAAACTTTATAACGACGGGATATTCCCCATAACGTGTCTCCCGACTGTATCCGATAAACTTCATAGCTTTCTTTTTTCGCTGGAGGAGAAGAAGAAGCAGAAGAAGCAACACGAACCTGGGGAATAGTAAGTTTCATACCAATGGAGAGAATGCTATCAGGAGTGAGATTATTGGCTTTCATAATGGAGTCCATATCCACCCCATAAAGGCGGGATATCAACCACAAGGATTCTCCCTTTTCCACCGTGTGGGTAACATTAGAGGAGGTAACAGTAGTGGTGGTGGTTTCTTTTCTCGAAGAAGATGAAGAGGGCAAAATAATTTTCTGTCCTACTCGAAGGACAGATTTCTCCGAGAGACCATTAGCTGCAAGAAGAGAAGAAAGGGGAATGTTAAACTGACGTGATATCCCCCAGAGAGTGTCTCCCGCCTTAATCTGGTAAATTGCCTCTTCAGTTCCTTCTTCTAATTTAATTTTCTGTCCTATCCGAAGGGTAGATTTTTCCGTAAGGTTATTAAGCTTCAAAAGTTTTTCGATAGGTATCTGGTAACGGCGAGATATGGCCCAGAGAGTGTCTCCTTGTTCTACTACGTGGTAACTACTTGCCCAGGCAGGAAAAATCCAGGTGTTGATTAAAAACAGAAAAAGGAAAAGAAGCTTTCTTTTTAACCCCATTACAATCTCCTCCTTAAAGCCAGTACTAATTTTTTTCCGTTTAGCTCCCATTCTTTGCTAATTATTTCTCTTTCTCCATCACCACATAAAGAAAGAGAAGAAGCTAAAACCTCGTCTTGAATCAAGGAACTATATTTTTCTATTAAATCTATCCATTCCGGGTCAGTTCCTTCTCTGACTTCTAATTCAATTCGGTCTTCTACTTCCAAGCCGGCTTCTTTGCGCCAGATTTGGATGGCATGTATTAAATCCCTTACCATCCCTTCCTCCTGGAGCTCCTGGTCTAAGAAAGTATCTAAAATAACCGCGTATTCTCCTTCACTTTCTACCGCAAGACCTTCTCGAGCTTGCAACTCTAACTCTACTTCTTCTCGCTTTAGTATAACCTCTTCTCCTTCTAAAAGTAAAGACACCTCTCCCATTTCCCAGAATTGTCGACTTTTGTCTTCTTCCAAATTTTTTAATAACCGGGCTATTTCCTTTACTTTTTGACCATATCGAGGACCTAAAATGGAAAAACGAGGTTTCAGAGAAACAGTAACCTCTTCAGGAAGATGAGAAATCCATTCTATCTCTTTAACATTTAATTCTTCTTGAATAATAGAGGTAAAAGGAAGGGCCCGTTCTCTTTCTTTCTCCTGGGGAACTACCATAATCGCTTTTCTGAGAGGCTGTCTCAGTTTGATATTCACTTTATTACGAACCGAACGACCTAAATTGGTAAGCTTCCTTGCTACCTCCATAGCCAATAGTAACTCCCTATCTATGCTTTCTTCCTCTGGTAGAGGATAGTCCTCCAGATGAACGCTTTCTCTTTTTCCCCGAGCATCAGCTTCCAGAGTTTGGTAGAGTAACTCAGCAGTAGCAGGAATAAAAGGAGCTAAAAGTCGGGTTAAACTGGTAAGAACTTGATAAAGAGTGTGATAAGCGCTGACTTTATCTTCGTCTTTTTCCGCTTTCCAGAAACGGCGACGAGAGCGCCTGATGTACCAATTGCTTAAATCTTCTATTACAAAATCTTCTATAGCTTTACTCGCTCGAGAGACTTCATAGTGGTCTAATGAATCTCGAACTTCCTTTATCAGTTCTTGCAAGCGAGATATAATCCACCGATCAAAAACACTTCTTTTTTCCAGAGGCAAAAAAGAAGAAGTTGGTGGCTCAAAACCATCAATATTAGCGTAAAGAATAAAGAAGTTAGTTACATTCCATAAGGTATCAAAAAATTTACTGAGAACTCCTCTTATCGCCTCTTTTCCGAATCTCTTGGGCACCCAGGGAGGAGAAACAGAAAAAACATACCAGCGCAACGCATCAGCTCCATAGTCCTGAATCAAATCCCAGGGGTCAACCACATTTCCCACGTGTTTGCTCATTTTTTGCCCTTTCTCATCCAGCCCCAGCTCGGTAACCAAACAATTGCGATACGCCGGACTATTAAAAAGAGCAGTAGCTAAAACATGAAGACTATAAAACCATCCCCGGGTCTGGTCTATGGCCTCACAGATAAAGTCAGCAGGAAAACTTTGTTGAAATTCTTCTTCATTCTCAAAAGGAAAGTGAAGTTGCGCTACAAACATTGCTCCAGAATCAAACCAGCAGTCAACTACTTCTGGCACTCTTTCCATAACTCCTCCACATTGAGGGCAAGAAAGAGTAATTCTATCCACGTAGGGGCGATGCAATTCGATTTCTTCTATTTTTTCTCGTGATCTGTTCTTTAACTCTTCTATGGAACCAATAGCTTCTTTAAAATTGCAATTTTTGCATTGCCAGATATTGAGAGGTGTTCCCCAGTATCTCTCTCGAGATAGAGCCCAATCCACTACGTTGGATAAGAAATCTCCAAATCTCCCCTCTTTAATGTGAGAAGGATACCAGTTAATTTTTTGGTTATTTTCTAACAATGCATCTCGAAAAGAAGTAGTTCTAATAAACCAGCTTTCCTTAGCGTAGTAGAGTAAAGGAGTATCACACCTCCAGCAAAAAGGATAAGAATGCCGGTAAGTTTCCTTTTTAAATAACTTCCCTTTTTCTTCTAAATAATCAATAATCAAAGGGTCAGCGTCCTTTACCCACATTCCTTGCCAGGGAATAATTTCCTCTCCATATTTTCCATCTCGTCTTACTGGTTGCAAGAGGGGAAGATCTTCTTGCTGAGCTAACTGCAGGTCATCTTCACCAAAAGCAGGAGCAATATGGACTACTCCAGTACCTTCTTCCGTGGTGACAAAATCGGCAGAAAAAACTTCATATCCTTTCTCTGCCACTACGAAATCCAGCAGGGGTTCGTATTTTATTCCTACTAATTCCTCTCCCCGATATTTTCTGATTACTTTATAATGGGTATCTTCTCCCAGTAGGCGATAAAAGCTATCTTCGCTAAGGATATAATGTTCACCGTTTTCCTCATTGACCACTTCCAGGTAATTAATATTCTTACCTACTGCGAGAGCCACGTTGGCTGCCAGAGTCCAGGGGGTGGTAGTCCACACCAGAAAATAAGTTTTTTCTCTATCCCGAAGGGCAAACTTAACATAAAGCGAAGGGTCTTCCGTTTCCTGGTAGCCCAGAGCTACTTCATGGCTGGAAAGAGAAGTCCCACAACGAGCACAGTAAGGCAAGACCTTATGCCCTTCATATAGTAATCCTCTCTCCCAGAGTTCTTTTAGCACCCACCACAAAGTCTCAATGTATTCATTACTACAGGTAATGTAGGGGTGCTCCAAATCCATCCAGATACCCAATCTCTCGGTTAGCTTTTCCCATTCTTTAATATACTTAAAAACACTTTCTTTGCACTTTTCATTAAATTTATCCACTCCATAGCGCTCAATATCCGGTTTTCCCGAAATTCCTAATTCTTTTTCTACTTCCAGCTCTACCGGAAGACCATGGGTATCCCAGCCTGCTCGGCGAGGAGCATAATAACCGCACATAGTCCGATAACGAGGAATCAAATCCTTAATGCTGCGACCGATTACATGGCCGGCATGAGGATAACCATTAGTAGTAGGAGGACCTTCGTAGAAAGTAAAACGGGGTGAGCCCTCTCTTTGTTTTAGGCTCTTTTTAAATATATCTCTGTTTTTCCAGAATTCTAAAATTTCTTCTTCTTTTTGGGCCAAACAAGAAAGCTTGCCCAGAGCTTTAAACATTAATCCTCACCTTCCTACTTTTCTCGATAGACTTTTACTGCTTGATAACTACTTGTTGACTTCTATTGGCTCTACTAAAAGGTAGGGAAGCAAAATTCTACCCCCTATCCAGCGACTATCCCGAGAAATTTCTTTAAGGTTAAAAAGAGCCTGATAAGTATTTCCACTGATCATCACATCTTTCACCCGCCCCTGAATTTCTCCTCCTTTAACGTAAAAACCCAGGTGGACATTACAGGAGAAATAACCTGAGGCAACATTGCTCTGTCCCAGACCTAAAACACTATCCACTATCAAACCTTCTTCCAGCTCTCCTATTAAAGTGCTACTATCCCGCAAACCATTCTTAACCCGGAGAGAGGAAAATCCCGGTTCGGGTAAATCCCGGTAGGAACCGCGAAAACCGTTTCCCGTGGGTTTAATTCCCTTCTTTGCTGCGCTCCATAAATCCCAGAAAGCGCTTTCCACCTTTCCCTTGTTAATTAGATATTTCTGAGCCCTGGTCATGATTCCTTCATCATCAAAAGGACAGGAGCCCAGAGCCCAGGGCTCTTGTATTTCTTCTAAAGAAAAAAGAGAGGAAAATATTACTTTCCCTTCTTTGTCCTCCAGAGGCGACCTTCCAAATACCCAATTTTTACCATTTAATCCATAAAAGAGAGCAATAAGTAAAACCAGACTACCAGAAGGAGTGAAAACTACCGGGTACTTCCCACTGTTTAAATCAGCCACTCTTTGAGAGAACTCCAGCTTGGAAACTATCTCCTGCACTAAACCTTCTACATCAATATCCCGGCTGCCCCAGCTTCTTTCCGCATAAACTTCTAAAATATCCCCTTCCCTGGTCTGATTGGCACTTACCCCTACTCCAAAAAATGTTCGGGCAAACTTCAATTCTTCTTCATGATGATTCAAAAGAGACTTTTCTTCCCTCCCAGCACTGATAACTACATCTACCAGAGCCTGGGGACACTCTTTCCTTATTCGGGAAAGAATATAATCTCCCAGCTCTATCATCTCTTGAGCATCTAAATTTTCCACCCGGGGGTCAACAAAATCTTCCCATTCCCAGGTAGATGGATAAGTAGGAATAGAAAAATCTACCCTGTCCCCTAACTGGCTAACTTCTAAAGCTTTCTCTACAGCCTCTTGAGGATTCAAAAGACGATTAAAAGCGTAAAATCCTAATTTCCCCTCCGGATTAATTGCTCGCAGGCCATAACCTTCTCTCTCTTCCTTTTTGTATCCTTGAAAGGAATTAGCTTCATAGTTTACTTCCTGGCTGAAGATTCGGTGAGTAAATAAATCACCAGGTATACCCTCTTTTTTAAGCAAGCTCACTACTTCAATCATTATGGCTACCTCCCACCAGAACTTCTCTCAACCGTATGTGCGGACTTCCTGTAGGAGTAGGAAGTCCTATCTGTCCACCTTTCCCACATCCCCCCACTTCTGTCCAGCGAAAATCATCAGCAACTGCATCTATTTTATCCAGAGTTTGAAATAAATTTCCACTCAATACCACATCTTTAACTAACTCCTTTATTTTACCCTTTTCAATCAAGTAACCATAAGCAGCAGAAAAAGTAAATAGCTCGAGAGCAGTATTCCCTCCAATATACTCTACCGCATACAGCCCTCGTTCTATATCAGAAAATAAATCCTCCCGAGAAGCTTCCCCTGCTTCTATAGCCGTATTGGTCATCCGTACTATGGGAGGAAAACGATAGTTAATGGTCCGGGCATTACCGGTTACCTCTTCGTGCATGAGAAAAGCGGTTTCACGGGAATGGAGTCTCCCATCCAGGTGACCATCTTTAATAAGATAGGTTCTGCCTGTAGGTATACCCTCATCATCATAAGGAGAAGATCCTCGCAAATTATCCAGGCTTCCATCATCAAAAACGTTCAACACTGACGAGGATACTCTTTTGCCTTTAGCCATTATTCTTTTCAGCTCTTCATTGCGATAAAGAGTGTCAGATTCACTAAGATGTCCAAATGCCTCGTGAATAAAAACCCCGGCAAGAACTGGATCTAAAATCACATCATACACTCCTCCCGAGAAAGAAGGAGCTTCCAGAAGAAGAACAGCTCTTTGTCCTACCTCCTGAGCCAGGGTTTCCTGATTCTTAACCAGCTCAAATCCTGCTTTGCCCGCTACTCCATTCCTGTATATCTCTATGTTATCTTCCTTTCTTGCCGTAGCCACAAAACTCACGCTTATGTCAGGCTCTTCCAGGTAAATTAAAGAACCATCGGAGTTAGCTAAATAAATCTGCCGAAATTCATCCCGGTATTCTACTAAAGAACTTACCAAAAAAGGAGAAGTTTCTCTCAAAACCTGATCATACAAGAGAAGAAGAGAGGTTTTATCTTCAAGGGATTTAAAACGGAAGTCATCGGGAAGAGTAACCTTGTGTTCATCCCGAACTGGCGCTCTTCTTACCACTTCAATGTTGCTTTTAGGCAAGAGAGAAGCACCAGCTATAGCTTTTTCTACCTTATCTTTCAAGTCATCCCATCGCTGAAAACTTTCAAACCACCAGCTACCTCGAGGAGCAAGGAGGCGGATGTAACCTCCCTCATCCGTCCCCACTCTTATCCTCTCCACTACCCCATTCTGAACTCGGATAGTGGTAGAAAAAATATTTTCCAAGCGGATTTCCATATACTCCCCCTTCCGGGGAAGGCGAATCAGCTCCTCCAGAACTTCCATCATGGCTGGCTTTCTCCACCTGTCTCTCCAGGAATTTCTGACTGAGGAGTTGTTTCCTTAGGAAGGTTTTCTTCTATTATTGCGATTTCTGCCTGGCTTTTTAGCTCTTCAATTAACTTTTCAAAAGCCTCTTGTTGTTTTTGAGGAAGAAGGCGGTTAGATATTTCTCCTTTTACCTCATCTACCTCCTTAAGACGAGGGTCAATGTGCTCTTCTACCAGAAAAATATGAAAACCATAGCTGGTTTCCACAATATCACTAAATTTGCCTGGAGCAAGGTCGAAAAGAACTTTTTCTAAATCAGGGTCCAGGTCTCCTCTTTTCAGATAACCCATTTCTCCTCCCTGCCGAGCATCGGGAGATTCTGACTTTTCCATCGCTACTTCTTCAAACGGCCTGCCAGATTGTAATTCCTGCAAAACCTCCTGCGCTTTCTCCTCAGTAGAGGTCATAATGTGTTTAGCCTTAACTTGCTCCGGTTCAGTATAAAGAGAAGGGTTAGAAGTATACTCTTTTTCGATTTCTTCATCGGTTACCTGCACTTTGTCTATTATCTCTCTTTTAATCAACTCCTGGACTAAAAGCTGCCGCTTGATATCCTCTAATCGTTTTTGAATAACCGGATCATCTTCTAAACCCAGCTTTTTAGCTTGTTGAGCTAATAAAGTTTCTCGAATTAACTGCTCTAAAAGATCCTTAATACCCCCTGGAAACTGGACTCGATAAACTTCTGGAAGCGCATCCCAGATTTCCTGTAAATCCTCAAGATAAATAGGTTCCCCGTTTACCTCAGCCACTACGGTTTTTTCGCTACTTTCTTCCTGAACTTCCTGAGTTTCCTGAACTTCNNTGAGTTTCCTGAGCTAATGCCCCCCACCCTAAACTCAAAACCAGAACTAAAACCACTGACCAAAGAATTGCTCGCTTCTTCATCAAGATTTGTCTCCTTTCTTTTTGGCTTCTCCCTGCAAAGCATGAAGGGAAAAAGTTTCTTCTAAAACATCGTTCTTTTTCTTTTCTTCCTCCTCACTTTTAAAGCTCAATAAAAGAACTAACTTATCGTCTACCTCTTTCAAACTTTCTTGTACTTTACTAACTAAATAATCCAGATCCTTCAACCTTTCATTAAGCACCCAGAAAAGCAGAAGTCCATAAAGAACCACCACGATTAGCAAAATACCCAGAAGCAATTTCTCTACCTCCCGTCTACCTCAGATCAGGACCTCGCCACTTTTAAGCTCTTTTCTCTCACCGAAACGCTCTTCTTTTATCCCTATACCTATAAGACAATTACGGTGTATAATAACACGAGGAGGGATTTCACTCCCCTTCCCCACTAAATTAACTCCCCAATCTAAAAGCTCAGGACGAGCCTCATTGGGGGTAAAATCATCTCCATAGCCAATAATGGCTTCTTGTCCTACCACTATATTTTTATCTAAAATACTTAAATTTATTTTAGCCCCCTCTTTTACTACTGTATTATTGAAAATAATTGAATCTACTACTTCTGTTCCTTCTTCCAGTATTACCCCGGGGAAAATCACAGAATTAACCACTTTCCCCTTAATTACCGCCCCTTCTCCAATTATACTGGACGATATATCTGCTTTTTCCAGAGTGTGGGTAGGAGGATAGTGACCCCGATTGGTAAAAACCATCCAGTCAGGATTATAAAGATTAAAAGCAGGTAGGGGCTCTAAAAGATGCATATTAGCTTCCCAGTATGCTCTAACTGTTCCTGCATCAAACCAGGGGTCATTGTAGAAATAGGCTTGCATTTTAGCTTTCCCTACATTTTCGACTATGATATTACGAACCAGGTCAAACTTTCCCTCCCGAGCATTGCTTATCAATTTTTCTACTAAAAATTCCATCCGAAAAACGTATATACCCATAAAAGCAATATCAGTGCGAGGAGAAAAAGGTTTTTCTTCAAATCCGGTAATCCAGTTGTCTCCGTCTACTTCCATGATACCAAAACGGGGAGCATCCTTTTTATCTACCCGGGTAGCCACCAGGGTCACATCAGCATCTCTTTCTAAGTGATAAGAATACAAAGGGTTATAGTCCATCAGATAAGCGTGGTCACCAGAAAGAACTAAAAGATGAGCTATCTTCTTGCGACTTAAGATATTGAGGTTTTGATAGATGGCATCTGCTGTTCCTCGATACCAACCCTTGGCTGTTCTACTCAAGTAGGGTTGCAAAAACTCTATCCCTCCTTTCTTCCGGTCCAGATCCCAGGGGCGTCCCACCCCGATATGTTCAATAAGAGAACGAGGCTGATATTGAGTAAGGACACCAACATCATAGATACCCGAATTTACACAGTTACTGAGAGGAAAGTCGATAAGACGGTAACATCCTCCGAAAGGAACAGCCGCTTTTGCCCTTTCCACTGAAAGAACACTCAAGCGATCTCCTTTTCCACCTGCCAGAATCATAGCATATTTAATAGACAAATTCCTCACCTAACTCTTATCTTTTATAAATTGGCGAAGAGCTTTCGCCGCTTTTTCTGGAACCACCGGATTAATGTAAAATCCCGTACCCCACTCAAATCCTGCCATCTTGCACAAGGAAGGTAAAATCTCCAGGTGCCAGTGGTAGTAGTCTGCATAATTTTCCGAGGAGCGGGGATAAGGCGCCACATGTAGAATAAAATTGAAAGCCGGGTCATGAAGAAGGGCTTTAATTGCAGAAAGAGCTATCTTCAGAATGCGAGCAAGGCTTTGTATTTCCTCTTCTTCTATCTCTGAGAAAAAAGCACAATGACGCTGGGGAAGAATCCAGGTTTCATAAGGAAAACGAGCAGCATAGGGAACAAAAGCCATAAATCCTTCCTCTTCCCAGACCAATCGTTCCTTTTTTCTTTCTTCTTCTAGAAGAGAACAGAAAAGACACCTTCCTTCTTCCTCGTAAAATTCTCTTGCTCTTTTTAATTCTTCCTGCACTTTTTTAGGAATAACGGGTGTAGCAATTAACTGAGAGTGAGCGTGAGGTAGAGAAGCTCCTGCTTTTTCACCTTGATTCTTAAAAATCAAACAATAACGCAGGCGAGGGTCTTCTCCCAGCTCTCTCATTCTCTCTCGGTAAACCCGGAGTACCTCTTCTATTTGTTCCAAGGGAAGGTCAACCAAGTCCAAATAGTGGTCAGGAGTTTCTATTATTACCTCGTGCACCCCAAAGCCACTCATCCTCTCGTAAAATCCATCGATATATTGATGCAAGGGCTCACACGGTAAAAGAGCAGGAAATCTATTAGGCACCACCCTCACCCTCCAGCCCCTCTCATTGGGGAGAGTATCTTTTTCCCGGATGCTGAATACTTCCGGAGGAGTACAAGACTCTCTACCCGGGCAAAACACACAGGGAAAAGAACTTTCCCTTTCCCAACCTTCACCAAACTGATAAGGCTTGGTTCCTCTTTCCTCGGCAACAATGACCCATCTCCCTACTACTGGATCTTTTCTAAACTCCGGCATCTAAAAATTACCGTTCTCCTCTCAAGGAATCCATTCTTCATTTCCTTCCAAACTTTGTAAGAATCGCACTAAAAGCTTAATAGCATGTTCCAGATCTTCTAAATCCACTATTTCTCCTGGAGTGTGCATATAACGGTTAGGGATACCAATCAACCCTGTAACTACTCCTTCTCGAGTAATCTGAATGACATTAGCGTCAGTCCCTGTAGCCCGGGATTCAGCTTGCACCTGGTAAGGAATGCCTCCTTCTTTGGCTATATTTACCATCCGCTGCCAGAGACGAGGATTTATATTGGGACCTCGAGAAATCACCGGACCCTTACCTAAAGCTATTTCTCCCACTTTTCTTTTGTCTATGTCCGGGCAATCAGAGGCAAAAGTAACATCAATGGCAATACCTATATCTGGAGCTATACCGAAAGCACTGGTTTTGGCTCCTCGCAGTCCTAACTCCTCTTGCACCGTGCTCACTCCATAGACAGCACAGTGTAATTTATCTTTTTCGAGACAGCGTAGCACTTCTCCTACTATAAATGTTCCCACTTTATCATCGAAGCCTTTCCCTGCTACTCTCCCTCCCAGAAGGGGTTCAAAACCCGCATCAAAAGTTATGGGATCACCTACAGTAACTTGCTTCAAAGCTTCTTCTTTGCTTTGAGCACCAATGTCTACCCATTGTTCTTCAATTTTGGCCACCTTTTGCCGATCTTTCTCTTCCAGAAGATGGATAGGTTTTTTGCCTATCACCCCCGGTATCGCTCCTTCTGATGTATGAACGAGCACTCTTTTCCCGGGAAGAATATGAGCATCGATTCCCCCCACCGTAGAAAAATAAATATATCCCTGATCGTTTATATATTCTACCATCATTCCTATCTCATCACAGTGGCCAGCCAGCATAACTTTGACTTTTCCTTCTGGATTGACTACCCCAAAAGCATTACCATGAACATCCTTGTAACATTGGTCTACTCGATCTCTAATTCGCTCCAAAAAAACTTGTTGCACTTTCTCCTCAAAACCGGAAGGACTGGGCGTATTAATCAGATTTTTAAGAAAATCTATCTGGTCTTTCTCCATAATGTTTTACTTACCTCCTCAATTTTGAATTTCTACTAACTCTTCTTTAACTAAAGCTAAATCCAGAACTTGGTTTACATTTTCTACCAGGAGGAAATTCATTGTTTTTTTAACTTCCTCTGGCACTTCCTGTAAATCTTTCTCGTTTTCCCGGGGGAGGATTACCTCTCTAATCCCTGCCCGATAAGCAGCTAAAACTTTTTCTTTTATTCCGCCAACAGGTAATACTTTGCCAGTAAGAGTAATTTCCCCGGTCATAGCCACATCATGACGAACAGGTACTCGAGCCAGAGCAGAAATCATAGATACTACCATGGTAATTCCTGCTGACGGCCCATCTTTGGGAATAGCACCAGCAGGAACATGCACATGAATATCGTTCTTCTCATAAAAATCAGGAGGAATATTCCACTCCTGTGCTCGAGCCCGGACACAGGAAAGAGCAATTTTAGCTGACTCCTGCATAATTTCTCCCATGTTTCCAGTCAAAAGAAGATTTCCCTTACCCGGTAAAACCACTGTCTCTACAAAAAGTATTTCTCCTCCACTTTCCGTCCAGGCTAAACCCGTCGCCACTCCTATTTCATCTTTCCCTTCCATCACCTCATCCAAAAATCGGCGAGGGCCTAAAAATTCTCTTAGCTTTTCCTCATCTACCACAAAAGGACCCTGAGCCCCCTGAGCTACCTCTTTAGCTATTTTTCGGCAAATAGTAGCAATACTTCTCTCCAAATTCCGCACTCCTGCTTCTCGAGTGTATTCTCTGATTATTTTCTGAATAATATCTGCTTCTATGATGACATCCTGGGGTTGAAGACCATTCTCCTCGCATTGTTTAGGTATAAGATATCGCTGAGCAATGGCTATTTTTTCTAAATCGGTATAGCCAGAAAGAAAAATAACTTCCATCCGATCTAAAAGAGGAGGAGGAATGGTATCCAGAACGTTGGCAGTAGCAATAAACATAACTCGAGAAAGGTCGAAAGGAACACCCAGATAATGGTCTACAAAAGCATAATTTTGCTCCGGGTCTAAAACTTCCAGAAGAGCAGAAGCAGGATCTCCTCTAAAATCCATACCTATCTTGTCCACTTCATCGAGCATGAAAACTGGATTATTAGTTCCTGCTTTCCTGATACCTTGAATTATTCTCCCCGGCAACGCTCCCACATAAGTACGGCGATGACCACGAATTTCCGCCTCATCTCTTATTCCTCCCAAGGAAATACGCACAAAGTTTCTTCCCAAAGCCCGGGCAATAGATTTCCCCAAAGAGGTCTTCCCCACTCCCGGAGGACCAACAAAACAAAGTATCGGTCCTTTAATATCTCTTTTTAACTTGTATACCGCCAGATATTCTAAAATTCTTTCTTTTACTTTTTCTAAATCATAATGGTCTTCATCTAATATTTTTTTAGCTAAATCTATATCTAAGTTATCTTCGGTGCTAACGTTCCAGGGAAGTTCGATTATCCAGTCTAAATAGTTTCTAATTATCGGGTATTCAAAAGAATTAGGAGAGAGGCGAGAAAGTCTCTCTATTTCCTTTTCTGCCTCTTTACGTACCTCAGGGGGCAGATCCAGACTTTCCAACTTTTCTCTCAGTTCCTTAATTTCCAGGCTTTTTTCATCTAATTCTCCCAGTTCTTGCTGAATGGCCTTTAATTGCTCTCGCAGAAAATATTCTCTCTGAGTTTTAGCCATTTCCTGCTGAACTTGAGATTGAATGCGGCTACCAATCTGCAGAATTTCTAACTCTCGAGTGAGGTAAAAGCTTAACCTGGTAAGTTTAGTAGATAAATCGGGAGCAGCCAGAAGCTCCATTTTGCTTTCCACATCCAGGTTAAGATTGGAAGCTATAAAATTGGCCAAACGAGAAGGTCTCTTAATATTTAGAGCTGTTACAAAAGCTTCACGGGGAAGATAAGGAGCTAATTCCACTACCTGCTGGAAAAGGCTCACCACATTTCTTATCAGAGCTTCTATCTCATCAGAGTGCACTTCTTCTTCTTTTATTACCTCTATCTTAGCTACCGGATAAGGCTCCCACCTTATCCATTCCTTAATTCGAAACTTAACCAGACCAAGAATTAAAACCTGTACTGCATTATCGGGAAGTTTGATAAGACGAGAGATTTTTCCTATAACTCCTACATCATAAAAATCTTCCGGAGAAAGCTTTTCTCCCTTTGCTTCTCCTCGTAGCGAAACCACTCCCAGGATTTTTTTATCTAAAACCGCATCATTTATCAGTCTTACCCATGGTTCTCCCGTTACTACCCAGGGCAAAGCAATTTCGGGGAAAAGAACGTTATCTTTCAGGGGTAGAATAGATATTTCTTCAGGAAATTCATTTTCTTTGTTTTCTTCTGAAGAAGGAGAATTTCCCAGAAAATTAGCACTTTCTTCTTCTTCCATCAATCCTTCTTCTAAAATAAACCAGGCATTACTCCATTCCATCTCTATATCTCCTGAGTTATGGAAATTTTTCTTTCCCGAATATTTTTTAATCCTTCAATGATCAAAAAACCATCGGAGTATTTAGCTCTAACTTCCTCTACCTCTTCTGGTAAGTTAACTTCTCGATAGAAAGGACCGAAACGAATCTCCATCAAATGGTAAGCCTCCTTAGAGGAATAAGGCAGCTCTTTTCTTTGCCCTTTCACAGTAAGCTTTTTCCCTTCTATTATTACTTCTACCTCTTGAGGAGAAACACCGGCCAATTCTATTACTATCACCACATGCTGAGGGGTTTCAAAAATATCACAGTATGGCACCCAGGTTTCTTCCCCAAATTCGGTAAATCCTACTTTCCCCTCAGAGATATGTTTCATAAACTTCTGCATCTCTTTTTGAAAATAATTAATTTCTTCCCACCAATTATTAAAGTCTTTTTTCATAAGTTCCTCCTAAAACACCACCAATAATCTCTGCAAATGATAAAGTCCCTGAGAAGATTCTACTTCTATCCGTAATAAATTATTGCCCAACTTTAAATAATCAGCGATGTAAATCATCTGAGCTTCAGAGGGAGAAACCATTCCTTCTGCAGCTCTACCTGAAAAAATCAATTGGTCATTGAGAATAATTTTAAGAAATACCTCATCCTGGGCTTTACCCCAGAGATATAAAGCTCCCAGATGAAGAGGCTGGGAAAGAGAAAATCCTACCTCTATGAATTCTCCATCGAGCAAAGAAAGAACCCAGGCAGGATTAACCGCGTAACCAGAGAGCAATTCCCCCCAATAAGTTAAATGCTCAAAATTAGTATAAGGCTCACCGGAGGTAAAGTCGAGAAAATACAATCCCTCTTTAGGATAAACTTCCAATCCGCTTATTGTGCCGTAGGCATAATCTTCTGAGGGAAGGAGATTCTTCACCCCGGCGAAAGACACTTTGACTTCCACCGTTTCTTGCCCCGCCACTTTAGGAGCATATAAACGATTGGTGGTTATACCCGCCTCATCGGTGTAAGTTATCTCTTGCTCCCAGCTACCAATACTCGCTTCCCACCTGACACTTCTTCCTTCTACCGGTTTTCCCCGCAAATCCCGGAGTTCTGCCTGAAAATCGAGAACCTCACCCCCGGCTATGTGAAAAGATTTAGGAGTGAGAACAATGGTGGTTTGTATCTTTTCGGGGATGACCAGAAAACGAATTTCCCCCTCTGCTTCTTCATAAATGGTATCCCCGGGAAAATAAGCTTTTAATATCACTTCTGTGCTCTCGAGAGAAGATGGAGCGCTATACCAAACCTCAACCGCACCTGAGGTAGAAGTTTGGGTCTCATAATTATCCAGAGTTCCTTGATTGACCTCCCAGTAAATCGGTCGGTTAAATAAAGCATTCCCTTCTCTATCAGACAAAAAGGCTCGTACTTTTAGCTTTCCTCCTGCAGGGATTTCGCCGGGCACCTCGTCAAAAGAAATATAAGAAGGAGCTAGCGTTCTCCTTTCGGTCACCACTTGAATTCTACAGTAATGCAAAAGCACTGGATACCCTACAATTTCCTCTATTCGAGAGGGATTCCTCATTGCCTCTACCAGTAAGCGATCTGGTATTATCTTATCAGAAAGTACCATCAAGAACCTTTCTACTCCTTCTGGCCCGGAGACCACCCCATAAATTTTTCGCTGTACTCCTTCTGCTATGGGCTCATTGTTTTTAATAATGCGTGCTTTCCCATCAGGAGTGTAGTCAAATATGCTGACATAGCCATCTTTAGAGCTACCATACTGTAAAACAATATTTTCTCCAGGGTAATAGAGACCCCATTCTCCTCGATCGGGAAGCAAAAATATAAAAGGAGAAAGAGGCAGGGAATCAATTTGACTTATCTCAAAAGAAGAAACATCAAATTCAAAAGACTGAGCTCCAGCCCAGCCACTACAAAGGAAAAAGATAAGTAATAGAACTCCTCTAATTTTCTTCACTTTTATCCCTCCTCAGCTTTTTCTATACTTTCGCCACTCTCCAAAATAAGAGAGGTAAAATCTTCCTCCTTAATGTCTACTCCAATACGACAATTTCTACCTACTATTGCTTCAGGGGGAATGCGAGCATTTCTCCCTACTATAGTCAAACCACTTTTGAGCATATCAGGAATTTTCTTGTTAGGACGTAAATCTTCACCATATCCTATTTTAGCTCTTTTACCCACTACTATGCGTTTATCTAAGATAGCCCGGTCTACCACTGCCTCTTCATCTATTAAAGTATCACTCATTACAATGGAATGGCGAACCTCTGCACCTCTACTGACATAAACCCCACTAAAGATTACCGAATCCTCCACACTCCCGTCTATGATGGCCCCGCTACCTAACAGACTCCGTTTAATTCTCGCTCGATGACTAAGTTTGACCGGCGGACGATCTTCAATGTAAGTGTATATAGGCCATCGCTTATCGTAAAGGTCCAGAGCGGGCGAGGACCCGAGTAGTTCCATATTAGCCTCCCAGTAAGCATCTATAGTTCCCACGTCTTTCCAGTAACCAGAAAAGCAAAATCCATACACTTTTCTTTGTCCAATCATCCTAGGGATGATATCTTTACCAAAATCAAAAGAAGTACCTTCTCGGAGAGCTTCTTCTTCCACTTCTTCTTCTAAAACGTGGCGATCGAAGACATATACCCCCATATTGATTAAATTGCTACGGGGGTGGGGGGGTTTTTCTTCAAAATCAACTACTCTTCCTCTCTCATCAAGAGATAACACTCCAAAACGATGAGCTTCTTCCCAGGGAACTTCCATTACCGCTATAGTTAAATCCGCTTTTCTCTCCTGGTGAAAGCGAATCAATTGGCGATAATCCATTTTGTATACATGATCCCCGGAAAGAATGAGCACCAGATAAGGGTCCTGGTCTCGAATAAAGCGGAGGTTTTGATAAACGGCATCCGCCGTTCCTCGATACCAGTGGGTAACGATATCACTTATATAAGGCTGGAGAAGAAAAACTCCGCCTTCCATCCGGTCTAAATCCCAGAACTTACCAATCCCAATATGCTCGTGAAGAGAACGAGGATTATATTGTGTCGGAATCCCAACACAATATAGACCAGAATTGACGCAATTACTCAAAGGAAAATCAATGATCCGGTATTTACCCCCAAAAGGCACCGCCGGTTTAGCTCTCTTTTCCGAGAGAATATCCAATCTTTTACCTTCCCCTCCAGCTAAAATCAGAGCTAAAACTTCTCTTTTATACACTCTTTTTCCCCCTTTGCTAAAGCCCGCAAAACACTATGTATTAAATAAAGAAAATGCTGGCGAAAGCTTTCTTTCTGAGACGAGGGATTATCGTCTCCTAACCACCAGAACCAATCGCTACCTTCCGCCTGATATATGAGATCTTGTATTCTCTCTCTTTCTCCTTTTGATAAATATTCCTTCTCCCTATCCCAGAGTTCCCTCACCCGCCGCAGTTCTTCCCAGGCCCAGTTTTTTTCTGGGTGTCCGATCCAGGTATTTAGATTGCCGCAGATCCAGGAACCAGGCACAATACGAGAAATTTGAGGAAGATGGGAAAAATTCCCCAAATACTCAAGAGGAGTAGTAGTTACAAACTCCTCACTCTCAGAGAGTGTCTGATATAGAGAGGTGATAAAAGGCAACCCGTTGTCTACATAGTATTCCCAGGCATTTTCTCCATCTAAAATGATATTTACCAGATAAGGTTTATCTTCGGGGAGTGCTTCTCTAATAGCTCTCAAATGATTCATAAAGTCTTTCACCGCTTCTTGAGGAGGAAAATGTTGATAACTAAACCCGATTAAGTCTGATAGGCCAGTATCCCGGAAGAATACAGCTATCTCTTTTCCGTCTTTAGCCCAGACATGGGGGAGATAAAGTTCTTGCCAGGCTGTTTCCTTTTTCTTCCCCAAAGAACGAAACAAAATCTCTTCTCCTGTAGCTAACCATTTTACGCCTTCCTGGATAGCTAAATAGATAGCTTCCTCACTTACCGCTCCCTCAGAAGGCCACATTCCCATAATATCAGAACCCCATATATCTTGAGAGAAATCTTTACCCTTATTTATTTGCTCTCGAGCATCTTCAGGGAAAGAGAAACGATGAGGCAAAATGGTAGAAGGGTTAGCCTCCCGAGCTACATCCGTATTTATAAGGAGAGGTAAAATGGGGTGATAAAGGGGAGAAAAAGAAATTTCTATCTGTCTTTTTTCTAATAATCCTCGGTAGCAAGCAAAAATATCTTTAAATATTTCTTCAGTAGCTTTCCATATTTTTTCTTTATCTTCTTCTCTATAATTTCTACCCCGCTCCCATAATTCTCGACCTACTGGATTTTCTTCTCGCCACAGAGGGTCAAACCAGATAAGTTGGTAGAGAACTTGAAGGTCTAATAAATCCTGAGAGGTAAAGGACTCCCAGGGCTTTTCTTTTAACTCAGCAAAACGAGGCCACTTCTCATAGGTGCGAGGAGAAGAAACAATAAAGAATTTTTCTTTTATTAATTTTTTATCTTCCTCGCTAATAGCAGAGGCTTTCTTTTTAGCCAATTTCATTACCAAATCTTCTTCGCCTTCCAGATAAAGTTGAAACTGCCGAAGGAGACAGGGAGCAAAGTTGAAAGTAACCCGGAGAGAAGGAAATTTCTCTACCAATTTAGCCATAAAAAGGTAATCTTTGGTGGCATGAAATCTCACCCAGGGAAAATCAAAAACTCCCTTTTTTTCATTCCAGTAGAAGGGCTGATGCATATGCCAGGTAATGTTGACCATCAATTTTTTCGCCATTTGTCTCACCTCAATCCACTTTTAATATTTCTGCTTCAATTATTTTCCCCTCTCTCAATTCCATAAAACCAAAAGAGAAATAAGGAGCAAATACCCAATCAGTAGGACTCCCTGGATTAAAGTATAATACTTCTCCTCGCCATTCTTTACTGGGTTGATGAGTATGACCGTATACTATTACTTGGAGATTTTCCCCATTGAATAACTTTCCCACTCGCTCTTCTATCCCCGCAGGAGACCCTTCCCCATGAGCAATCCCTATTTTTACCCCCTCTACTTCTACAATTTCTTTATCGGAAAGTCTCTCCCGGACCAGAGGAGAATCCATATTGCCCCTTACTGCTCGCACCGGGGCATACTTCATTAACTCTTCCAGAAACCACCACTCTGTTATATCTCCAGCATGAAGAATGAGAGAAACTCCTTCCAAAAAACGAAGTAAATAGGGAGGGAGGTTTCTCCCTCGCTGGGGGATATGAGTATCAGAAATTACTGCTATTTTCATCCCTCTTCACCATTTTTAATTTTATCATGGTTTTGCTTTTTCTAAAACACTTCCCTTCAAACCACACTCTTTATTTCAAGCATTCTTTCGCTGTAAAGCTCTTTCTGCTGCCTTAACCGTATTAGCCATGAGCATGGCAATGGTCATGGGACCTACTCCTCCAGGAACCGGACTGATGTAGGACGCCACTTCCTTCACTCCCTCAAAATCTACATCTCCCACAGTCTTATCCCCAACTTTATTGATTCCCACATCCACCACCACCGCGCCCTCTTTTACCATATCCGGGGTAATTAAACGGGGCGAGCCACAAGCAGCAATTAAAATATCAGCCATCCGGGTATAAGTTGAAAGATTACGAGTTCCGGTATGGCACATAGAGACAGTGGCGTTAGCTCCTCTACCTTTTTGGACTAACATCATAGCCAGGGGTTTACCCACAATGTTGCTTCTACCCACAATTACTACATTTTTCCCTTCGGGGGACAAATTATAACGCAACAACAATTCTTGCACTCCCCAGGGAGTGCAGGGAAGGAAAACCGGGTCGCCAATCATCAATCTTCCCAGATTATAAGGGTGAAAACCATCTACATCTTTTTCCGGAGAAATATGATATAGAACTTCTCTCTCCTGGATATGAGGAGGAAGAGGAAGTTGCACCAATATTCCATGAATGCGCTCATTCTGGTTCAAATTATTTACTAATTCTATCAGCTCTTCTTGAGGAGTGGTGGCAGGAAGACGATGCTGAACGGAATAAATGCCCAGTTTTTCACAGGTTCTTTCCTTGTTTCGCACGTATATCTGGCTCGCCGGGTCATCCCCCACCAGAACTACCGCTACACCCGGCTGACAACCCTGCTCAGTAAGGTAAGCAATACGAGGTTTAAGCTCTTCTTTAACCTCTGCCGAAGTTTTTTTCCCATCTAAAATTTGAGCACTCACTTTTTACCTCCTCTCTCTATTTAAAAATTTTTCTATATTATCTCTACTGGAGTTGAGCACCCGTTCAGGAGGAAAACCCACTTCCTCGAGCAAGCCCTGGGCTTCTTTGAATTCTCCCACCGTCTCACAGAAATGAGCATCGCTGGAGACCGCTACCCATCCCCCTTGCTTTTTTACCTCCTGAGCGATCAAGCGACAATTTTCCCTGCTGCCTCTTCTGGTTATTGTAAAAGAGCTATTATTAATCTCTATAACCTTTCCTCGACTAACTGCTGCTTCTACTACCCTTTCATAGTCCAGAGGATAGCGAGGATTCCCGGGATGAGCAATGATATCTACCAGAGGATTTTCTATCGCTCGGAGCAGCGCTTGAGTATTTATCTCTCGGGAAGCAGGAGGAAAAATTTGAGGATGAAAAGAAACAATCACAATATCCAGCTTTTTCAACAACTTTTCATCCAGTGCTAAATTTCCTTTTTCATCCAGTATATCTGCCTCTACTCCAAAATAAATTTTTACTCCTGCTATTTCCCGAGGAAAATGGCCGTGGGATTCAAAATAAATAGGCAAAGGACCACCAGGCATCTCGGGACTGTGGTCAGTTATCGCCACTACCTCCAGTTTTTTCCTCTTTGCTACCTGCGCTATTTCCATAACTGTACTATATCCATGACCACTGGCCACTGTATGGGTATGTAGATCTCCTACTAAATTCAGGTTCATCACCTCACTGTTTTTTATTAGAAGCGAGCAACCTCCATATCTGGTTATCAAACTCCGCTACCGGAGGGTCGCTCCATAAGTCTAAGCCTCGTAACCAGGCATTATAGGAAACAAGATACCGCACAAAAGTCATCAACTCTCCTGTTGTTTGAAAATCGGGTAAATAATATTCCCATTTTAGAAAATCTTTTCCTTCTTTATACAACAGGTTCTCCACCACCCGGCACTCTATCTCTTTTATTTCTTTCCAGGAACCAGAGGTAGGTACTGACCCTTCCGGAGAAAAAAGATCTATTCTTTTGAGAGCAGAAGGAAGAGTAAATTTGATTTTATTAATCTTTTCGCTTTTTACCAGGATGAAAATAGAGTTGTCAGACAGAAATAATTGCCCATCTCGCATCATAGAAAAATCAAAAGCGCGAAACTCCATCTTCCCTTCCCCTTTACAACTGTATTCCAGAAGAGGAATAAAACTTTGCAGAATAGAAAGGATAAAACTATTATCTACCAAAAAATTAACTCTCTCTATTCCCCTTTCCTCTATTTCCTTGATAAAAAGAGAAAGAGCTGCTGCTTCTTCCCGGAGATAATCACTTTTTTTAAATCCTTCCTCCAGCTCCTCTACCGGCAGGTTAAGACTGATCAAAGGTAGATATAGAAGAGCACTCCTTTGCCAGAAATAGTGGTGATAAATTTCGGTAGGTAAAAAGGGAAGAAAGAGGATTTGAGCACTTTGAGCCAATATACCATAGTTACTCCCTACCAGCACCTTTTCCCACTGGGGAAAAGAAAAAGCTAAAAGCAAAAGTTGCAACTCCTCCAGTGGTCGAGCCAGAACCACAAGGGCAGTATCCTTGGGAGGCAATTTCTCTTTCCAGTAGAGAAGGAGATCAGGCCTTGAACTGTCAACAAGACCTATAAACTGTTCTCCCCGGGAGCTTACCTCTTCCATTAGAAAATTCCGGAGAAAAGAAACCACCACAGGTGAAGATAAAAAAATGAGGTTTTTTTTCTCCCTTAAAACTGCTCGATAAAAACTAAAGAATTGCTCTACAATTACCTCTTCTTCCTCAAAAAGAAGAGGTAATTTATCTAAAAGCTCAGCTCTCTCTTCCTGAGAGAAAAAACTTCCCTTTTCCCCCTGAGAGAAAACTAAGCTTTTTTTTCTCTTCGCCATAACCCATATTTTATGCTATCAGTGAGCGCTTGCCAACTAGCCTCAATTATATCAGCAGACACTCCCACTGTTCCCCAGGAATCTCTCCCATCAGTAGATTGGATTAAAACTCGTATACGAGCTGCTGTACCTTCTTTTTCATTCAAAACCCGCACTTTATAATCTGACAACCGAATTTCTTTCAACAACGGATACATCTCTTCCAGCGCTTTCCTCAAAGCATTATCCAGAGCGTGAACCGGACCATCGCCTTCTGCTGCTGTATGTATCATTCTCTCGTTCACTTTCACTTTAATGGTGGCTTCGGCTACTGTATCTTCTTCTCCTCTTTTTTCCACAATTACTCTGAAACCTTCCAGGTCAAAAAACTCAGCACTTTCTCCTAAAGCTTCTCGCAACATGAGCTCAAAAGATGCATCTGCTGCTTCAAACTGATAGCCATAATTTTCTGCTTCCTTAATTTTCTGTATCAGGGTAAGCAGGCGAGGGTCTTTAGGATCTAACTCTATTCCCAGCTCTCTGGCTCGATAAGTGAGATTGCTCCTTCCCGCCTGTTCTGATACCAGAATCCTTCTCTCATTACCTACCGATTCAGGAGAAGCGTGCTCATAAGTGGCAGGATAGCGAGAAATGGCACTGACATGAATTCCTCCTTTATGAGTGAAAGCACTTCTTCCTACATAGGGGTCATAATCATTAGGTCTTAAATTAGCTATTTCACTTACAAAATAAGAAGTCTCTCTCAGTTTTCGCATTTCCTCATCAGTGATAGGATGAATATTCATCTTCAATTTCAAATTGGGAATTATGGTGCAGAGATTAGCATTACCACATCTTTCTCCATATCCATTGATAGTGCCCTGAACTTGCTGTGCTCCCAGATGCACTGCTATTAAGCTATTAGCTACTGCTACTCCACTATCATTGTGAGCGTGAATGCCCCACTTTATCCCTTCGTCTCCACCAAAGAATTCCTTCATCCGGTTGATGATTACTTCCATCTCTAAAGGAAGAGTCCCACCGTTCGTATCACACAAAACCAGAATCTGTGCTCCCGCCTCATGAGCAACCTGGAGAGTTTTCAGAGCATACTCCGGATTATCTTTAAATCCATCAAAGAAATGTTCGGCATCATAAACTACTTCTCTTCCCTGTTTCACTAAAAAACTTACCGAGTCTTCTATCATGCGTAAGTTTTCATCCAGAGTGGTTTTAAGTGCTTCGCGAACGTGAAGAGTCCAGGACTTACCAAAAATAGTAACTACTGGAGTTTCAGCTTCTACTAAAGAGCGAATATTTTTGTCTTCTTCCACCTGAATGTTAGCTTTTCTTGTGCTACCGAAAGCGCTAATTTTAGCCTTTCTAAAAGATATCTTTTTAACTTCCTGAAAAAAAGCGGCATCTTTGGGGTTGGAACCTGGCCAACCTCCTTCTATGTAATGAACTCCCAGTTCATCTAATTTTTGGGCAATTTGTATTTTATCCTGTACTGAAAAATTGATTCCTTCGGCCTGCGAGCCATCACGCAAAGTAGTATCGTAAATCTCAACCGCCGGCATTATTTCACCTCTCTATTTTGACTTAACAATTCCTTCAAAACTCCTAAATTTTCTACCACCATATCTGGCCGGGCGCTAAAATGAGCAAGGTCTTCTTTTTTACTCACTCCAGTCAAAACCAGAATGGAAAAGAGACCAAAATCTTCAGCTAACTTTATATCAGTATCTAAACGGTCTCCTACAATCACCGTCTCTTCTTTTTCAAAACCAGTAATTTCTAATAAAAACTGCAGAGATTCAGGATAAGGTTTTCCAAAAACCCGAGGTTTTACTCCTGAAGATACCTCAATAGATGCTAAAATCGCTCCACAACCCGGTATAAAACCGTCTTCAGTAGGAAAAGAAGGATCAGGGTTGGTGCCGTAAAAAGATGCTCCATTTAATATACATCTCATAGCATTGCTCATTTTTTTAAAATTAAACTGGCGGTCCATCCCCACCACCACTCCATCTACCTGATAAGGAGGAACTTCCACCAGATTCATTCCTCGTTGACCAAGCTCTTCCCGTAACCCTTCTTCCCCAATCACATAGAGGGAAGCTCCCGGGTTTTCTTTGCTCAAACAATAAGCAGTGATTAAGCCAGAGCTCACAATCTCTTCTTCTCGAGCTTTGATGCCCATATTACTCAATTTCTCCACATATTGCTTCCGGCTAAGGGTAGAGTTATTGGAAAAGAAAACTACTTTTGCATCTATTTCTCGCAAGAAATTTATAAATTCTGCACTGTGAGGTAAGGGGGTATTTCCCCGGTAGATTACCCCATCCATATCTATTATAAAATTCTTATAGCGTCTATCAACAAACACACTCTTTTTCCTTTCTTCTGGTTATTAAATCTATTATATTACCAGAATCGCTTTAAAAATTCTATTCTTCTAGTTGCCTGGTGCAGTGTCAACCCTTTTTGTTTTCCCTCCGCTATTCCCCATTCGGTATTAGATAATATGAACAGCCCATTCAGGAAAGGTCTTTGGTTAAACTCTCGGAGGTCAAGAGAAATTAGTAACCAGATTTATCAAGAACAGGGACATTAAAACTTCGAGCTTCTTCAGCCCGGACAAAAATATTTATATCCTATAAATCCGTCCTGTAGGCACCAACTAATCTTGCCAGAGCAGAGACTTCCTCAGGATGGGCAAACAGAGCACAGGGTACGCCATCAGTTTCCAGCAGGTGTTCATTCTTGCATATTTCTTTAAATAATGGACTGGCCAGCCCTTCCCTTAAGGTAGAGTTAACAAGGTTATGAGTGGCAATATTGGATACCGGACAGGGAGTAAGGTCTCCTGCCGGAGTAACGTGGACAAAACCTCTTCCTGCAGATACGCAACCTCCGAAATATTCTTCATCACCCGGAGAATGAATAATAAAAACAGGTTTTGTTGAGCGGAATGCGAGAACTTGTGACCTGAATTCCTCTCTTTCTTCCGGCCGAAGCAAGAGAGCATGGTCGTTTATCGATTCAGACAGAGTGTTATCCAGAGAAGATGCTGCTAAACAATCAGCTAATTCCGTCCCTGCTTGAGGCAGAGGTGATTGGGGAATATATTCAAGAAAAAATAATATTCTGATATTCTGTCGAATTAACCTATCGATATTATCAGCGTCCATCCAGTATCTAAAATTCTCCCGGGTGATGGTGGCAGATATTCCTGCAGGCACACCTATTCGGTCAAGACACCTGATAGTTTCCAGAGCTTTCTCGTAGACCCCTTCTCCTCTTCTTTTGTTGGTATATTCACAGCTTCCCTCCACGCTTACTACGATAGCCAGGTTGGTGGAGCGTTTTAACCTGTCATAGTCGGCTTGAGTGATGGCGGTGCCGTTGGTAAAAATTACAAAGGCCTGCTCTTTAAACTCTTCACAAAGCTCTATTAACCCCGGAAACAAAAAAGGCTCTCCACCGGCAATTATATTAACGAATATGCCCAATTCTCCTGCCTCTTTTATTATTTTTTGCCATTGTGTAACGTTCAGGGCAGCTTTGGTTTTTAAATCGTCCGTATGCTTGATGTGGCCGGCAGCCGAGGCATAACATCCCTCACAACGAAGATTGCAGCAGGGAGTGATGCTTATAATTAAGACGGGCGGGACTTGTAATCCATTTTCTAATTCTTTTTTCCGGATCTGCTGAGCATTGTTATAGGCTTGATACAGATGAAAAAAGCTTTTCAGATAGCGAGGGTGTCGCAGACTCCAGGAAACTAACTCTTTCCTGATATCCGGATTTATTTTGCTGAGCATATCTCTTGCTACCTTTAATCCCTCTTCGTCAAGATTTTTACTCATAAATTTTAAATTCATTGTTTTCTCCTTGTTTCTAACTCCCCGCTGCTTTAACTCCAATAAAAACATGGAAGATTGTATTTGATATCCTGAATAGAGTCAAG